>Ga0075420_100003316_pt1 | contig 14049 bp, 10 predicted proteins | sample SoiMetdeltSBSDD4_FD_75296 | JGI IMG/M metagenome (GOLD analysis project Ga0075420, IMG submission 75296) | Bulk soil microbial communities from a Populus tree surrounding site in Tennessee, USA - Soil MetaG P. deltoides SBSDD4 | ecosystem: Environmental > Terrestrial > Soil > Tree plantation... | reverse complement strand
CACGCCGCGCTCGCCGAGGAACGGGTTGGCCTCCGGGGAGAGCGCGAGGTACGGGATGGGCTTGTCCCCGCCGACGTCGAGCGTCCGGATGACGAGGATCCGCTCGGGACCTAACGCCCGCGCGATGGCCTCGTACGTCCGCGCCTGATCGTCTTCGTCGGGGGCACTGTGGCGGTCCATGAACAGGAACTCGGTGCGAAGCAGCCCGACGCCTTCTCCGCCGACGGCCGGAACGCGCGTGGCTTCCTCGAGCCCCCCAATGTTCGCGACGACTTCCACGCGATGGCCGTCCCGCGTGGTCGCCGGCTCGGCGGCGACGGCCAACTCGCTCGCACGCCGCCGGTCCGCCGCGCCCTGCCGCGCCGTCGCCGCCGCCTCCTGCTCCGCGTTAGGCGACGGGTCGAGCGTCCCGTGGTCGCCGTCCAGGATGACGCGGGTCCCGGCCGCGAGGTCGAGCACGCGCGGATCCGCGCCGGCGACCGCTGGAATCCCGAGCCCGCGCGCGAGGATCGCGGCGTGCGAGGTCGCGCTGCCCATCGTCGTGCAGAGCCCGAGCACGCGCGTGCGATCCAGCGACGCCGTGTCGGACGGCGTCAGGTCCTCGGCCACGACGATCGAGCCCGCCGGCACCTCGAGCCCCGTGTCCGTGCGGCCGACGAGGAGGTGCAGCACCCGTCGGCCCACGTCGCGCAGATCCGTCGCGCGACCGGCAAGCAGCGCGTTCTCGAGGCCGAGCAATCGCTCCGCCTGCGACGTGTACGCCGTACGCCACGCGAACGCCGCCGACGCGCCACCGCGAACCGCCGCCGACGCGCGCTCGACCACCTCGGGATCCTCCAGCAGCTCCTGATGCGCGGCGAAGATCGCCGCGCGCGCCGCGTCCGCTTCGGCCACGAGACGCTGCTGGAGCGACTCGAGCTGGAGGTGCGCCGCGGCGATGGCGGCGTCGAGCGCGCGTTGCTCCTGCGCCGGATCGGCGCCGCGCTCCTCGATGACGACATCGTCCTGTCGAAGCCTGAACACCTGCCCCACCGCGACTCCGGGTGACGCAGCGACACCGACCAGTACGCCCTCCGCGCGAGCGGAGGGCGGAGCTGCTGACGGGGCACCGCCCGCTGCGGCTGCCCCCGTCGCCGGCGCTCCGTGCACGGCATCGAGGTTGGTCGCGAGCTTCGCCGCGATCGCGTCGACGGCGGCCGCGGCATCACGGCCGCGCGCGACGACAGTCACCGACTCGCCACCTGCCACCTCGAGCGCCATGAGCGACACCACACTTCGCGCGTTCGCCTCGCGTCCGTCGCTCTTCACGAGCCGCACGTCAGCCGCGAACCGACGTGCGGTTGCCGCGATGACCGCTGCCGGGCGCGCGTGGAGACCGGTGTCGGATGCCACGGTCACGGGAGCCGACGTCACCACGTTCTCGTCTGTGGGCTGCGCGCGAGTGCTCGGCGTTGCATGGCGCACGTCGACGTCGAGAATCGGATCGCGCCCGGCGACGACACGACCTTTCCGAGCTTTCAGTCCGGCGACGGCGTCCATGTTGGTGATGAGGACTACCGTCAGAAGGCTGACGGCGCGGCGCGCGACGGAATCGGCGTCGAAGCGAACCAGCGGATCGCCCGCGCGCACCGAGTCGCCCGCCTTCGCGATCTGGTGAAATCCCTCCCCCCGCAGCTTCACCGTGTCGATCCCGACGTGAATCACGATCTCGAGCCCATACGCCTCGAGCGTGACCGCGTGGCCGGCCCGATGGACCTGACGCACCCGGGCATCGCAGGGCGCGACGATCGTGTCGGAGAGCGGATCGATCGAGACGCCGTCGCCCGCGAGCCGTTGTGCGAACGCCGGGTCGGGAACGTCGTCGAGTGGAACGAGCACGCCAGACACCGGCGCAACAAGGGTCACCGTTACGCGCTCGGTCCCTGGTGAGCTCGGCGCGCCTGAGGTCAGCGCGGTGGCCATGCTTCCCCGGTCATGGTCGTCATCGTCGCCTCTTCGCCGTGGCGCGCCGTGGTGTAGGAATCGTGGAGCACTCGGTCTTCCCGACGCTCGGCGCGAAGGTGGCGCGCACGAGGCTCGCGCGCCACCCCTTCGCTGCCCGAGCGCGTTCGCTGGCGGGCCCGCGAGCACGGGAAAACTGTCAGGCAGGCGAGCGGAGCCGTATCGAGCGGTGACCAGACCCGCGTTGGCCGAGCTGCTCCGAGCCAACCAACGAGGTGGTCGGCGGGGCTGCGGGCCGCTTCGTCCCTGCGATGTGCAGGCTCGACACACTGGTGTTCCTCCGGCAGCGAGCGCGTACTACTCTCGGGACATGAGCTCGCTCGTTCGTTCCGGCCGACGACGCTTGCGCGCCAGCGCGTTGACGGCTGTCGCGGTGGCCGCGGCGCTCGCCGCCGCATGCTCGAGCGAGTCTGGCGTTCCTGTCGCGACGGTCCCCGGACTCGGTGGGACGCTCATCGTGCCTAACAAGATGCGGTCCACGGTCACGATCGTGGACGTCGCGACCGGGAAGCAGCTGGCGTCGTTTCCGGTGTCCCCGGAGCCTCACGAGATTGCGCTCTCCGCAGACGGCACGACCGCGGTCACCACCGCCATCGGTGGGACCACGTTGTCCGTCATCGATGTGGAAGGTCGCCGCGTCGTCCGAACGATAGACGTCGGCGCTGATTCGTCGACCCACGGCATCGCGTTTCTTTCCGGCGACAGCATCGTCGCCGTAACGTCCGCGGCGACCGACAGGGTTGCACTCGTCGATGTGAGGCGTGGCGCGGTGCTCGGTTCCATCGCGACCGCGGGAGGCCGGCCGCACATCCTGCAGGCAACCGCCGACGGCACCCGCTTCTACACGAGCGAAGCCGCGACCGGCACGATCTCCGAGTTCGATCCGGCGCTGCAGCGCCTCACGCGAACGTTTCAGGTGCCCGACGCACCCGAAGGGATGACGGTCACCCCGAACGGCGACGAGGTCTGGGTCGGGAGCAGTACGTTCTTCAGGGGACGCGTCACCGTTCTGGATCCGCGCTCAGGCACAGTGACGCACGTCGTATCGATGTTCGGCTGGCCGTACCGCATTCACCTCACGCCGGACGCTCGCACGGTGCTCGTGCCCGACATCCGGCGCGGCACCCTTCGCTTCATCGATCGCGCGTCGCGCCGGGAGCTCGGGATCGTTCGGTTCGGTGGCGGAGATCCGGGTGGGGTCGCGATCACGCCCGACGGGCGGTACGCCTTCCAAACGCTGAATTCACAGGGCCGCGTCGCGATCGTGGATGTCGCTGCGCGACAAGTTGTCGGCAGCCTCGACGTCGGCGACACACCGGACGGTATCGCCTACACGCCTCGCGTGTTCGCCGCGACGCCCTGACGCCCTGCTAGAACGCCACCGGCGGGCTTTGCGGCGGCTGACCCGACGAGTTGCGAGCGAGCATGCGCTCACCGCTCGCCGTCAGTCTCACTCCGAGAATGTAGGGCGCATCCGCTGCGGGCACGTCGCCAGACGGAGTGGTTACGATGGCGTAGCCTTCGCTCAGGGCGAACCCGATGAACCGTCGGTCCGCCGCATCGCGAGTATCCACGCGGTTCTTTGGACGACGCGTCTGGAGCTCACGCATCCATGCGGCAAAGCTCTTCTCGTCGACCATAGCCTGCTCCGCTCCCTCCTCATCAGGCGACAACGTACTGCCGTGCGTCGATCACCAGCAAACTCGGCCGTCCATGTCGCGTCCGGCGCACGGCCCCTCGATGCCGCATCATCTGCGAGTGTCGAGCCAGTGCTGCGGTGCCGAGGCTTGCTGCGATTCGCCGAACGGGCCAAGTTGCGCGACCTGCTGGCCACCATCCGAGGACTTCAGGAGTCGGCCGACGTGAACGAGGCGCACTGATGACCGCAGTCGCAGCGGACCACACGGCGGTCACCCGCCAGCTGGCTGACTTTCTCGCCGGCGCGACGTACGACGACCTGACCCCCGCTGTCAGAGAGGACACTCGCCGCGCGACGCTCGATTGGCTGGGGTCTGCGCTCGCCGGCGCGCTCGAGCCACAAGCACGAATGGCCCAGCGTGTCGCGAGTGGGCTCGGCGCATCGGCCGAGTCTACGATGTTCGCTGCCGGCCGCGCCTCCGCGCCCGCGGCCGCGCTCGCGAACGGGGTGGCGTCCCACATCCTCGAGCTCGATGACGTGCACAAAGGCTCCACGCTGCACGCTGCCGCGCCGGTCATCTCGGCGGCGCTCGCGGTAGCCGAACGCGAGCGCGCGACCGGACGCGAGTTCGCCGTTGCTGTCGCACTGGGTTACGAAGCCGCGCTTCGGATCGGCGAGGCCGTAAACCCGAGCCACTACCGGTTCTGGCATCCGACCGGCACGGCGGCGACGTTCGGCGCTGCCGCCGCAGCTGGTTCGCTCATCAAGCTGACGCCATCGCAGCTGGTCGATGCACTCGGCACCGCGGGCACGCAGGCCGCGGGCCTTTGGGAGTTCAACGCTGACGGCGCGATGAGCAAGCACCTCCATCCCGGCAAGGCGGCGTTCAACGGCATCATCGCTGCGGATCTGGCGCGCGAAGGGTTCACCGGCGCGTCGCGCATCCTCGAGGGTGAGCGCGGCTTCTTCCGCGCGACGGCAGCCGGACACGATGCGTCGCGCATTACCGACGGTCTCGGAACAGCGTGGAAGGTCTCTGAGAACTGCTACAAGCTCCACGCCTGCTGCGGGCATACCCACAGCGCCATCGACGTTGCGCTCGACATTCGTGCACGACGCGACTGGGACTCGCCATCGGCCGTCGACGCGATCGACCAGATCGAGATCCAGACGTACGGCCCCGGTTACGAGATCGTGAAGGATCCGACGCCGGGCACACCCTATCGAGCGAAGTTCAGCATTGCGTACTGTGTCGCGACCGCCCTGCTCGAAGGAGTCGTCGGGCTCGAGCAGTTCACCGCCGACCGCTTCGACGGCGAAGGCGTGGTTTCTCCGTCGATCGCGGCACTGCTGTCTCGAACCCGTGTGACCGTTCATCCCGATCTCACCGATCGATACCCGGCGGAATGGCCGACGCGCGTGCTGGTCTCCCTGCGAACCGGAGACGTGGAGCGTGGTGCGAGTGGCTATCCGCGCGGAAACCCCGAGAACCCGGTCTCCACGAGTCATCTCGAGGAGAAGTTCCTCGCCCTGGTGACGCCGCGATACGGACGCGCGTTCGCTCACCGGGCACTTGGCGTCGCGCGCGGTGTCGGCGAGTGCCCCGACGTGCACGAGCCGTTCGCCGACCTGTTCGCCGCTCGAGCCTGACGTCATGACCGAGATAAACCCTAACGCGCACCGGTACAGCGAGTACCGGGAGTCGGTGCGCGATCTCTGTCGGCGGTATGGGAGCGACTATTGGCAGGGCGTGGAGGCCGAGAGTGCGTATCCGCAGGAGTTCGTCCAGGCCCTCACGGATGCAGGCTGGTTGTCGGTCCTCATCCCCACCGAGTACGGTGGCGGTGGACTCGGGGTCACCGAGGCGTCGGTGATCCTCGAGGAGGTCAACCGTTCGGGCGCGAACTCCGGGGCGTGCCACGCCCAGATGTACATCATGGGGACCCTGCTCCGTCACGGCTCGGAGGAGCAGAAGCAGCGCTACCTGCCACGCATCGCGTCAGGCGAGCTTCGGTTGCAGTCGTTCGCGGTCACCGAGCCGACGAGCGGCACCGATACGACTCGCATCAGCACGTTCGCGCGGCGGCGCGGTGACCGCTACGTCGTGACGGGGCAGAAGGTGTGGATCTCGCGCGTGCAGCACTCCGACGTGATGTTGCTGCTCGCGCGCACCACCGCCCTGAGCGACGTGAAAAAGAAGTCCGAGGGGCTCTCGGTCTTTCTCGTCGATCTCGACAGCGCGATGGGCCACGGCATGACCGTGCGCCCCATCCGCAACATGGTCGGGCACGAGACGAACGAGGTCTTTTTCGACGAGCTGGAGATCCCGGCCGAGAACCTGATCGGTGAAGAAGGAAAGGGGTTTCGCTACATCCTCGACGGGATGAATGCCGAGCGGATTCTCATCGCGGCTGAGTGCATCGGTGACGGCTACTGGTTCGTCGACCGCGCGCGCACGTACGCGTCGTCGCGTGTCGTGTTCGATCGCCCGATCGGCCAGAACCAGGGTATTCAATTCCCGATCGCGGCGGCGTACGCCCACGTGCGCGCGGCGGACCTCATGCGATACGAAGCCGCACGCCTGTTCGACAACGGCGAGCCATGCGGCGGCGACGCAAACATGGCGAAGATGCTGGCCGCCGACGCGTCGTGGGAAGCGGCGAACGTCTGCCTGCAGTCGCACGGTGGATTCGGGTTCGCCGCCGAGTACGACGTCGAGCGGAAGTTCCGTGAGACGCGGCTGTATCAGGTCGCGCCCGTCTCGACGAATCTGATTCTGTCCTACATCGGCGAGCACATCCTCGGGATGCCGAGGTCGTTCTGAGCACGGTGGCACCTGACGCCGACCTGCCGCTGACAGGCATTCGCGTCGTCGCGCTCGAGCAGGCGGTCGCCGCGCCGTTCGCGTCGCGCCAGCTCGCGGACATGGGCGCCGACGTCGTCAAGATCGAGCGGCCGGACGGCGGCGACTCGGCGCGGGCATACGATCGCGCGATGAACGGCGTGAGCGCGTACTTCGCCTGGCTCAATCGCGGCAAGCGCAGCGTCGTGCTCGATCTCAAGCAGCCGCGTGACCGCGACGTGTGTGCGGCGCTGCTCGCTCGCGCCGACGTGTTCATCCACAACCTCGCACCGGGTGCGGTCGAGCGCCTCGGGTTCGCTTACGAGGACGTCGCTCGTCAGAACGAGCGCGTCGTCTGGTGTGGCATCTCCGGCTATGGGCCCGACGGACCGCTTCGCGACAAGAAGGCCTACGACATGCTCGTCCAGGCGGAGTCGGGCGTCGTGTCGGTGACAGGACACGCCGACGCGCCGGCGAAGGTCGGCATCTCGATCGCGGACATCTCGTCAGGCTTCTACGCGTACTCGTCCATCCTCGCCGCGTTGATTCGCCGTGGCCGAACGGGTCGTGGAGACCGCATCGACATCGCGATGCTCGAGTGCCTGACGGAGTGGATGACGCCGGCGCTGTACGTGTGGCGCGGCACTGGAACGATCCCGGCGCGTGCCGGAGTTCGACACAATATGATCGTTCCGTATGGCGCGTACGCCTGCGCCGATGGAACCGTGCTGTTCGCGATTCAAACGCACCGCGAGTGGCAACGCTTCTGCACGCAGGTGATGGACGCCCCTTCCCTCGCCGACGACCCCCGGTTCGTGACGAACGCCGCCCGGCTCGCCCATCGCGCTGAGCTGGAAGCCATCATCGAGGAGCGCCTGCGCCGGTATCACCGCGCCGATGTGGTCACCTGGCTCGAGGCAGCGGACGTACCGACGGGCAACCTGAATGACGTCCCCACCGTCGCCGAACACCCGCAGCTCGTGGCGCGAAACCGGTGGACGACCGTCGACTCACCGGGCGGACCGATTCCCGCGCTGATTCCGCCTCACAATCTCCACGACGCACCGGCACGCATGGGCGCGGTGCCATCGTTAGGCGAGCACACCCAGGCCGTGCTCGCGGAGCTCGGTCCCAGGACTGAAACCGGAGGCAGGCGATGACCGCGGATGTCGGCACCGGCGGACGATGCTACGAGGATTTCGAGGTCGGGCTCGTGATGCGGCACCCGCTGGGCCGCACCGTCACGGCAACCGACAACGCGTGGTTCGCGCTCACGACCGTCAACCTGAACCCGATTCACTTCGACGCGCACTACTCCGCGCAAACGGAGTTCGGGCGGCCGCTGATGAACTCCGCGTTCACGATCGCGCTCGTCACCGGGCTGACGGTCGCGGACGTGTCACGGAATGGGGTGAACCTGGGATGGGATGAGGTCCGCATGCCGGCGCCGCTCTTCGAGGGCGATACGGTCTACGCGGAGTCGACGGTATTGTCGATGCGGGAATCGAAGTCGCGGCCGAACATGGGCATCATCGAGATCGCGACGACGGGCTACAAGCAGGACGGGACGGTGATCATGACGTTTCGGCGCACGATCCTCGTCTACAAACGCGGCCACACGCCGACGCGGCCGACCCCGACACCGAGAAAATCGGACATTGCGACCGACTAGTTGTCATCCTGAGGCGTCAGCCGAAGGATCTTCATTGTCCCGGCAAAGGGTTTTAGCGAGGCGCCGAGGATCGTTCGCCTCGCTCAGGATCACACGGCTGTCACGAGAGCGACCAGAGGATTCCGACGCAGAAGAACCAGCGGTGGCGAAACATTACGGCTCCGGGAGCGAGAGGCCGTAGGATGCCGCCTGCTGAGTCGGCTGGAAACTCGGGGAACTACGAGGTCATCCTGAACCGAGCCGAGCACGCCTGCACCGATTCCAACGGGGCTGGTACTGTGAGCCGGAACTGGTTGCTGGGGGGTAAACGACCTCGGGACGCACGGACTTCCCGAGGCAGTTCACCCTGCAGCAACCAGTTCCACCTCACAGCAACCAGCGCGGTTCAGGCCTTCTCGTTCGTCTGTGCCTGGTTAATTCCCTGACCAGATCTGGCAGAACGCCGAGTTGTCCAGTCCCGCGATCCCGTCGCGGCCCGCGAGGTAGGCTGCGTTCATGAGCGCCTTCGGCGCGTACTTGAGATCCGCCACCTGGAGGCCGTCGCGCGCATCCGGTGCCGTGATGAAGAGCTTGCCCAGGTGTCCCAGGCCTAACGCGTGCCCCGACTCGTGGGCGATGATCGAGTAGAAGTCCACCACGCGAAGGTCGAACAGCGCGCTGTTGTCCCAGACGAACCGCGCATTGTAGTACACCTCGGCGAGACCGGTGTCCTGCTTCCTGTTCCGGTCGATGTCCGTCGCATCGCCGTTCTCGTCGATGTACGTGAACGTGAACGTGATGCCGATGATCGCGTCGCCGGCCGAGGGCGGCTCGTTGAGCAATACCGCGATGTTCCGGAAGAACTGTTGCGATTGCCAGCCGCCGTGAACGATGTCGGCGGTCTGCGCATAGTTGGCGCTCACGGGGAGCCCCTTGATCAACTCGTCGAGGAGCGTCGGGTCGGTGTTCGGCGGCACCGGGACCTGTACGATCGGCGCGTCGGAGCAGGTACGATCGCGCCACGCGCTCATCGCCTCTTCGGTGCGCTGAGCCAGCTCCGCAAACGTCGCGAGTCGAGCTGTAGCACGATCGGGGTTGAGGACCGCGGGGCGGACGCCGAGCTCCGGTGCGATCTGATATGTCACGCCCAGGCGGCCGTCGCGAAGCGGATCGCCTTTCACCCACTCGGCGCCGTTACCGCGAACGCGGTCGTTCGCGAAGATCACCGTCGCCGACTTGCCATTCCACCCGGCGCTCATGAGGAGCTCGGCCTTCGCGATGCGGACGTTCGCATTCGCGCGCGCGAGCGAGGCGTTGAGGTCGCCGAGGCGAGGGCTGACCATGGCGATCTCGTCCGCGCCGGTCGAGGTAGCGGCCAAGGATGGCGAGCTCGGGGTTTCGCGCGGCGCGACGGGAGAGTCGGCGCATGCGGCGATGGTAGCGAGCGCGAGCAGGCTGGCCGCTCGGAACAGGACGGGCGTGTGGTTCATCTGGATCCTCGGAGTGCGAGTGCCTTGCGGGCGGAGTGCGTACGGCGGACGCGCGAAATACATCCGTTTACCACGAAATGCAATAGCCGGTTACCGGTGGCAATCGAGTCCGCTTCGACGAGCCCGAACAGGTGAATGCGATCGTAAAACAAAGTCCCGTGGGTATTTACGCCCACGGGACCCGCCGCCCCGATGAATACCGGTATGTGGCGCTTGCTACTCCTGCACGGTCCGGGTCGGGCCGCCCACACCAAGCACATGCCGCGCGAACCAGTCATACTCGCGACGCATCTTGTCGAGCTGATGTCGCGGCTCCTGGAGACCATGTGGCTCGCGCGGATAGAACACGAGCTCGACCGGTACGTTGTTCTTCTTGAGCCCCATGTACAGCTCCTGCGCCTGACCGACGGGAACGCGAAGGTCGGCCTGTCCGTGCAGGATGAGCGTCGGCGTCTTCGCCTGTTTGATGTACGTCATGGCCGACGCGCGCTTGTAGGCCTCTTCCTCGTTCCAGGGCTCGCCGCCGAAGTACCCCTCGAGCACGCGCTGCAGGTCGTTCGTCGAGTACATCGAATACATGTTCGTCAGGCCCGCGCCGACCATCGCGGCCTTGAACCGGGTCGTCTGCGTCACCGTCCACGCGGTCATGTAGCCGCCGTAGCTCCAGCCGCTCTGCGCGAGCTTATCCGGATCGGCGATGCCGCGCGCGACGAGCGTGTCGAGCCCCGTCTGGATGTCGTCGTAGTCTCCTTTGCCCCAGTCGCGCACGTTCGCGAGCAGGAACTTCTCGCCGTAGGCGACGGAGCCGCGAGGATTCGGGAAGAACGACACCCATCCGTTCGATGCCCAGACGTGCGCGAAGTTGCCCCAGCCCGCCGGGAAGCCCTGGTTCCACACGCCTGCGGGCCCGCCGTGAATGAACGCGACGGTCGGGTATCGTCGCCCGGCCGTGTAGCCGATGGGGTATACGAGCACGCCTTCGACCTCGAGCCCGTCCTTGCTCTTCCACCGTACGACGTCGCTGGGGCCGAGGGTGAGCGAGCGCACCTGCGGGTTGTGGTCGCTGAGCTTGACCGGCTTCCACGCACCACGGAGCGGCACGACATGAACGTCGTTAGGGTTCTGAACGTCACTGAGCGTGACCGCCGCCATCTGACCGTCACGCGAGATGGTCGCGCCGCTCATCATCGCCTTCACATCCGATAGCTGCCTGACGGTGCCACCGGCGACGTCGGCGGCGAACAGCTGCGCACCGGTGCGGACCGGTGCCGTGAAGTAGAGCGTGCGCCCATCGGCGGACCACGTCGGTGCGGACGCGGGATAATCCAACGTCGGCGCGATGACGCGCGGCGCGCCGCCTTCGACGGGAATGACGGCGAGCCGCGGCAGACCGAGACCGCCGGCCTTTCCCTGGAGCGTCAGGAAGGCGATGCGCTGTCCGTCCGGCGACCAACGCGGAGCGTTATCAGCACCTTCGTTCTCGACCAGCCGCCGCGCGCGCGGCGCTGCGGGGTTGGCTGACGCGGCGCTATCACCGGCCGCCGGCGCGGCAGGCACATCCACCACCCAGACGTCACTCAGTCCGCCGTCATCCGCTTTCGGCGTCGGCGTCGAGACGTACGCGAGTCGCTTCCCATCCGGCGACCACTGCGGATCGGCAACCTGATACTCGCCGCTCACGACCTCGACCGCTCGGCGCGTCGCGACGTCGATCGTGGAGACGCGCGACAGCCTGAAGTCCTTGTCCACGACGATCGCGTCGTCCTTCTCCTTCTGTCGCCGCTCTTCATCCGCGGTGAGGTCGCGCTGGGCGACGAACGCGATGCGACGGCCGTCGGGTGACCACTGGAAGCTCGTCACGCCCGTCTTGGATTCGCTGAGCGGTTCGGCCTCGCCGCCGAACGGCGAGATGAGGAAGAGCTGTGGTCGCTCCCCGCGCGCCGAGATGAACGCGAGCTTCTTGCCGTCGGGCGACCAGCGCGGCTGGTTGTCGTTCTTCTTGCTCGTCGTGATGCGGATCGGCGGTCCACCCGTCGTCGCGACCAGCCAGATGTCGGCGTCGTACGCGTTCTCCTTGAGGTCGGCGGAGTTGACGACGTAGGCAACCCATTTGCCATCGGGTGAGATCTGCGCGTCCGCCACCTGCCTAACGCCGAGCACGTCGTCGGCGGTAAAGGGACGCGGCGTAGCGGCGGACTGTGCACCCGCACTTCCGGCGACGACGAGTACTGCGAGCACGCAGCTGGAACGGCCGAACATGGGTCCTCCTACGTTGTCGAATATCCGTGGCCCGAGCGCGATCATCGTAATCGGTCGCTCACTGCCTTGCACGCAATCTCCAGCGTGACCTTCACTCCCTCGGCGGTCTCGCCCTCGACACGGGCAGTCGCGCCGCTGCTGGTCTTCGCGAAGGTCGCCGACGCGCGCCCCTTGGGCGCCCACCCCGGGCGTGCCTCCGCTTCGTACGCGCGCATTGTCATGTCCGCACCCTTCCCGCTGAGGAACGTCACCGCGAACGACGCCTCGTTCGTACTTCCGTTCGGTGCTGCGTTGAACGCAGTCACGGCCTCCATCAGGCCAGGCTTGTCATTCATCTCGGGATAGAAATGGCCGTTGAAATAGCTCCCGGCTTGCCCGTCGGCGCGCGGCATCACGCTACAGGTGTTCTGGCCGTTGCTCTTCGCCCCGAGCTCGACAGTGTGCGTCCCGCGGTCCGGACCGCTGGCGATGGTGATCTTCATGGTGTTCGTGGCGCCGCCGCCTGCCTGCGCGAACAGTCTGGCAACCGGGCAAAGCGTAGCGGCGATCGTGCACAGAACAATCGTGCGTCCGGCGGGGAGCATATCGTCTCCATGGCGGATTGTGAGCATTCCGAGACCCGGCGCTAACGTGCGATGGGTACCTCGCCAATGCCAGACGCGCGTTCCCGACCGACCAAGCTCGGTTCGACGTCGGGCCCCAACATGGCGCCGCTCGCTGCCTCCCGCGATCCATCCTTCCGCGAGGCCGAATGCCGGCGACTCGTTGCCGCCTTTGGCCACGCAGCCGGATATTCGCCGCGCCAGCCACGCTCCTCCGGCTCTCGCTTCCGCTCATCCTCGGGATGGGCCATGGACCAACTGCTCCAGGACCTGCGTGCGAGCGCACGCGTCGTGTTCCGCCATCCTCGCTTCACCGCGCTTACGGTCATCACCCTCGCGGTCGCGATCGGTTGGCGCCACCTTCCCGTTACACGCGCCGCTGGCGCGCCGCCGCCACGCTGTGATCGTGGTCATCGCCGGTAACGGCGTACAAGCTCGGCGAAGGTGCCTGCACCAACCGCGGTGTCGTACCATGCCGTGGTGAAGATCCAGTCCGCCACCAGGCGGTCGAGGTTCACCGAGGTCTGTCGAGCAGCGAACTCGGCGAACTGGCGTGTCGTGCCACCGGTCGATCGGCGCTGGCGCCAGTACCCGCCGACGATCGCGCGAAACGAGCTGTCGCCCACAGTCCGATGCAACAGCGCGAAAAACAGCTCGCCGACCAGATACGAGTGACCCGTCGCGCCTGCGGTGCCGTACGACTGTAGGGGAATCGACCGCAGGCTCGTGTCTCGCTGCCCGCGCAGGACCAGCGCGCGCACGAGCGAGTCGAGGTGGCCGTCGAGGCCGCGCCACCCGTTGAGCTCCTGGTACGCGGCAAACTGGAGGTACCGGGCGAGTCCCTCATTCCATCGCGGCGATGGGCGTTCGGTGTCCGGCGCGTTCCAGAGATGCGAGATCTCGTGGTACAGCTCGACCACACGAGTCGTGTCACGGAAGGCGGCGGCCGTCTGGATGATTCCGCCCGTTAGGCTTGCCTGCGATCCCCAACCGTCTGGGATCTCCGAGATAGTAATGTCGGGCCGCTCGCCGATGTCTCCGAACCAGCTCGAGAAGAGCGCGAGCGCCCGACTCGCAGATGCGGCCACACGCTCGCCACCTGCCGAATCCTCTCGAAAACTGAAGACACGAATCCCGTCGCGACGCAGCCGGACATATGGCGCGATCGCGACGTTGAGAAACGGCACCGGCCGCTGGCTGCGATAGCGCCAGGTGACGCCGGCGTCGGTGCTGTCTCGACCGACGAACTCACCACCGGTTGCGACCGACTGGTTCCCCGGGACACGAACCGCGAGCTCGAAGGCGAAATCCTCGCGTGGGATCTGGCGGTTCGCTCGCCACGACGCGACGCCGACACTCGGAAAAGCAAAGGCGTCAGTGCGAAGGATCGTGAATGCCGAGTCGACGCGGTCGCGGATGTACAGCGACCCGGTTTCGGTATACCCGACGAGATTGCCCCCGAAAGTTGCGGCGATCGTCGTGGACTGACCCGGCGCCACTGGTGCAGGCAGCGTCACGACCGCCGCCACTACTTGCTGCAGCGGCGAATCGACGAACCGGACGAC
>Ga0075420_100003315_pt1 | contig 14053 bp, 9 predicted proteins | sample SoiMetdeltSBSDD4_FD_75296 | JGI IMG/M metagenome (GOLD analysis project Ga0075420, IMG submission 75296) | Bulk soil microbial communities from a Populus tree surrounding site in Tennessee, USA - Soil MetaG P. deltoides SBSDD4 | ecosystem: Environmental > Terrestrial > Soil > Tree plantation... | reverse complement strand
GCTCCTCTGGCAGCTCCCGTTCACTACCGAGTACGACCAGAACAGCGTCACGCCGGTCGTCGTCGGCGACGCGATTGTCTATAGCGGCATCGCGAAACCCACGACAGCAATCCGCGTCAGCCGCAACGCCGGGAAGTGGCAGACATCCGAGGTCTGGCAAAACGCCGACGTGCCGATGTACATGAGCTCGCCGGTCGCGTTCGGGGGCTATCTTTACGGTCTGACCCATCGGAACCGGGGCCAGTTCTACTGTCTCGATGTGAAAACCGGTAAGACGATGTGGACGACGAAGGGCCGCGAGGGCGAGAACGCAGCCATGTTGACCGCCGGCGACCTGGTGTTCGCGATGACCACCGAGGGGGAACTGGTCGTGATGCGGGCCAACCCGAACCAGTTCGAGGCGGTCAAACGCTATACGGTGGCGGACTCGGCAGTCTGGGCGCATCCGGTCCTGATCGGCAGCGGGCTGGTTGTAAAGGATGTCGAAACGCTGGCGTATTGGGTGTTTTAGGGAACATGATCACAGCTGAGCCCCAACCGTTCCCCCGGAGTTGGCCGTCTAACAGTCGAGAATTCCGGTGAAAAGGATGAATACCAATCGCCTCCGCATCGTGAGCGTGTTTGGCGTCCTCGTGCTGGGCGCCGCGGTTTCCGGGGAACCTCAAGGCCCGCCGCGGGACCCAACGCCGGCGCAAGTGCCCCTCCCGCCACGGGATCAGACTCCGGCCGGGCAGGAGATTGCTGTTGGGAAAGGCACTATTACCGGCAGCCTCGTCGTGTCTGGGACCGGGCAGGCAGCCCGCCGGGCACGGCTGACGCTCTCCGCGAACGACCAACCCGGTGGTAGCCGATCCGCAATTGCGGATGACACGGGCGCGTTTTCGTTCGCCGCGCTGCCGCCCGGGCGGTACTCACTGACGGCATCCAAACCCGGGTACCTGAACGCGACATATGGTCAGCGCACGCCCGGCCGTCAGGGCACGCCGATTCAGCTTGGTGATGGTCAGCGCCTCAAGGTGCAGATGCAGATCTGGCGCGGCAGCGTGATCACTGGCACCGTACTCGACGAGCATGGAGATGCGATCCCGAACACGCCGGTGCGCGCGATGCGCTACGTCCTGCAAAGCGGCGTTCGTACTCTGCAGCAAACCGGCTCCGGTCAAACCGATGACCGCGGCGTGTACCGAATTTTCAATCTTCAGCCGGGCGAGTACGTGGTGTCTGCCACGCCGCGCAACGTGAATAACCAGGCAGCCGTGGCGCAGGCGGCCGTCGCGCAGCGGATCGCAGCCGTGACGGCGGCAGGCGGCGCGCAACAGGCACAAGTTCTCGCTGAGAGATTGCAGGAATTGAGCAGCACGCCAGCAGGATCGGACGACCCGATGACGGGATACGCACCGGTCTACTATCCGGGCACGACATCGCTAGCTAACGCGATGTCGGTGATGGTTGGCCCAACGGAAGAAAAGGGCGGCGTCGATTTCCAGTATCAGATCGTCTCGGTGGCGCGGATCGATGGCGTGGTGACGACAAGCGCCAACGCCCAGCTTGGGCAGAACGTGCAGATCACGCTAACGAGCGCAGGCACTGCTGGCGCGTTCAATCAGGGCGCGAGAGCCGACGCGCAGGGCGCGTTCAGGCTGCAGAACGTGCCGCCCGGTCAATACACGCTGATTGCGCGCGCGACGATCAATAACGGAGGCGGACGCGCGATGCCTCCCGGCAATCGAGGCGAGCTGGCTCCCGGCCGCGGCGGTCGTCTCGGAGGACCGCTCCTGCCGCAGGATGCCACGAGGCTTTGGGCGAGCGCTGACGTTACGGTCGATGGCCGCAACGTCTCGAACATCGTGCTGACGCTTCAGCCAGGCGTTCAGATTACCGGTCGCGTTCAGTTCGAGGGCACGACACTTCAGCCTCCGTCGGACATGACGAGGCTGCGCGTAAACATGCAGCCGGTGTCTACGCCAGGCGTGTCGGGCGAGATGCTCAGCTCCGCGGCAGGACGCGTCGAGGCCGACGGCCGATTCACGATTCCGAGCGTCGTGCCCGGACGCTACCGCTTGTCAGCAGGCGGCGCAGGGCAGGATTGGTCTCTCGGCTCGTCGATGATCGATGGCCAGGACTCGCTCGATTTTCCCGTCGAGATCAAGTCGGCCGTTAACGGCGCGGTGGTGACGTTCACCGATCGGCGCGCGGAACTCACAGGAACGATCACCAACGATCGATCGGAACCGGTCGCCGATTACACGTTGATCGTGTATCCATCCGACGCGCGTTTCCGCACGCCGCAATCACGACGTATTCAATCGGTGCGTCCCGCCACGGATGGCCGCTTCACCTTCCGCAATCTGCCTCCGGGCGACTATCGGCTTGCACCCGTACTCGATCCCGAGCCGGGTGCGTGGTTCGATCCCTCGTATCTCCAGCAACTCGACAGCGGCGCCATCCGCATCTCGATCGGCGAGGGTGAGAAGAAAGAGCAGAACCTGCGCGTTCCGAGCGGTGTGTGAGCCCAAGTGCCTGAGCTTGCCACCAGCTCCTGCCGTCTTCCTTCCAACCTGAATTAAGCTATCGCTTTGAAGGAGTGTGCTCGTGACCAAGCGCATCGTGTTCTCACTCGTCCTTGCTGTGATTGCTGCTATCAGCGTCTCCGCCGACAACTGGCCGGCATGGCGCGGGCCGCAAGCGAATGGGATCAGCGTCGAGAAGAACGTGCCGCTCAAGTGGTCCACGCAGGAGAACATTGCGTGGAAACTGGCGATGCCAAGCCGCAGCGGCGCCACACCGATCGTCTGGGGCGATCACATCTTCCTCAACGTCGCAACCGCGATGACGAGCGGCGATCTCGAGCTGTGGGCCGTCGATCGCAAGAGCGGGCAGCCGATGTGGAAGAAGCCGCTCGGCGGCGGAAACAATCAGCAGCGCAAGCAGAACATGTCGACGCCGTCGCCCGTCACCGACGGCACGACGGTGTGGGTCATGACGGGCACCGGGATCCTCAAGGCCTTCGACTTCAAAGGCACGGAGCTCTGGATGCGCGACATCCAGAAGGAGTACGGCCGCTTCGGCTTGAACTGGGGCTACGCTTCGTCGCCGCTGCTGCATCAGGGCTCCCTGTACATCCAGGTGCTTCACGGGATGAAGACCGACGATTCCTCGTACGTCATGAAGATCGATGGCAAGACGGGGAAGACCGTCTGGAAGCTGGATCGTCCGACCGCCGCGCAAGCGGAATCGCCTGATGCCTACACCACGCCGATTCTCGTCAGCTCCGGAAAGAGTGCCGAGATCGTGATCACCGGCGGCGATATCGTGACCGGCCACGACCCCGGAACCGGCAAAGAGCTCTGGCGTGCGAATGGCCTCAACCCCTCCAACGATCCGTACTACCGCATCGTGGCGTCAGGCCTCGTCGCGGGCGGCCTGGTCATCGCGCCGACACGCAATAGGCCGATGCTCGCACTCAAGCCCGGCGGCGCCGGCGACGTCACTACCTCGCACAAGGTCTGGAGCTTCGATCTTGGTCCAGACGTGCCCTCTCCCATCAGTGACGGCAAGCTCCTCTACGTCGTCCGCGACAACGGCGTCGTCCATGCCCTTGACGTGAAGACCGGCGCGATCGTTTGGGGGCCGGAACGGTTGAAGACGGGCGCGTACAGCGCGTCGCCGGTACTTGTCGACGGCAAAATCTATGTAACGAGCGAGAACGAGGGCCTGACGTCGGTCTTCGCGGCGGGACCGAAGTTCCAGGTGCTTGCCGAGAATCCACTCGACGATTACTGCCTGGCATCGCCGGCGGTATCGAACGGCCAGCTCTTCATTCGCACCGACAAATTCCTGTGGGCGATTGGCAAAGGCGGAAGCGGCACCGGCGACTAGTGCTAACCGTGTTGGCGGCGGCGCTAAACGATCCCTACACCGATCCCGTCTAACCGCCATCATGCTTGCCGACTTTCTCCAGGATCTCCGCTATACCGCGCGAACGCTCCGGCGGGATGCGAGCTTCGCCGCCTTCGCCATCCTCATTGCGGGTCTTGGCATCGGTGCCAGCGTTACCGTGTTCAGCGTGGTCCACACACTGATCCTGCGGCCGCTGCCGTTCGCTAATCCCAACCAACTCGTCTGGATTACCAATCTCGACGTCAGCGGGCTCTCGGGGCAGACGACGCAGGTAGGGCATATGTTGGACCTGCGGGAACGCACGCAGTCGTTGTCGGCCATCGCGGGTTACTTTGCGTTCTATGGCGTCGGCGACAACCTGCTCAGCGGAACTGGAGAGCCCGAGCGGTTGAGCGGCGTCCCCGTCTCGGAGAACTTTTTTGACGTGCTCGGCGTCCGCCCTCACCTTGGCCGCGTGTTCAACGCGGAGGAGTGCACGTGGAACGGGCCGAAAGCCGTGATGCTCGCGCACGGCTTGTGGCAGCGCCGATTCAATTCCGATCCCGCCATCGTCGGACAGTCGCTGACCCTCAACGACCGACCCCACACCGTTGTTGGCGTGTTGCCGGCGTCGTTCGACTTCGCGTCGGTGTTCGCGCCTGGCAGTCACTTCGATTTGTATTTCCCGTTCCCGCTCAGCCAGGAGACCAATCGTTGGGGCAACACCATGGCGATGATTGGCCGGTTGAAGCCTGGTGTGTCGGTCGATGCGACGAGAGCGGAGATTAGAACGCTTGCCGGGCAAATCACCGCCGAGAATCCGCAGCGCAACAACTTCCAGGGAAACGTGCGGCCGCTTGCGGAGCACGTTAGCGGCCGCATCCGGCTCGCCGTCTGGGTGCTCGCTGGCGCGGTGGCGATGGTGATGTTGATCGTGTGCGCCAACTTGTCCAACCTACTGCTGGCGCGGACGGCCTCGCGGCAGAAGGAGATTGCGATCCGGACGGCGCTCGGTGCGGGACGACGGAGACTGGTCGCGCAGATGCTCACTGAAGGCATCGTGCTCTCGTGCAGCGGTGCGCTTCTGGGGCTGCTCCTGGCAATTGGCGGTACTCGCGCGCTCGCACGCCTGGACGCCGTCAGCATTCCGCTGCTGCGCGACGTCCGCACGGATGGCACCGCGCTGTTCTTTACGTTGGCGGTTGCGATTGCGACCGGCATCGTGTTTGGCCTTGCGCCGGCGTTTCAGGCGACCGGCGGCGCGTTGACCGACGCGTTGAAAGATGCCACGCGCGGTTCGACTGAAAGCCGACGCCGCAGTTTGGTGCGCAATGCGCTCGTCGTTTCGGAAATCGCGTTCGCGTGTGTCCTGCTGGTTGGCGCCGGGCTGCTCGTGCGAAGCCTCGTGCGCGTACTCGACGTCGACATGGGGTTCGTACCGAGTGGCGCAGTAGCGATTCGCGTTGATCCCGATCGACGTTACTCCACACTCGAGCAGCGAGCTGCGTACTTCGACGAGGTGTTTCGGCGCGTCAAAGAGATCCCTGGCGTTCAAGCCGTCGCGGTCACCGATGCGCTGCCTCTCGGACGAAATCGCACGTGGGGCTCGCGGGCGAGAGGCGTGACCTACGAGCGCGGACGCGCGCCGCTCGCATTCCCGCGGATCGTGAGTGAAGGCTATCCCGCGGCGATGGGCATTCCTTTGCGTGCCGGCCGTGATTTGTCACACACCGACACACCTCAGACGGAACCGGTGATGTTGGTCAACGAGACCATGGCACGCACGCTGTGGCCGGGTGAGGATCCAATCGGGAAATACGTGATTGGCCCCTGCGCGAAGGAACGACGCGTCGTTGGAGTGGTCGGCGACGTTCGACATCTCGCACTCGAGCAGGCGTCGGGCAACGAAATGTACATTCCGATGCGGCAATGTCCGGATCAGCCGTCAGCGGATCTGGTCGTGCGATCGAACGTTCCGCCGGAGGCGCTCGCCGGTGCGATCCGCGGCGCGCTCCAACCAATCGCTCCCAACCTGCCGGGCAAGGACTTCCGGACCTTGCAGCAGCTCGTCGATAAATCAGTGTCGCCGCGTCGTTTCGTCGTGCTACTGCTTGGCGGCTTCGCGGTGTTCGCGCTCATTCTGGCATCGCTCGGGATCTACGGCCTGATTTCGTACTCCGTCAACCAGCGGACGCAGGAGATTGGGATTCGCATGGCGCTCGGCGCGTCCTCTGGCGATGTGCAGCGACGGATCCTGGTGCAGACGCTCTGGCTCGCGTCGCTCGGCATCGCCCTCGGTACCGTCGCGTCGTGGCTGCTCGTCCGCAGCGCTGGCGGGCTGCTGTTTGGCATCACGCCACGCGACCCGGCGACGTTCATCGGGATGGTAGTGGTGCTGACCGCCGTAGCGTTGATTGCTGGTTACCTGCCGGCACGCCGCGCGTCACAGGTCGATCCGATGGTGGCGCTCAGAGCCGAGTAGCGCCACACACCACTGCACACGGGCTCGCACATCCCTGAAGCAGACTTGTTCAACGAGCGCGGCCAGATTGTCGCCATTGGCACCTTCGGCGGGTTTGAACGCGCAGTGAGGCTGGATCTCATTCACGGCCGATAAAAAGGCAGGAACCGCCATGCTAGCATCTGCCACCGTGGCTACTTGGCCACGGAGGCAGATCATGCAATCAAGACAAATCTCTCGCCTCAGTGTGGGTGCAGTCTTCATCCTCACTGCGCTGGTCTCCGTTCCTCTCGCCCAGGCTCCGCGGCAACCGTTCAGCCGCATCGCCATCATCGTGTCGCCTGACCATTCCGATTGGACCTATCAGCTGGGCGAGTCCGTGAAATTCCGGGTCGACGTTCTGCGCGACGGGCATCAGGCGTCGGGGGCCACGGTCAAGTACAGCGTCGGGCCGGAGATGATGCCCCCGATCACTGAATCGACGGCCACTGTTCGTGCCACGTCGTTAGCCATCGATGGCGGCACGCTGAAGGAGCCCGGGTTCCTGCGATTGATCGCGACCGTCGAAATCGACGGCCGCATGTATCGTGGCGTCGGTACTGCCGGTTTTGCGCCAGAGCGGATTCAGCCTACGCAGGTCAACCCGGCGGACTTCGATGCCTTCTGGGAGGCGGAGCGGAAGCGTCTCGCCGATGTGCCGATCGATGCGCGATGGACGCCGCTGCCCGACTACAGCACCGCGGCAGCCGAGTGCTCACAAGTCAACCTGCAGAACGTCGGGGTGACCGGCGGCACCAGCCGCCTCTACGGGATCCTGTGCACGCCGCGAGCGGCCGGTAAGTATCCAGCGCTGCTGGCGGTTCCGGGCGCGGGCGTACGGCCGTACCGCGGGCTTGCGGAGATTGCCGGCCGCGGTCTCATCACGTTGCAGATCGGCATCCATGGCATTCCCGTTATCCAACCACAGGAAGTCTATGACGGGCTCGGCCGAGGCGGCCTGAGCGGCTACCAGAACTTCGGCCTCGACTCCCGCGAGCGCTACTACTACCGCCGCGTCTACACGGGAACGCTGCGCGCGAACGACTTTCTGACGTCGCTGCCGCAGTGGGACGGGCGCAACCTGGGCGTCACCGGCGGAAGCCAGGGCGGCGCGCTCGCGATCGTCACGGCCGGACTCGATCGGCGAGTGACGCGGCTCGCCGCGTACTTCCCGGCGCTGTCGGATGTGACGGGATACCTCCATTCGCGTGCGGGCGGATGGCCGCACATGTTTCGCGCGACGGAGGGCCCGAACTTCCACCGCGACAACGCGAAGATTGCGACGAGCGCTTACTACGACGTCGTGAACTTCGCGCGCCGCGTGACAGTGTCGGGCCTCTATTCGTGGGGCTTCAACGATGAGACCTGTCCGCCCACCTCGATGTACGCCGCCTACAACGTGATCACCGCACCCAAACGGCTGGTGCTCGCCTATGACACCGGCCACCGCACGACGCAAGAGCAAGTGGACGATGTCGACGACTGGCTGGTGACGGAGCTGACAGGGCGCGGATCGAACGGCTGGCAGAAGTAAGCACCACAATCGATCGTTTCATTTCGAGCTCGCCGCAGGCACGGTTTCAAGGAATCGTCGGACCAGCGGCACGCCGTCCGAGTCGCGGTGCCATGCCAGTGCAATGTTCCACGCAGCTTCTGGCATTCGCAGCTCGCGAAAGCGAACGCCCGGAAGCCGCATCAGCGCCACAGACCGTGGCACGAGCGCCACGCCGAGGCCGGCTCGGACGAGCGACACGACCGTGAACAGTTCGTCGGCCTCCTGCACGATCTTTGGTGCAAAACCGGCCGCCGCGCAGACACTCAGGACGTGATCGTAGAAGCTCGCGGATCGTGAACGCGAGATGATGACGAACGGCTCTGATGCCAGCGAACGCAAACCTGCGCGTGTGCTCCAGCGGGTCTGTGGACCCACCGCGGCAAGCAGACGCTCATCGAGCACGCGCCGCATCCGCAGCCGGTCATCGACGGCGCGATCGCGAATGAAGCCCACGTCGATCTCGCCACCGACGAGTGCCTGGATCTGATCGGGCGTTGACATGTCACGCAGGTGGAGCGCCACGTCCGGATGCGCGAAGCGAAAGCGCAAGACGACGTCCGGCAGGACGCTGATGATGCTGGCGATGCCAAAGCCGATGCGCAAAAGTCCCGCCTCACCTCTCACGGCTCGCTCCGTTACCGCAACGGCGGCCGACGCCTCTGCAATCAAGCGCCGGCTCCGGCTGGCGAGCAGGCGGCCCGCTTCGGTGAGCCGCACGTCGCGATAGCCGCGGACCAGGAGCGGCCCGCCAATCTTCGCTTCCATCCGCTGGATTCGCTTGCTCAGCGCAGGCTGTGAGACGTGCAGTCGATCCGCCGCCCGCCCGAAATGCAGCGTCTCCGCCAGAATGAGCAGCGCATTGAGATCCGCAAGCTCGATATCCATAACCGGAAGTTATCAGATTACCGTTAATGTTTCATTAGACAGAATCGCTGCGGCAGGTGATCCTGAGTGTGCCGAAGGTTTTCGAATGATGGACATCAACTGGAGCGCGCTGATTGGAACGGCTGGGGCCGCCTGCAGCGCGCTGTCGTTCTTACCCCAGATAGTGAAGGTGCGCCGCCAAGGCGGCCGCGACGTGTCGATGGCGATGCTGGCGTTGCTGCTGGCGGGCGCGGTGTTGTGGTTGACCTACGGGCTGCTGAATCGCGCGACATCCGTCGTGGTGGCGAATGTGGCCATCATCGGTCTCGTGTCAACCGTGGCGATCATGAAAACCGTCCACGACCGGCGCGACGCGAGTCGACGGCCGCGCCCTCGCATCGCCATCGACATGGATGAAGTGATGGCGGATGCGCTGACGGAGCATTTGTGCCGCTATAACGCCGCCTACGCGACGAGCATTACGCCGGCCGATCTCAGCGGCCGTGAACTCCAGGAATGGGTGCCGCCGGCGCATCGTGAGGCGGTCGATGCGATGCTCGATTCGTCGTTCTTCGAAGACCTTGCCGTGTTTCCCGATTGCCAGACCGTCGTGCGCGAGCTGACCGACCGGTATGACGTGTTCATCGTCTCCGCAGCGATGGACGTGCCCAGTTCCTTCGAGGCGAAGTACCGGTGGCTGCGCCGCCACTTTCCGTTCATCCCACCGTCGCAGATCGTCTTCTGCGGCGACAAGAGCATCGTCGAGGCGCACTACTTGATTGACGATCGTCCGCGCCACTTTGCCCAGTTCAAGGGACAGCCGCTGCTGTTTTCGGCGCCTCACAACATTGCCGAGACCAGGTATCCGCGCGTCGCCTCGTGGAAAGAGGTGCGCGACCATTTCGCACGGCTCGACTCACGCAGCGGGAATCGCGTCGACGCGTCTGTGTCCGAAGTGATCGGGCCTGTCACTGCCGCGCCCGCGCGGGACTGAGAGCCTCGAGCATTATTCGCACGTTGGCGCTGTTCCAGAGCCGATCGCGCATCGAGCGCGTGAGGACAAGCGACTGCGCACCCGCTGGCGTGACGACGAACATGCGCCGCGACGAGACATCTGAGTCGGCGGGAACCCGGCTTGACGTGACGAGTCCTTTGGCCTCGAGCCGATCGAGCGTGGCGTAGACCGACCCGATCGTGACCTCGCGACGAGTGACCTCTTCCAACTCACGACGCACGTTCATGCCGTAGGCATCCGTGCTGGTGCGCACGACGGCGAGCATCACCTGTTCTTCGAACGCGCCGAGCAGAGTCGGCTCTACACGCTTCTGCCGTTTCATGCCTTCTCCGTTTCGATCAACTTTCCCGCAGCAGCGTGGCGGGGTCGGTCGAGCTGGCGCGCCGCGCCGGCACGAGCGCGGCGAGCATGCCGACGACCACCAGGATCGCAACGGCGCCCGCCATGGACATCGGATCGCTGGCATCCACACCGTACAGGAGCGACGTCAGCAGCCTGGCGACGAGGACTGCGAGAACCACGCCGACGGTACCTCCTAGTGCGACCAGGGCCGCCCCCCGCGCCACGATGCGCCGGACGATGTGGGCCGGGCTCTGTCCGAGCGCAAGACGGATGGCGAACTCGCGGGATCGCCGCTGGACGAAGTGCGAGATGACACCGTAGACGCCGACCGCTCCCAGAACCAGCGCCAGCACGGTCAGGACGCCGACCAGGATCACCACTTGTCCGACTGGTCCGACTGCCAGATCGAACATGTTGCGCAGCGTGGTCGCCTGCTGGACTGCCAGATGCCGGCTCTCCCGCTCGATGGTCTCGCGGACCGCTTTCACCAGCGGCGCAACGTCGCTCCCATCCGCCCGGATCACGAACGACATCTGCGAATAGAGAAACGGCATCTGCGAAACCAGCAGGTAACGCGCCGGGACGGCGCCCTCGACGAGCGTTGCTTCCGCCGCGTTCGACACGACGCCAATAATGCGCTCGCCGGCCGCATCCACCGTCTGCACCACCTGGCCGATTGGATCCTCGTTGGGAAAGAATTTCGCAACCAGTGCTTCGTTCACGATGACGACACGCTCGGTACCTGCCCGATCCGACGCTGCGAACCCGCGCCCCCGGTGTATCTTCATGCCCATCGCGGCGAAGTAATCATGCGTGACCATGCGCGTCGCGGTGGTCGCGCGGAGGTCGTCCCGGCCGCGCACCGTCAGGCTCCAGTTGTCACCACTGCCGCGAATCGGCAGTTTCTGCGCCGCACCAACCACGTGAACACCAGGAAGCGCGCGCAGCGCAGGAAGTATCCCGTCGATGGCGAGCTTGCGTTCGTCGACGCTGAGCCGCGCCGGCATGGTCGTATCCACAACCACCGCGCCGTCAACTTGGATACCGGGATCGATTGCGCGGAGATTCACGACGCTGCGGATGAGCAACCCTGCGCCGGCCGCGAGCAGAACGGCGAGTGCCATCTGAGCAACGACGAGCAGGCTCTCGAGCGATCCCCCTCGTGCGCCAACGCCGCCCGTGCGAGTGGTCGCGAGTACTGACTGGAGACTGCCGCCCCGCCACAAGGCGATACCCGCAACAAAGGCAACGATCAAGGCCGCCGCGAGCGCCGCGATCATTGAGGCCCCGAACACGCCCCAATCGAGCCGCGCCGTTTCGCGAAGTGCTCCGAGCGGCAGCGAATCTACGAGGATCGTGAAGCCTGCCACCGCCAGGGCGGCGCCGCAGAGGCCTGCCACCGTGCCGAGCAGCAGCGATTCGGCAAGCAGCTGTTGAATGAGCCGTTGTCGAGTGGCGCCGAGCGCTGCGCGCACGCCAAGGTCATTGGCGCGCGCGTCGACCTGTCCGAGTACGAGCGCGGCGACGTTCGCGCAGGCGATGAGCAGGATCACCGCCATCGCAGCAAGCGTGGCGATGAGCGCCGGCTTGACGTCGCCGACGAAGAATTCTCTGGCCGAGGTCATCGAAGGATTGCGCGTCTTGTCCCACTGCGGATTGGGATACTGGAAGTTCGCGGCAAGCAGGCCCGCGAGCGCGCGCAGCTGGCCGTCCATGTGCGCGATCGACTGGCCTTCGGCAATGCGGCCCACCAGCGTGTACCGTCCGGACCGGTTGTTCGGGTCCATTCGTGCCGCCGTCCACACGCGAATCGTCGGACTCGGAAACCAGAAGCCTTGCGGCATGACGCCGACGACCGTTCGAGGGAGGCCGCCAAGCTGGAGCGGCTTCCCGATGAGATTCGGGTCGCTGCCGAGCTCCTGCCACAGCGAATAACTGAGGACGACGACGAGTTCGGCGCTCAGAACGTCTTCTCCGGGCCGGAATGTTCTGCCCAGGAATGCGGGCGTTCCGAGGACTTCCAGCAGCTCGGAGGACACGGCAACACCCGGGATCAGCTTCAGGGGCTGCCCCGCGAACTCGAGCGTGACATCGTCCGGGCGATACGCACCCATTCGTTGGAACCCTGGAAAATTGGGGCGAAGGCCAAGGAACTCCTGCTCGCGCCACGAGCCGCCGAACCACAGCACGCCGACTTGCTGTTCACGCACGATCGGAAGCGGATCGCGAAGAATGGCGTCGGCCACGCTATACACGGCAGCCATTCCACCGGCACCAAGGGCGAGTGTGGCGATCGCCAACCCCGCGTAGATCGGCCGTCGCAAGAGGTGCCGGGCCGCGTAGCGCACATCCATGATCCAGCTCTCGTACATTGGTCCTCCTGGCCGCAGGCGATTCGCCTCCGGTTCGAAGCCGGTCATGCCGCGCCACCAGCCTCTGCGCACGAGTGCCGGCGCAGAACCGAGCGCCTGGCGCCACGCCCAGCGCCGCGCCGCGGCTCGACCGTCCGTTTTGACGCGCCGCTCGAATTCGGCGGCGAGTTCCGTCAGGACTTCATCTCGCTCGGCAATTGGGATGAGCGCGCGAAAGATGGCGCGGACACCAAGCGGCGGCGAGGGGCGACGTGCGGCGGTCATGATCGGTCGTTTCTACAATGTAGAAAGACGGGCGGGCGAGGGAAAAGGTTTATTTGCTTCGTGAAAAACCGTGCCTTCCGCACCGTAGGTCACCCATATTGTCCATTGCGGTCTTGCGGTGAGCATGGCGGCCTGCGGCCCTTACCGCGCGCCGGGAAAGCGGCTCTTTGCTCGTGCTCTGTCGCTCCCGCGTCGCGTAGTTGCTGATTCGAAGGGCGGCCATCAGGCGCTCGCGGCCCGCCTGTGGTGCCTCGAGGCTTGGAGGATCACAGGAAACGTCCTTCGAGCAACGCTGGGGCGCGTACCGAGGGCCGACTCTATAACGGGACTACTCTGTAAATAGGAGCCTTCACTCGTGGTCGAACGTCATCAATCAGGGTTCGAGATTGTTTCGAGCGTGCTCGGTCGAGCCGACGTGCTCGCGCTTGCCCGCAGCATCGAGGACGAGATGCCTCGGGGCAGTCGCGCCGGCAAACGCCATCTGATGCGTAACGCCGCCGTGAGCCGCACGGCGCGCGATCCGCGCCTCCTGGACATCGCCGGCCGCTTTCTCGGTCCGGACCGAGTTCCATTTCGTGCGACGCTCTTCGACAAGTCGATCCGCAACAACTGGTTGATCGTGTGGCACCAGGACACCGCGTTGCCGCTTCGCGACCGCCGTGATGTGCCCGGCTGGGGACCGTGGTCGATCAAGGACGGCATCACCTACGCGCACGCGCCGGCCGGCGCGCTGTCGCGCGTGATCGCGCTGCGGCTGCACATCGACGACTCCCGCGCCAACAACGGACCGCTGCGCGTCATTCCCGGCTCGCATCTGCACGGCGTTCTGTCCGACGAGGAGATCGGAAGGATCGTTCATGGCGTACCTCCGGTCGATTGTCTCGTCGCGTCCGGCGGTGTGGTCGCGATGCGGCCGTTGCTTTTGCACGCATCGTCCAAGGCGGAGTCGTCCTGCCCGCGGCGCGTGCTGCACATTGAGTATGCGGATTCGCTGTTTCTGGGCGATGCGCTCGAGCTCGCAGTAGCGTGAGAGCAGCCGGCACTTACTTGGGCCGGTCTGATGTGTTCACCCGCTCAAAGTACTCATAAAACACCTGCGCCAGCCCCGCACCATACTCCTGCCAGTGAACAGACGACGTCGGCTGCTTCAATCCCTCGATCCAGTTGCAATTGAATTCGTGCACCACCGCGTCGATCCCGTAGCGCATCAGCCAGCCCTCGCCGAGCGTGCCGCTGTTGCGGAAGGTGGGACTGGTCGTCCC
>Ga0075420_100003314_pt1 | contig 14056 bp, 6 predicted proteins | sample SoiMetdeltSBSDD4_FD_75296 | JGI IMG/M metagenome (GOLD analysis project Ga0075420, IMG submission 75296) | Bulk soil microbial communities from a Populus tree surrounding site in Tennessee, USA - Soil MetaG P. deltoides SBSDD4 | ecosystem: Environmental > Terrestrial > Soil > Tree plantation... | reverse complement strand
CGACAGGGATATCAGGCCGAACAACCACGCTGAGGTGATGATGTGTCTGTCCATAGTTCCTCCGAATCATGCGGAACTGCGAAGGGTTGATGAAGACTGCGTGAGACCGGCATCAATTTGTGGATCTGCGTCTGGGACGCTGCTTGGGCGAAACTGACCTAATGATAAGTTTGCCACGACCGCCTGCGGGCATTGGCTTAGTTTGAGAAGCCGCCGCAGTAATAAGAGCATCAACCTCGGGACGTTCTAAAACATCCGCTGACCCAAGCCGAATAAAGCGCGTCTGACTGCCTGAGCCCAGCAAGATGTAGTTAGGATCTGGAAGACGTGCGCCGTATGAGCTCGTTGTCGATGCTTTTCTCTTTGGTCATCTTTTCTCCCTGCCAACCTACCTCAGTCGGCCGTCGATGACCATTTACACAAAACTTTATACCCTGCTCGTTCCACCCTGAAATCTGAACTGGTGAAGACTGAAGCCATGGTCTAAAACCATGCCAGTGCAGTTATATAAGTCCGTCTCATTTAGTCACATCGTCAGTGGCTCCAGTCGCACCGTCCCTCTTGACTTCTCTCTCTCGCGGTAGTCATATAAGCACGCCGTTGACGATGCCGACTGGCGAAATCAGACGATTTCGCCAGCTCCTGAATCATCTGAAGACTTTAACTCAACATCAACAAACACCTCCCAGCGATGTTTTGTAAGTGCGTCCTAGCGTACTCTGCTGGTCAAGGCTGTGGATGTAAGAATTCAAATTCTCACGTCTCTAATTCAAAGAGAGTTTTATCGCGACTTCCACACCGAAGGATTGGCCCACGTAGTAAACCTCTCGCCCTCCCGTTTGCGCCATCTCTTCAAACACGACACCGGGCAGACGTTGGGCCAATACTTGACCTGCACCAGGATGCAACATGCGCGCGTACTGCTGGAGACTACTCATCTCAGGGTGAAAGAAGTGATGAATCAAGTGGGCATAAGCGACTGCAGCCACTTCGCACGCGACTTCAAAAAACTCTATGGCCTATCGCCCGCCAGGTACCGACAACAGAGATCGCAGTTGACGACGGAGCACGCAGTTAAGTACCTGATAGCAGCTTCGGCCCAAAAATAGCCGCTTTGGCCAACACTTCTCGATTGAACAGTACGCATGCCGAGCTGAAAATAACCTCGCGCGAACACGTCCCCCGCCAAAGTCAGTTGCCGTAAATCCCGACCTTTGCCGCAAAGGACCCACCCGGATTTGCACTCACGGAGCCAATAAATGAAACGACGCTATCTATTGCTTTCCATCTTTGCTCTCCTCATGCTACCAGCTCTTTGGATCACAAAGAGCGCCAACCCACAACAGAAAACCGGACCAGCGCCTGCCGCCGCTGCACCTAACTTACAGGAAGAACGAGCCGAACGAAGAAAGGCGGCCTTTCGCAAAGGTCGCGACCTGCTTGCCCGGAAGGGAGTGCCGTTTGATCCCGACGAACTTCTCAGTCCGGGCTGGAAGGAAAGGCTAAAGCCCGTTCTTGATCAAATGCCGGAATTACAAATGGTGCGTCAAGGTGACGCGAAATTGAAGGGGCTGCAAATGGCCCATACTCTATACTTGCCCGACAATATTGAACTCGAAGGCGACACGGTGATTCTGGCGCGGTATATAGTCTTCCTTGGCCGCGACGTAGTGATCAAGGGGCATTACGGCCTTCACATCTTCACGATCGAAGAGACGCGAATCGCGAATAATTTTTCCCGAAAGAGGGACCGCTTGATCAAGGCCAGTGCCAACCTGTCGCCAATCTCAGGCGCTCTGCGCTCTGCTGCTGGGGGCCACATGACCATAGAACTCAGGGGCTTTGGCCGTGAGGAATGGCTCGAGGCTCAGCGATTGAAACAGACTGCTCAACTACGGCGAAAGGTCCAGGGTGTGCGTCTGAACCATGCCTCGCCCTTCCAATCCAGCACCGGCTTGCCCGGGCAGGATGCCAGCGATGCGCCCGCTGCTCCGGCTGCGAGTAATGGTGCCGATGGTAGTCCCGGAGCAAATGGAGATTGCCTGGGAGCGCTCAACGGCACTCACGGACGTACCGGCGGAAATGGCGGCGACGGCGGTGTCTCACACGGCTACGACGCCGCGGATGGCGGTGAGGGCGGGCAAGCGCCCCCCGTATTCATCACCGCGACGATGGGAATGAGCTACACGGTCTCTACGCTGGGCGGTAGGGGAGGAAATGGCGGACGTGGCAGCAATGGCGCCTCCGGAGGCAATGGCGGCCGCGGAGCCCGGGGAGGAGACGGTGCCACATGTGAACCGTGCTCGGCGACAGGCGAGCCCGGAAGAGGGGGAAACGGCGGCAACGGCGGCAAAGGTGGCAATGGGGGTAACGGCGGCAAAGGAGGAAAAGGAGGGAGAGGCGGAGAGGCGGGTTACATCGATATTACCCACCCGCCTAATTATAACCTCAGCAACATCAACGCTTCGGCCACTGGCGGACCAGGAGGATCCGGGGGTGCCGGCGGCACAGGTTCTTTGCTGGGAGGCGCTGCCGGAGCTTGGGGTATCGAAGGCGAAGGGAACCCAGGGTTTAGCTGCTCGGATGCCCCTGATGGAGACCCCGGGTGGTTTTTGACTGCCGGCAACGCGGGCACTAACGGTGCCGCTGGTGCAGGCGGTCAAACTGGCAGCGGTGGCAGCTCGTACATAACATACACTGAAGTGGCGTGTGACAGTTGTGGCGAGCCACTTATATGTGATCAGCCGTGGGTGTACAACTCATGCGAATGCTGCTGCGACGACGCTCAACTGAGTGGGTCCTGCAATGGCAGTCCCATCTTAGTCGATGTGTCTGGCAACGGCTTTGCTCTAACTTCAGCGCAAATGGGAGTCAATTTCGATTTAAGGGGTGACGGCACTGCAGAGAGGCGAGGATGGACAACCGCGTTTTCAGATGACGCGTGGCTTGCGCTCGATCGCAATGGCAACGGCTCAATCGATGACGGAACAGAATTGTTTGGCAATTTCACACCTCAGTCAACGCCACCGGCTGGTGAGGAAAGGCAAGGCTTTCTCGCGCTGGCCGAATACGACAAACAAGTCAACGGTGGTAATGGCGACGGTAAAATAAGTCAAAGCGATTCGATCTTCAGTTCTTTGCGTCTGTGGCAAGATACAAACCACAACGGCGTATCAGAGTCGTCCGAACTGCGCACATTGCCGGGACTTGGGCTTGCAACGTTAGACCTGAAATACATGGAATCGAAACGGGTCGACGAGTACGGTAACCGGTTCCGCTATCGGGCCAAAGTCAAAGACGTGCATGGCGCTCAGGTAGACCGCTGGGCCTGGGACGTATTCTTAGTTTCTCAGCCGTAGATGTTCGAGTGTGGAGTTCAGCGAGCAAATCAGGATAGGGTCATCGGCACTCGCAGGTTCTTGCCAGAACTTGCGAGTGCTTGTTTGTCTACAAACTGCATAATACTTCCCCATCTTTCGAAACATTACAACGGAACGTGTAAGTAGGGCACTTGGCAAAGAAAAAGGTCGCAAGCTACTTCCAGCGACCTTCGTTGAATCTCCCCACAGTGGACACTCTTCGCAACTTTCTGTTAACCACTACCACAGAGTGATCACTTTTCCTCCTGCCAGTAACGAGAAGCACCCTAAATCTGCCCGCGCGGCGAAGTGCTAACATTGGGGCGTTGCGTAGGCGAGCCGCTCAAGCTTCAATACTCGGCGGCTCTGAGTAACCTCAGAAATGAATGCCTAGAACCAAGTCATACTTCGATCGAACTATTGCCAGACGAGACTTCCTTCGTGGTTTCGCGGCCATAACAGCAGAAGTCTCGGCGCTCAAGTCTTTACCCGTACTCGGACAGCAAGAAATTTCGCCTGATACTGACTACTCGTCGGTGGTTAAAGCGATTAACCAAATGCTTCCCGTTGCGATGGCACTAAAAGATATACCGGGAGCTTCGATTGCCCTCGTCGATGGCGAAAACCTTGTTTGGTCGGGAGGCTTCGGCTATACCGATCGCTCTCAGAAGGTGAAGGTCACATCTGACACCCTTTTTCATGTTGGCTCGATCTCGAAAAGTTTTACTGCGCTCGCCATTTTGAAAGCCGTCGACAAAGGATTGTTGTCTCTCGATGACCCGGTGAAAAAGCACCTGTCATGGTTTACGGTCAACAGTGGTAGCCGTGAGGCGGAAGCGGAGAAAATTACGATTCGCCATCTCTTGAGCCATCATTCAGGGCTGGGAACTTGGTCGCCGCTCGGCAATCCGTCTGACCCGCAATATCACAGGCGCACGTTCGAGGAAGTTGTCAAAAGCACACGGGATTCGTGGCTGAAATTTCCGGCAGGCGAAAGATTCGAGTATTCCAACCAAGGCATCGATCTCGCTGGTTATGCGTTGGAGGTCACATCGGGTAAGCCGTTCGCCGATTTTATGCGTGAAGAGCTTCTCGCACCGTTAGGAATGACCGTCAGTACATTCGATCAAGCGAAAGCAACGCGAACAGAAGGGTGCGCCGTAGGTTATTTGAGCAAGCGACCCGTGCCGATTGTGAATGGCATTGTCCTGCCGCTTATCGCCGCCGGTGGCCTGTTCGCTTCAGCCAATGATCTGGCGCGGTTCATCATCTTCCACTTGCGAGCTGGCGCGGGCGTCGCCAAACAAATCCTCGCACAGAGTTTTTTGCAGGAAATGTATGCACCACAGTTCACGGCCAACGATCAGATGAGCGGTTACGGTTTGGGCGTCTACAAAGCGATTCAATACAACACTGTAAGACTTTCGCATGGTGGATTCGGCTATGGCATTTCAGCACACTATCGCTTTTTGCCCGAACACAAAATCGGTGTTGTTCTCATGACGAATCAAGATGCGGCTCACAATGCGCCTGACTTAGCCAGCCGCGTTATCGAATTGATGCTTGCCGCGAAACTTGGCACGGTTCCGAACAATAAAACCCTGAGGTTAACTGATAAACCTATCGCGTCACTTGACGAATCGGCGTTGCGGCGTTTTGAAGGAACGTACTTGCTTTACGGAGGAGCATTGTTTCGTTTCAAATACGACAAAGGAAATCTCTTTCATATCGTCGGCAGCGAGAAACTAAAACTTGAGGCCGCGTCTTCAACCGAGTTCATACTCGGCAGCCGCCGGTACAGATTCTTGCTCGCCGAAAATGGTAAACCGAAAGGTGTGCGAATATTCGACTCCTACTATGACCCGCAAACGGCGGAAAATAGTGTTATCTACCTGCTCGTCAACGATACCCCCGCCGATGCCAGAGGTTTAAATAAACCAGAGTGGTCACGGCACATCGGCAGATACGCGGGAACATTTATCGGCAGCAGCAGCGAGATCAAAGTCTCGCGGGAGAACGGTTACTTGTATTTGAATGGCGAACTGAAGCTAATAGAAACAAAACCTGATTTCTTCATTACCGCGGACGGAGACGCAGTAATTTTCAAGAATGAGAGAGTGTCAGTTGGTAACAAACTTTACGCTAGGAAGTAGTAAATTAAGAACTCGACTTGGCAAAGAGAAAGGCCGCCGGAACAGATCCAGCGGCCTTTGAAATGTTTGGCTCCCACACTGGACACTCTTCGCAACTTTCTCTTAACGCCAACGACGGAAGTGCTCAGTTTCTTCCAGCAGTTGACATCAATCTAAATGCAAACCGCACTACTGCGGGTTACGTTTAAGACTGAACCGATCTGCTCGTGGCCCTTTCTGTGGCACGCTTCCGGTTGCGCTTTATTGGATTTCAGCGCAGCTCGGGCATCCGCCTGCACATTGCTGTATACAGCCGGTATAAATCTGGCAGCAGATAAAGTCAGGCGAATCGCATTGCTGGAATCTCTCAAGGCATCTCTGGCAGCAAGTCGATTGTGGCCTAGTCGCAGAAGCCAGTAATGATGTCAGACATATTACCAATGCAGCTATCGCTAGTAATCTATAACGCAGTGATCTCCATCCCCTCGACTTTGTCATGTGGGTGACCTCCTTTGTCTCTTCTATGCTTGGGAGGTTACAACTGGGCGGTTTGGAACTGACCTTAGGCAAGGCTCGGTCGGGCGCAAGCAAGACTTGTCTACAACTTGGAACAGCCGCACGCTACACCCGTCAGCCTTGAACTGTCAACAGAAAATAGTGCGCCTGATTACACAAAAGGGTCGGCGGCACAAAGACTGAGGGCCACCCAAGCGAGTAGCCTTTTCCTTTTCGTTGCTAACAATTCATGGCCCCTGCCGTGGACACCTTCGCAACTTGTTTTTGATGCAAACGGTAGAGATCCGCACTTTCTTTCAATAGGGACGAGAAGCGCTGTTGGTGTCATCGGTCTGCGGGGTGTTTTAACTCCCATCTTGGAAAGCTCACGCGCAGTTGGGGAATGCGCTGGCCGCGTAGGAACGCCAGCATTGCCGGTGTCAGTTCGGGATAACCTATGATGCCGTGGGCGGCATTTGCGACAAGCAGATGCTGATGTTTCGGGAACCCCGCAGCCACTTCCTCAGCATTGCTGATAGGCGTGCGTCCATCCATCTCACCCGTGATAAAGAGTACAGGCAAATCGGAGTGGAATGACTTTCTGAACGAATCACCGAGCCGCAGTAGCTTCGTTCCCTCACAGATTTCAGGGAAAGGGAAATCAATCGTCGCTGCGAGTATAGTGTTGCCTGCCTCGCGCCGGATGCGCTCCAGTCGGGCAGCAGAAGCAAAAGAAGCGCAGTCCATCGTGACTGCCATCGCCGAGAGCGCTCCATCGCGCCGGTAGTTGTAAGCCCACCGACCGAGGTCGGTGAAGTCACCAGAATGCATCGCGTAAATCGCCGCCGGAAGTTGACGCATGGCGCTGCCGCGGCCCATCACATCGGCAATCCTCTTTTGCAAATCCCACTTGCCCACGACGACTGAAATGTCTGGTTCTACCTTGACCGTCACCGGTTGTCGTTCGAGGCGGTCGAGTACTGTGCGAATAGCCGCCAGCAGATCAGGCATAGCAGTCGCGTAGAACGGGTCTGCCCGAACCAGCGCAGCCAACTTTTCGAGATTCGCCTGGACATTGCTTGGCAGTTTGAAAGTTTGATCCAAGCCTTCGGTGCCGAACAGGACTGCGCGTTCGAGGCGATCGGAATGCCGCCGGATGACAGCCAGCGCAAGGTGGCTACCGTAACTGCCGCCCAATAGCATTAGCTTCTTAGCTCCGAGTGCTACGCGCAGGGCTTCGACATCGGCGGCGTTTTCCTCTGTTGTGAATGCTGCCAGGTCTACCCCCCTGCGTTGCAATGTGTCGGCGCATTCACGCATGCGCTCACGAAATATGCTCGCGAATAACGCGGGGTCGCCAGCTCGATCGAGCGGCAACAGTCTTTCAGATCTACACGTGACGTCGCGCGGCTCGGAGGCCCCAGTACCGCGTTGATCGAGCGCAATCACATCGGCTACCGCGCGCATTTCGTTCAACAGGGATAGCGGCACCCCACGAAAGTCGTTGATGCCCGAGCCGCCTGGGCCACCCGCCAAGTAAACAATCGGCGAGGCTGGTTTCTGGGCAGTGCTTTTAAAGCGGATGAAAGCGAGCGTGATCAGTTTGGCTCGCGTGTACCCACGCGTCTCTGGGACCATCAATTGCCCGGACTCCGCCTCGACCTTTTGCTTATCTCCAACCTCAAAGATTATCGGTTTCAGTGTCAGACTGCCTGCTGTTTGTGGAGTCGCATTCATCTTGTCTAACCTCGCCGCGTGGGCGCCGAGGCCGAGCGCCAGAGCGAGCGTGCCAATCAAGGTGAAGGCCGATTTGTTGAGCCACATTTGCATGTTCCTCCACATTAAGGTGGGCTTATCTTGATAGAAATCCGAAAGCAGTATGTGTGAAGTAGGCGCTTGAGGAAACAAATATATTTCCCTAGCATCTTGAGTGGCACATTTTCAATCAACATTCAAACGAGGAGGTACCATGTAGCGGAATTGGCGATGATGTTTATGGCTACTGATTAGGGGATTGAATGTCGATCGATGGAAAAGGCGTGCTCTTACGTCAACATGATTTTGACGTAAACGAGCCACCGATCTGGTTGAGGAACTTTTATTTGACGTCTTGGACGGCCGTCGCGAGCTCATCCACCATCTTGATTATCCGCGCCGGGTCTTCAAGCCCAAAAACGCGCCGGTGCGTCTTCTTCACATCATTCACCATGTAAAGTGACGGCGCATGGTAGTCCTTATCTAAGCCGTCGCCCTTCAAGACTCGGAGCAGTCGAGTGACTTTCTTGCTTTCTCCGGTGATCAATGTCCAACCGGCTTTCGCATTGAACCGTTCACCCCAGGCCTTGAGTTTATCAGGCGAGTCGGTTTCAGGATCGGTAGAAACCGAAATCAGAAACACGTCCCGGCCCAGCCGTTCGCCGAGCAAGGTTTGTAGCTTCGAAAAGTTAGCGCCCGACAACGGGCAAGTTACCTTGCAGGTCGTAAACACAAAGTTGATTATTACCACCTTGTCTTTCACCAGATCGGCATAAAAATTCTGCTTGCGACTATCCTGATCAAATACTTCGACATCAGGAATCGAAAGCTTGGGTGGCGGGTTTGGCTTCGCATTGCCTGCTTCCGGCGCCGGATGGCCGTGGCGACTGTGGTCCTTTTTCTGCGCCGCGGCGTTTTGCGCTGTCAATGCGATCGCCAAGCTCGTACCTGCGCAAACCAGGATGAGCTTCTTAACGAGGCTAGGAATGACTTTCATAACTACCCAATCTTTATGATTTTGGCGACAGATGGAACCCCTGCGCGGTTAATTATGAAGAGCATGTAATGTCCGGGCGGAGCTTCGTTGCCGTCTGCCGGAGCGCTGACACGCAAACCAGCGCTGACGCGGGTAAACGGCAGGTGGTTGATACGTTGGTTCATGTTGACGGAGTGAGTCACCGACGAAAGCCGTACCATCGTTACCTTCGCGATGTTGGCCGCGCTGGGAGAGCCAACGAGAAACTGCGTTGCATAGCCGAGCGAGTCTGGTGCGGAAGTAATAATCGGACGCGTCGCCAGGGTACCGTCCGGATTGAAGAGATAGGGCGGCGTGAAGATTTCTTGTTGAAAGACAGGATCGTTGGGCTTGCAGTCCTCAGAGGTTGCGCCAGATCCAGTGTTGCCGCCGACAAGAACTCTACCGTCGATGAGCAAGACAGCCGTGGAATGGTATTGCCTGCGATGCGACATGCTGGCCATGGTGGTCCAATTGCCGATGCCACTCGACGGATCCCACAACTCAGCCGCGAAAACTGTGTTGTGGATACAACTGTCGTCGAAACCGGGCCCCTGCGTTCCACCAGTGGCCAAAACTTTCCCATCGGCCAGGATGGTCAGATTCAGGTGCCGGCGAGCAAACTGCATCGACCCGGTCGCCTCCCAGTCCCCAACCTCACCCTTCAGATTGATTTTTTCGCAGGTATTAGTCGGAGGGTTGCCACCTCCGGCAATCATCACTTTGTCAACGTCGTACATCACCGAAGAGCCGGAGTCGCGATCCGTGATGAAGTAAGGCGGTTGAGAATAGAAGTAATGTTTGATTGTGGCGCCCCATGAGCCGGTGCCGGAGGTGTCCAACCAACGAGACCCGGAATTTGGTCCTGCATAAAAAACGCGTCCGTCCGCCGCAAGGTGCAATCTCGGAAAGAGCGGGAGGAATAGTGATGCGGTTGAAAGGGTGCGCAGGGATGTGCCGGCTGCGTTTAGTACATCCGGGATCAAGTTGAACTGATAGTTTTGACAAGGCGGCGGTTCTCCGGGCACGCAGTGAATACCCGAGAGAATTGCTGTCTCGCCATTACCCAACGTCACCGTTGACGGATACCAGCGGCCATTCGGCATGTTTGGTCCACTCGATGCCATCGGACTTGGCGAAGGTTGAGGATTGGCGGCGAAGATGGTTGTCCCGACCGTGCCCAGCTCTCCTGAGCCGAAAACACTTCCACCGGCGGAGAACAATCGGCCATCCGGCAAGAACGAGTGGCCGCTGCAAAACAAGTCAGTCGTGCCGTAGAAAATGTCCTGGAGGTTGTTGCTGTTTACGTCAGGGTCACACAGTCCATTGTTGAGCACGCAACTCCAAAGGCGACTCGGCGTTGGACCAGAGCTTGGCGACCAATGCAGCACCTTCCCATTGGGCAAGACGGATGCATGAACCACGATGACAGACGTAAAACTTTTCTCCCACCGGCCGACGTAGTATGGGTTTATCGCATCCGCGGTTTGCGACGGCTTGCGTTTCATCGTTGCGTGGGTGAAGGGGACGAATGTGACAGCAATCAGAAGAACGCACGACGTGAAAACGAAGCGCCTGGAAGGTTGAGCAATGATAGACATAAGGCTACCTCATCTTTCGAGAAGACAATTGAGTCGCACACAGGTGCAAGCGAGGTAGGGGAATTTTTTTCTGGGACGATTAGGAGGTGGGGGATTAACGCCCGAGGATAATAAGGTCAACTAAAGTCATCGCGGGTTGTGACGCTGTTACAAAATTGTTGCTGAAGTCAATGCCGGTGACATGCTCATGTTCTTTTACGTTGATAGTCTCGGCAGACACAGAAGCGACTTGCCGATCAAATTGCCAAAATACTAAGAGGCCGCACATGATTATGTGCAAGATGGTATTCGCCTACTAGAACTCTCAAAAAGGCCTATTTTCTGTACAAACATCAAGATTCAAGCGAAGGCGGAAGTTGCTCAATTTCGTGTGTTCGAACTCAACATGGAAGGATCAAACTCTCACCTCGACGTTTCGCCAACCATTTGATCTACTAGCAATTACGAACACAACCTGGCAAAGAGAAAAGGCCGCCCGAGCCGATTCCAGCGACCTTCGTCCTATCTGGCTCCCCACACTGGACAATCTTCGCAACTTGCTTTTGACGCCAGCGAAAGAGATGCTCAGTTTCCTTGCAGCAGTTGACATCAGTCTCAATGCAAACCGCACGACTGCGGGTTACATTTAAGACTGAACGGATCTGCTCGTGGCCCTTCTGTAGCACGCTCCGGTTGCTACGTATTAATTAGGGCAGCTCGGACATCCGCCTGCACATTGCTGTATACAGGAGGTATAAATCTGGCAGCAGATAAAGTCAGGCGAATCGCATTGCTGGAATCTCTCCAGGCATCTCTTGCAGCAAGTCGATTGTGGGCTAGTCGCAGAAGCCAGTAATGATGTCAGACATATTACCAAAGCAGCTATCGCTAGTAATCTATAACGCAGTGATCTCCATCCCCTCGACTTTGTCATCGTAACCTCCTTTGTCTCTTCTACGCTTCGGTTGTGTATATCCATTATGGGTTTGCCTTCACAAATCCTTTTCCTTGGCGGTTCTTGTCCGCAGGTTTCAGCTTTCGTAACGCACTGCACATAGGTCGTAGTGCGGGAGCTGTTGACTAATAGTCTCGCCGCGAGCGAGTGTAGGATCAGGGGCAAACGCGAAGTGCGTCGCCCCTGAAATCATGCGACGGGCGAGCTGGCGTTAGTTTCCGACTACGAACAGATGACCCGCATTCTGTGAGTAGATCTTGCCATCTCTCCCAATGGACGCCGGCGTGTAGGCCGCGCCGACCGCCAGTTGTTGGAAGATCTTTTGTTTCAACGTCCCGCCCTGATTAATTGCAAAGAGATTGCCGTCCTCGTTGTTAGCGTAGGTAACGCCGTTGCTGTCAGTGGCCATCGCGTTTACGCACCACTCGAATCCATTCGGATGATCATTAACGCACGTCACATTCCCAGAGGCATCACGGCTGCAGCTCAGCGTGTTCGTGTTCTTAAACTTCCACTCCACGCCCATGGCCGAATTGAGTTGCGTGATGAAGTATTCCTCCGGATAGTTGGGATGCGTGGCTGTTCGATCCGATGGGCAGATCGCCTCGACGTTACAGTATGACCCGACTTCACCATAGTGGTTGTCTTTGGTGACAATCGAGTAGGTTCCGTCATGGCTGTATATGCCCGGAGTGATGTCCCACCCAAACTCGTAGGCACCCTGAAATTGCCCTGCTGAACTGAACTTCATCAGATGCCCCTGCGCCCAGTTGTAGCGGGTAAAGGTGCCAAAGATGACGCTCCCGTCGGGCGCTACGGTCGGTGAGGACGAGCCATCGTCGAGAACGCGTCCGGGCCCGGACTCGTTGACTTCCGGATCTACGCCGAGGTTCGCGCCCACCCTGCAGCCGCCTGGACCACCGATCGGAAGCAGCACTCCGCAGCCGTCGTTAAGACGGCCACGCAGCGAGGCGTTCCACTTGAGAGTGAGATTTGGGTTGACCGCGATCAGGAAGTTGTATCGAGTCACGAAATGGCCGCGGCTGACCGTGTAGATGGTACCGTCCGGCGCAATTGCCGGCGCGACATTGATTCCTGGACGTTGTGAGCCACAGGGAGTTGTCGGAGGCACCGCATCCGGGCTGGGCGGCCAGGGAAGCTGGCTGGTGCTGAACGCGATTTTGCACGGATCGCTTGCCGTTGGTGCATTGGGAGTGAGCGTCGCGAAGCTCACTTTGCTGGACGTGTTATTAGGCGCGATCTTGACCAGCCAGGAGTCGACCACGTTATCGTCCCACGGTCTGCCAGGGCTGAGTTTGATGGCGTTGTAGTAGACGTTACCGCTGCTGTCCGCGCTAAGTGGACCAGCCACAAAGATGTTCATGTCCTTCGTGGCGCCGAACGGGTTGATCGACGCGGCGACCGTACCGTTCCTCGTGTTGAGCTTCGCCACTGTGCCACCCGCCTCAGGCACGTAAATGAAGTTACCCACTAACACGGGATGATAGACCGGCTCCCAAAACGGGCCGTTGAAGGATGAGCGACTTGCAAAAGGAACGGGCTTCCAGTCGGACGTGTGGCTCCACACCTCAACCAACTGACCGCGTTGCCAGGAGAGCTTCTTCTCCTGCCAGTCTTGCGTTTCCCACGTCTCTACATGTGTGAAGTTTCCCGACTTGAACTCCATATACACATCGTTGCCGTCGATGATCGGTACCTGGTAGTGGACGAGCAAGTTTCCACCGTTTTCCGCCATCTCCTGCGCTACGAACGGGTCGTACACGATGTCTTCAATGATTCGGTTTAGATTTTGCCCGCTCCAACTAACCTCGCCGGTATGCTGTGGATCGCGACCCCACTGCGGCCAGTCTTGGGGGTTCGCAGCGAGAATTGTTAAGAGACCGGCGCTGCCCAATACAGCGAGCACCACGACGGATAAAACCCTTGCGCACCTTTGTCCTGAATATTTCATGATTAAGTCCTCCTCAATAATCGTTAGTCGGGCAACGGCTTTCTGCCTTTGCTCGGCCGTTCGAGATGGGGGTTGAAAGCGCGCTTTACGGTCTGGCTAGGTGTTCACGTCGAGGCGTAAGACTGAAATCAGATAAAGGCATAAAGTCTTTTGTGATGTTATTCAATCGACAGAACACGCGTTTGAAGGGAGGGCCAGCTCTTATCTACTTGCTAACAACTGGGCGTTTTAGAATTGACTTTCGGCAAGACTCGGTCGGGCGCAAGCAAGGCTTGTCGACAAATCTTTGGAATAGGCGCACGCTACACCCGTCAGCCTTGAACTGTCAAACCGAATTCCCACAAATTAAAAGAAAACAAGGTGTTCTTAATATTAAACTCCAACCTGTAGTATGAGAGTGTCTTTCACGCGGCTACAAAAACCCGGATTACTCCCTCATGGGCAAACTGCAGCACATCGATGTCTTCACAGGCACGGGGAGCACCGCGCAGCAGGAAACCTTCCGCTTCACGTCAAACAACAACCGGGGTCTGTTTCACAGCAATGCAACGCCCGACGTTCTCGCTATGGGTTTTGAGCCGCGGTAGAGAGCTGTCGTCACAAATTGTCAGAAGTAATCAACTGATCGAGCCGTTTGGCAATAGAGGTACAAACGAGAAAAGGCTACCGATGAAGGTAGCCTTCTCTTGTTTTCAGCATTCGTGGCTCCCCACGTAGGACTCGAACCGTTAGCGGAGAGACGCGTTAGTTGTTATTCAGCAGATTTTTCTCGGATGCCGCTGTCCATCCCGGG
>Ga0075420_100003311_pt1 | contig 14061 bp, 12 predicted proteins | sample SoiMetdeltSBSDD4_FD_75296 | JGI IMG/M metagenome (GOLD analysis project Ga0075420, IMG submission 75296) | Bulk soil microbial communities from a Populus tree surrounding site in Tennessee, USA - Soil MetaG P. deltoides SBSDD4 | ecosystem: Environmental > Terrestrial > Soil > Tree plantation... | reverse complement strand
TCGGAAACGGTTCATGTCGACGCTCTCATCGACCTACTCCAAGAGATTGATACCATCCAAGGACAGAGTGCCCGGAACCTTAATCTGCAGATCGCGCTCGAAAATGTTTTGATCCGGTTTCGGGATCTTTTTTCCTCATCCGCCGATGCGCTGCCACGGCGATAGTCTAGCTTTCCCCGCGATTAACCTGGTATCTTGATTCTCCAGCCATGAAGCGTGCTGACACGTTTTACATTACGACTCCCATCTACTACGTCAACGACGTGCCCCATATCGGTCACGCGTACACGACCGTCGCGGCCGATGTGCTGGCGCGCTACTGGCGACTGCGAGGACGAGACGTCTTCTTTCTGACCGGCCTGGACGAACACGGTCAGAAGGTTCAGCAAGCAGCGGCCAACGCCGGAGTTGATCCTCAGACGTATTGCGATCAACTCGCCCCGCAATTTGAAAAGCTCTGGAAACGTCTCAATATTTCAAACGATGCCTTTATCAGAACCACCGAACCACAACACATAGACGTGGTTCAGCGATTCCTGACACAGCTCTATGATTCAGAACACAAGCTAATTTATAAAGCTGCCTACACTGGATGGTATTGCACCTTCGACGAGCGATTCTGGACCGAAAAAGATGTTCCCGACGGTCTCTGCCCGGACTGCAAGCGTCCAGTCGAGCACCTGAGTGAAAGCAACTACTTCTTCAAGATGGGAGAGTATCAGGATCGGCTGATCAAGCATATCCAAGCCAGCCGTCAGTTCATTAGGCCGGACTCGCGTCGCAATGAGGTCCTGGGATTCTTGACCACCCAGAAGCTGGGTGACCTGTCGATCTCGCGGCCGAAATCCCGCCTGTCGTGGGGCATCGAGCTGCCGTTTGATAAAGACTATGTGACGTATGTCTGGTTCGATGCCCTCGTCAATTACATCTCTGCGCTTGAATACAAATTGAAGCCTAATTCTCCGACCAGCTTTTGGCCTGCGAATATTCATTTGATAGGCAAGGACATCCTTACGACCCATGCCGTCTATTGGTCCACCATGTTGATGGCGCTCGGATTGGAACTACCTCAAACCATATTTGCCCATGGCTGGTGGACTGTCGATGGCGAAAAGATGTCGAAGAGCCGCGGCAATGTGGTCGATCCCTATGCCATGGTCGACCAATTCGGAGCAGACGCCTTTCGCTATTTCTTACTGAGAGAGGTGCCGTTCGGGCAGGACGGAGATTTCTCGAAGGAGGCCATGATCGGTCGCATCAATAGTGATCTTGCCAATGGACTAGGCAATTTGCTCAGTCGAACTTTGACTATGATCGATCGATACTGCGGCGGCAGAATCCCCCCGGCTCATTCAGGTTGGGAGGAGCATGAAAACACGCTAGAGAACGCGGTTAGGGAATCGGCATGGCTCATTGATGAGTTGCTTACTACGCTACAATTTCATCGCGCTTTAGAATTAATCTGGAACGTGATTCAGACTGCCGATCAGTATATTGAGTCTCAGCAACCCTGGAAACTCGCCAAAGAGCAATCGAATAGAATGCGACTTGAGCAAGTACTCTATCGTCTTGCCGAGACATTGCGACACATCGGATATCATGTCCTGCCTTTCATGCCATTCACAGGCGAGGAAATTCTACGGCAGCTAGGTCTTGCCGTCGCAGAACCGGGCAGTTATCAAACGGTACTCGAATGGGGTCGGCTCGCATCCGGCACGGAAGTAAGGAAGAGTGCGCCTCTGTTCCCAAGGATTGAACCTATCACAGCACAAGGAGCCAAGACCGTGACTGAAAACCCACGCCCTGCTGCTTCTTCCCTTGCCGATGCAACCACCGCGACTACCGCCCAACAAGCGTCAACCACGACTCAAACGGCGCCCGCATACATCACCATCGACGAGTTCATGAAGATCCAGCTGAAGACGGCCACAGTGCTGACCGCAGAGCGCGTGCCCAAATCTGAAAAACTGATCAAACTCCAAGTTGATCTAGGCGCCGAGCAACGACAGATCGTTGCGGGCATCGGCAAGAAATACGAACCGGAAGCCTTGGTCGGCAAACGTATCGTCATCGTCGCCAACTTAAAACCAGCCAAACTCATGGGGATTGAATCGCAAGGCATGGTCCTGGCGGCCGGCGACAAAGAGGTAGGCGGGCTCGTGACCGTACTGGAGGACGTGGAACCCGGCACGAAGGTCAAATGATCAGCCTGCCATTTGTTCGGCTTATCAGCACAGTGTCGGTTCTCCTGTTGAGCTGCGTCAGTATTGCCTTCGTCGCGGAGCAACTCTCCGAGTCGGAGATCGAGCAACGGCAACATCTCAACGATCCCCTTCCAACTCGAGTCCTCGTGCGTGTCGTGGCCCACGGCGCCATGGTGCTCGGTCGTGAAGTCGGCGGGGCAAGGGTGACCATTACCGACGTCGCGACTGGTCGCATCCTTGCGTCAGGGCTTCAGCAGGGCGAATCCGGTGATCAGAATCAAATCATGAAAACACCGCGCATCATGGAAGAACCCCGCTATAGCTCACGGCCCGCGGCTTCCTTTCAAGCAATCCTGGAATTACTCCGTCCGACGTTAGTCGACATTAGCGCGGAAGGACCTCTGGCTTATCCAGCCTCTGCTCAGAAGGCTCATAAAACGGTGCTCTTGATTCCGGGCCACGACTTGACGGCCGATGGGATCGTCATCGATCTGTCTGGATATCTGGTTCAGATCGAACATCCGAAGCCGGGCGAGTCATTGGTCTCGAAAGAAGACGTGCTGCTCCGAGCATCGGTACGAACCCTCTCCGGCGCACTGGTGCGTCCGCACGGAGATTGGGATTCCCGAAAAATGCATATTTACGGGGAAGTCCTGATCGGCGATCGGGTGATAGATCGGCTTCAGATGTTCTATTCAGGAGACAAGAGCACCTTTGAAGCTCCGTTCTTCGTCCCGATTTCCAAAGATGCTCCAGATGGAATCACACTCCGTGTCATTGCTGCCGATACCTCGGCAGGTAATTTCGGTATGGGTGAGGCCAAATACCCGGTGCTCAGCGAACGATTGAGATCCAACAAGCCACGCTGATCTTTTCGAATCGGTCTGCATGTGTCCGCTCATCGTTGCCTTGGTATGCGCCTTGCCAAAGATCTGCGGGATGCTGAATCTGACTCGTGCACGAACGTGAGCTTGTTGCTTGAAGCGCACTCATCGACGCGCACTCTCGAACCGGACCCTGACCTAATTTTCCGTCTGATCCACGTCGCACCTTGCCCTCTCGACCGAGGCATGAGAAACTGATCCGTATGCCCAGCGCTTCCTACGCGGAACTCTACTCGCGATTGCGTATCGCTCTGGCCGTCAATGCGGTCATCATCCTTGCCGAATTCGCGGGAGGATTCTGGGCGAACAGCATCGGGCTCATCGGCGATGCGGGCCACAACCTGATCGATCAGGGCTCATTATTCCTTGCCCTCTACGCACATATTCTGACCGAGCGGCCCGCCACTGAGAACCGCACGTTCGGCTATCACCGTGCCGGTATCGTTGCTGCATTCCTCAATTCGTTCATCCTGCTGCTCACGGCCTTCGGCCTGACGTTTATAGGCATAGGTCGACTCCTGTCACCTGTTTCAGTACCGGGTGGATGGATCATGACCATTGCCCTGATCAGCTTTGCAGCAAATCTGTCCATCGCATTGCTACTTCAACGTGGCGCGCAAGATGATCTCAACATTCGGAGCGCTTTCTGGCATATGCTCGCGGATGCCTGGGTGTCGCTCGGCGTCGTCGTGAGCGGCGGGGCGATCATGTTGACTGGTTGGTCGTTTCTCGATCCTCTTGTCAGCCTCTTTGTCGTCGTTGCAATTGTCAGAGGCGCCTGGCCTCTGTTTAAAGAATCCCTTGAAGTGTTGCTCGAGTCCACTCCGCCCCATATTAGCGCCTCCAATCTTACCGCGGCCGTTGAATCGATTCCCGGAGTGAAAAACGTGCACGATCTGCACATTTGGGCGGTGGAACCCCGACTGGTCATGCTCACATGCCACGTGCAGGTTGAGGGGGACGATTCGTCATTGACGGATGCCCTGCTGCATGCGATCCGCAGCCGGATCGCGAATGATTTTGGCATCAAACATCTCACGATCCAGCTGGAGATGCAGTGTTGTCACACGGACGCCGTTCATTGCGATCTCACTCAGCTGGCCGGACATGGTCCTCAACTTGAAGCCTTACATACGCATCACTAATTCGGCCGGCCGGATCGACCGGATGTCCGGCATCTTCTGACAATCCGATGATGGTCTCCACGCTCCCGGTTCCCTTCTACATCCTGTGCGGGTCGCTCGGCGCGGGGAAAACGACGCTGCTCGCACGTCTACTGGAATATTGGAATGCACAGGGACATCGAGTGGGTGTGCTGATGAATGAAGCCGGTGAAGTGAGCATCGACGGGCCGCGCGTAGGGGCCATTGCCGAACAGGTGATGAATCTTGCCGGTGGCTGCGTCTGCTGCGATACAAAAGAAGACCTCTCCTGGGGCATCGCTCAGTTGGTCGGCGAATTTCATTCCACTCTCATCGTGCTTGAGTGTTCGGGAATGGCAGATCCGGCCGAAGTGGTGGACGCAGTGACGGATGTCTACGTATCACGCCTCACAAAGCTCGAGCGCATCCTCGCCTTACTACACCCTGGGCCTCTGCCCGAAACAGGCCTTGCCGAAGTGGTCACGCTCAACGCAATCCGCTACGCGGACGATCTCATTTTGAATAAGCGGGATCTGTATATCCCCGGCCACTGGGAGCAATTTCGAGACGGCATCACACGGCACAACCCTTATGGACGCGTGTGGGAAACCAGCCATGCCCGCCTGGATATCCCCACCTTGCTCTCCGGCGGGACCATGCGATTGCCTACGAAGAGGACTGCTGTGAATTTTGGCAGACCTTCAGAAATCCATCCCCCATTCAGGCCGGATAGCACCGCTCATCCGATGGTCATGACGGTGCGCCTACCCAAGCCTCTGAGCCGCCTCAGGTTTATGGAATGGGTCCGGACGTTGCCGGACGGTATTGAACGGACAAAAGGATTTTTTCGGTTTGCAAACGAACCGGAGTTACAGGAATTTCAGTTTTTTGCGCCACGCACCAGCACGGTGACGCCGGTCATACTGCTTGACGAGCCGGAACATGCCGTCGTGTTGATCGGGAGAGGGTACGACTCGGATGCGCTCCGCAGTCGTCTCATTGACTGTCTCGACCGTTCCAAATAGTTAGGCAGGTGACCGCCATCGAGTCGCGACCTCATCACACGGAGCCGGTCACCGGCGCCTTGATGGACTGAAAACGAGACCAGCGGCGTAGCATCCAGGCAAGGGTTCCGCCGATCGCGGCACCGAGAAGCCACCCACCGGCCACATCCGTGACATAATGAGCCCCGACATAGACTCGGGACAGACCGATTGCCACAACCAGAGGCCAACCAATCCACCCCGATTTTGGGTAGAGCACTTGGAAGAAGGCTGCTGCAGCTGCCGTGTTGGCGGCGTGGTTGGAAGGGAAAGAGAAGGCGCCGCCGCATCCCAGCAGTTCGTGGATGGCTTGAAGCCGCAAGCAAGGACGAGGACGCTGGATGAGGTCCTTGAGCTGGGTTCCGAGCGCATCGGTGATACCGATGACGCCGGCCAACGTCGTGGACGCGATCAGCCACTCACGCCAGTTCCTCCAAATCCAGTACCCGGTCACAAGCAGGATCGGATAGAGCAGATTGCCGGGCTTGGCCAATTCGACCATGATCCAGTCCAAGGTGGAAGACTGACCGGCAAGACCATTGACTGCGCGGAAGAGACTCTCATCCCAGCTCATCCCAGCGACGATAAAGTGTCACGCGTCATTCGTCAAACCTTTCCTGACGACTAGATCATCAGCAGGACATTCATCGAACCGCACGGCACATGACCAATGGGCGATAGACATACCTCACTGTGTGCGGAAATGTATGCGGACCGTCAGCTCTCCGTCGATCGGCTCATCACCGTGCATCTGGGGATCAAATGTCCACTTCTTCAAGGCGGAGAGACCTGCCGAGGTCAACTCACGATGTTTGGCCGGTTCGAGGACGACGACCGTCACTCGTGCGTCCTTTGAAACAAACATTCGGGCCTTCATCCAATCGTCCAGGGGTTTGCCGTCCAGCGACGAGGGAATCGCAGGCCAGGGCGTGGACTTGGGAACGGGGCCCAATTGTTGATCCTTATTCAGGGGAAGGCCGTGAACGTGGATCTCCGGCAGCTCGATCACATCCTGTTCATGATCGGATTCATGAGTGGCATCGTCACCCGTCGTAGCGGACGCCGGAACCGGCGAGAGCGAGAGAAGTAGCGAGAGACAGATACTTGTTCGTGTGCATCCAGGCATGCTGGTTTTCCTTCTGATCGACATCTACAGATTTACATGACACCGGCCATGTTTTGAACGCTCACTGATAACTCTACAAGGCCGGCGAAAGGGATCAGACCATCGAGAAGTCGGTCAGCTGCCCGAATCGCTAGAAGAACCATTGGGCGCGGAAGAAGAACGACCTCGGCATGCCCGCATGCGCAATCCCGAGACCGATGCTGCCTTCTCCGGAATTGTAGAAGTATTTCTCGTTGAACAAGTTGATGATATCGAACCCGAGCAACATCTTCTGGTTGTCCCAGGGCAGCGGAATCACATGAGTGATCGACGCATTATAGACCGTATAGGAAGGCTCGTGAGAGGAATTTGTCTTCGCCCCTTCCTCCGCCGTCCTCAGCCCGTAGCCGTATAACATCTGGCCCGAGAGATTCGTTCGCTCCAGCAGCTGATAGTTGACCACGGCAGAACTGGTCACGAATTGGGAGTGATCGCAGAAGACGCCGCCTTTCGAGTTGATATCGTCGATTTCTCCCTGGTCGAGCAGAAATTGACCGGACTGCAACCCGTAGCCTTTGCACTGGCCCCAGCCCACATTGCCGCGGCCGGTCAACTTATCGTTGAGTTGCAACTTTATGCCTCCATCGACGCCGCCCTGCCACCCTCGCTCAAAGGAAAAAAAGTTCAACAGCGGAGTCGAGCCGAACTGTCCCGCATCCGACAGATAGTTGGCCAACTTGTAGTAGCCCGTCACCTGCACCGTCGCATATCGGCTGATGGCATGATAGCTACCCACTTCGAAATAGTGGGCCCGTTCCGCGCGGGGACGGAACCCGGTGGGATCATCTGATGCAGCGGTGGTGTTCTGGGTATTGAGATTCACAAACGCGACCTGCTCGATGTTCGGCGGCGTGAACTGTCGGCCGTAGTAAGCATGAAAGACGTTCGATTTATTGTATTTGTAGGTCACGCCGACACGTGGACTGACCTGGCCTTCATTGTAAAATCCTTGGATCGCATCGCCCCGCACACCCAGGTTGAATGTCCAGTGGTCGTCGAGAGTCCACTGATCCTGCAGCCAGAATTCCTGTCGCGTTTGGATGTTTTGATTGGGCGCTTCTCGGCTGATGACCGGGCCGGCCGGCGCCCCACCGCTGGTATCGAATGCAAAGATCTGCGTGCCATTGTTCGCCCGGCTATAGTCAAACTGCACACCCCCCTTCACCAGATGTTTGGTATTGGGCACCCAAGTATGGTCCAGGCGGAAGCCTCCGGAGTACGCCGTCCGTTTCTGGTTCGAAGCCTGTGCGGAATTGACATCGTCGGCGTAGGACAACGCGTTCAAGGGGTCGGTCTGGAAATTGGCCACCCCACGCCGGAAATAGAATCCCAGGTTGAAGAAATTGCTCGAATTCACATCATGCCGCCAGACTAACTGGCTATACTGATTGTTTTCCTTTTGAAACTCGTTGACCGACTGAGAAGCATTGGGCACGAACCCAGCCGGTAGCAATGCGAGGACGTCAGCATTCGCTTCCAGATTGGGAATGGTCGGAATCTGATATTTCGCCACTGAGCCGAGGAAGATCCAGCTAAAGTTGTTGCGATTGTCGTGCTGATAGTCGCCGCGCAGATACGTATTGTTCTTTTCACTCTGGTTATGGTTGTTCGTCTTGCCGAGCGTCGGCGGCTCAAGCCCCCGGTTGGTGGTGACGTAGCTGTTCAAGATGTAGAACCGGAATTTCTCACCGATCGTTCCTCCGTATTCAAACGAGGGATTCACCGTCTCGTTCGACCCGCCGAAGACCTGGGCCGATCCGAATCCGGGTTTTGTACCGCTCTTGCTCGTGATATCGATTACGACAGCGGTCTTATTCCCATATTGCGCCTCCATGCCGCCCACAATGATGTCCGCCCGCTCCCAGGCACGCGGTGGGACGATATCCGCAAAAGCGCCGGTGACCGTATCGGGGATCGGAATGCCGTCGATTCGGTACTGCTGATTGGCATGATCCTGGCGGATATGTGTCTGTTTGAGCGCCCCGTAAGCGACGCTGGGCACGGTCAAGAGGACGTCGGGGACGTCGATGTTGTTACCGCGCGGAATGGCCTCAACATCTTTCCGGCTCAACTGGTAGATGGAACTTGAAGCCTTGTACTGGATCGCTGGCAACGGAGACACGATCTCCAAGGCAATATCCTGTGTCACCGCCAGCGTGAGCGTCAACGGAGACGGCTGCTCGCCGCCGAGCTTGACCACCACGAATTCGCTCTTGTAGGTGTCCTGGACGGCGCTGACGGAATAGATGCCCTCTTGCGGCACCGTTACGGTAAATTCACCGGCCTGGTTTGTCACTCCTTGTGCAATCACGTTACCTTCCTGATCACGCACCTGCACGATCGCTTGATCGACCCGGCGAAGGTCCTGATTCTGGACCAAGCCGGTGAGTGTTCTTCCGGTACGTGCGCTATTACCTTCGCTATCTGCCGCATGCAGCACGAGGAGCGTACCTTGGCCCATAACTGCACAGACCGTGAGCAAGAAGATGATCGCTCGTTGAATGGTCGCTACGCGTCGCATCGCAACCTCTGAAATCGCACGCAGATAAATCCAGATAAATGTAGAAATCGGCGGGCCCGGATGAGTCACGCCAATATCCAGCGAGATGACCAGCGATGCTAGGTTCGAGGAGGCGCGCGAGAGGGACCGACAGAAGAAAGCTCAGCCGAAAGAAGGAACGATTGAGCAGGGACTACATATTGACCGACCGCTTGCCAGACAAACAAGATCGGCCCGCCAAGATCGAGAGAACCGGAGGTGTGGTATTGGACCCACTGGCAGAGGTCAGTATCCGAGTGCTCATGCCCGTCGGTGTCGACCGCCGCGAAATCATGGTGGATAGCCAGTGCGGTGGAAAATGGGGCCAACGCCAGTAGTAGGAGCACCATTCCGTGGGCAATGACGGCTCCTAGCTGCTTTTTTATAGTGGCTTTTTGGAATAGCCGTGCCATAGAGTAGGGCTGTCTTTTAACAAAGCCCTTAAGAGATAGCAAGATGACAAGCGACTATCTGATAGACTTTTGACCATACATTCGCTATTTTAACGAGCCCTTATCCTTACTTCCCTCGTGTAGGACCCCCAATGAACCGGCCGATTGACAACCAACACGTTATTGACATCAGACCCTTACCTTCACCTCGGGAAGTCAAGACCCGTCTGCCGATTACGGAAACGATCAGCGAGGTCGTGTTTCAAACCCGGCAAGCCATTCGCAATATTCTGTACGGACGCGATACAGAGCGCCTAATCGTCATTGTCGGACCCTGCTCTATCCATGACCCGGCCGCGGCCTATGAGTATGCCGACCGGCTGAGACCTGTTGCAGAAGCTGTCCGAGACAAACTCCTTATCGTCATGCGCACCTACTTTGAAAAGCCCAGGACGACAGTGGGATGGAAAGGCCTGATCAATGACCCTCACCTGGACGGCACCTGCGACATTGCCCAAGGGATGCAATTGGCCCGAACCATTTTGCTCAACATCAATGGAAAAGGCATACCCTGCGCGACCGAATTGCTGGATCCCGTCACTCCCCAATACCTCGCCGACCTGTTGAGTTGGACTGCTATCGGAGCCAGGACCACCGAGAGTCAAACCCATCGTGAGATGGCGAGCGGCCTTTCCATGCCTGTCGGTTTCAAGAACGGTACGGAAGGAAGTCTGCAGGTCGCGATCAATGCGATGGTCACCTGTAGAACCCCGCATCACTTCGTCGGCGTGAACTCTGATGGCGTCACGTCGATCATTAAGACGACCGGGAATCCTGATCGACATATCGTACTACGTGGTGGCGGCGGGCGAACCAACTACAGCGTTGAGGACATTGGCCGCGCGGAAATCGCGGTCGCCGGCGAAGGAATAGCCCGAGCCATTATGGTGGATTGTTCGCACGACAACTCCGAAAAGAACCACCAACGCCAGATCGAGGTCGCGCGTGCAGTATTGAGACAGTTCGCCGAAGGTCGCCGGTCCATCATGGGCCTGATGCTGGAAAGCCACCTTGAAGCAGGTCGGCAAACTTGGGCGCCAGACAAGGCGCTGACCTATGGCATGTCGATCACCGATCCTTGCCTCTCCTGGAACGACACGGAAGCCCTGCTCTACCAGGTTGCCGATTCCTTGGCTGCGAAAGCTGTCTAGACAACACCCCCAACCAGATCTTTGAGCCCTTTCTTCCTCACGTTACCGACCACGCCATCATAGGTGCGTCATGATGATCGGCTCGACCTGGTCACACGACTCGACTTCCTGATCAAATCGTGGCCATGCTAGGATAGCCCGATGCTCATCGATACTCACACGCATCTGGATGACGCCCGCTATGAGTCGGATCGCGAGGCCGTCATTGCGCGAGCCCGCGAGACCGGTATCGACAGCATGATCACGATCGGATGCGACCTCTCCACCAGCCAAGCAGCCGTGGCACTCGCCAATCGATACCCTTTCGTATATGCCACTGTCGGGGTCCATCCGCATGAGGTCAAACATATCGAGGATGGCTGGTACAACGAGTTTCGACGATTGGCGGAGAACAAAAAAGTCGTTGCATTTGGCGAGGTCGGCCTCGACTACCATTACAACTACTCGTCGCCGAAAGAGCAACGCGATCGCTTCCGTGAACAGATTCAGTTGGCGCGCGAGCTCCGCCTCCCTCTCGTCATTCACACCAGAGAAGCACAGGAGGATACGATTCAGATTCTCAAGGATGAGCGATCAACCGAGGTAGGCGGTGTATTTCACTGCTTTTCCGGAGACGCCTGGCTCGCGAAAGATGCGCTGGATCTCGGATTCTATCTGTCCTTCTCCGGCATTCTGACGTTTCAGAACGCCGGGATGTTGAGAGACATCGCGAAAACGGTGCCCTTGGACCGGATACTGATTGAAACGGATTGCCCCTATCTGACCCCCGTTCCACATCGTGGCAAGCGAAACGAGCCGGCATTTGTACGACACGTGGCGGAAATCCTGGCAGCCGTTGCCTCCGTCTCAGATCTCGACGAGATCTATCGGCTGACGACCGAAAATGCGCGCCGGCTCTTTAGAATCCCTTAAGCTGTTGACGCCGTTTCCGTTCAGACTTGGGAAGTTTACGCGGATTGCCTTTTTTCTTGGTTCGCGCGCTGAAGGGCCCATCTCTTTCTGAATCAAGTTCTTTGAAACGTTGCATGTCTCGGTCGGACGGGGAGGTGCACATTCTGCTCCAAAATTCTGCTGCCGAAATGACAAAGGCTCCGGCAAGCCGGGCTGAATCGACAACCTCATGATCCGTGGACACCACGGCGCACGAGGTCCCGTAGTCCCGTGCAAGCCGCTGAATGACTTGATCTGCCCGTTCCCCTCGGCGCGAATACACGACATCGATTCCCGAACGATGTTCGTGTTGTTCCAGAGTTGAGCCTGTCCGCCATCCGTCGAAGACCACCAGAATGGCATGTCCCTTTCGTTGGCGATACGCCGCTAACATGCGTAGTAATTCTTCTCGTCCCACCTGGGATAAGGTATTCCCCTTGTGCTGGACGGGGTGGCGCGCACCCAAAAGATTGTACCCGTCGATAATCAATGTCGTCGCCATGTTGTCTCAATCAATCATTCATTCATTGATTATTTAAGCGCTTTTCTTGACAATAGCATACGCATCTGAGAAAACGCTTTATTGGTCCAGGCGTCAAGGAGTATCCGCTTGACCCATCATCCCCGGTGTATCACCGTCATCGTCTGTCTCTTCATCAGCCTTTCTCTTAATCCATTCAAGGAGTTGGATACGGCTCGATCTGCTATCACCATGGCATCAGCTTGGTCGGCAGGTGACGGATTCCAACGAGTAACCAGGGCGGGTTCTGCCCGGCCGACCAAGCAGGAATCGTCATCCGCTGCCCGATATCCTACAATCGTGCGTGATATCCGGACTTGGTCCTCAGCCGAGGTCACAAGATTGGTGTTCGACCTGAACCGTACTGCCGCCTATAGCCAGCACATACACTCCAATCCCAACCGCGTTATCATTGAAGTCAAAAATACGATACTTGGAAAATCCTCTCGGCTACGCGTATCAGGAGGGACGATACCAAGGCCGTTTATGGTCAGCCAAAGTCATCCGCGTACCGTCACAATCACATTGCAATCGAATCCTCTGAACATATACAAGGTATTTGCCCTGGCGAATCCTGATCGCCTCGTCGTCGATGTCTATCATCGTCCACAAGATCAGTTCCATCAGATAGGCGATGTGACTCGGCCGTCGACTCCAACCGTTGCCGCGACGACCACGCCCGCCGCCCCTGTGATTCCAAGTCCTACGGTCTCGGAACCCGCGGTCATTGGCCTGCCAAAGATGTCCGATGGCGTGAGGACGATCGTGATTGACCCAGGCCATGGCGGAAAGGATCCGGGAACAATCGGCCGTCATGGCACGACTGAAAAGGACATCACCCTCAAAGTTGCGTCGCTGGTGAGAGACATGCTCGGCAAGGTGCCCAATACCCGAGTTCTCATGACCAGGGAACGGGATGTCTTCATCGAATTGGAAGATCGCGCGAAGTTCGCCAACAGCAAAGGTGCGGAGCTATTCCTGTCGATTCATGTGAATTCCCACCCGCATAAGGGCGTACGAGGCTTGGAGATCTACCATTTCGGTGAAGCCAAGGATCAACGGGCTCTGGAGGTCGCCGCACGAGAAAATGGAACGCCATTAAACAATACTGGAGTAGGCTGGGAATACCTGGTTGCAGATCTGCTCACCAGCAAAAAAATCGAGGATTCATTGGAACTCGCATGGACTGCGAAACAGGCCATGGTCACCCGACTAAATGGTCGCTATAGCACCATCGACCACGGAGTCAAAACGGCCCCTTTCTATGTGCTTCGCTTCACCACGATGCCCAGTATCCTGGCTGAGATCGCGTTCATGTCCAATCCGGCCGAGGAAGAACAGATGCGCACTCAAGCGTTTCTCACGCATCTCGCCGAATCGATTGTGGACGGCATAAGAACCTACCTTCAACCCAGCCGTTTGTCTGCCAAATGACTGTTCGGACTCGGTGACACAAGTCGGCCTTTCACTCCCCGCCTCTCCTTGCCATGCCGACGTTCAAACTGACGCTGGAATATGACGGCAGCAACTATGCGGGATGGCAACGACAGCCCAGCCACCCTACCATCCAAGCGGCCATCGAAGAAGTGCTGGAACGCATCGCGCAGGTCCGTATCCCGATCGTCGGCGCAGGCCGCACCGATGCGGGTGTTCATGCCCTCGGTCAAGTTGCAAGCTTCAAAACGACTCGTGAACTTGCTCCATACCAATGGTTGCGCGCATCAAATTCGTACCTTCCTAGAGACATCAGCGTCCGGTCGGTCGAACAGGTTCCTGATAGTTTTCATGCGAGGTACTCCGCCCGTGGCAAACAGTACGATTATCACATTCTGAATCGGTCGGAGCATTCGCCTCTTCAGCGACATCGCGCGTGGACGATCTATAGGTCATTGGACGTTGCGCGAATGTCCGAGGCGGCGGCTCGCCTGGTTGGAACACACGACTTTTCCAGTTTTGAAGGGTCTCCCACCGACAACGAGAATCCTCATTGCCATCTGCAACACTTGGACGTGAAACAGCTCGGCGAAACCA
>Ga0075420_100003310_pt1 | contig 14064 bp, 10 predicted proteins | sample SoiMetdeltSBSDD4_FD_75296 | JGI IMG/M metagenome (GOLD analysis project Ga0075420, IMG submission 75296) | Bulk soil microbial communities from a Populus tree surrounding site in Tennessee, USA - Soil MetaG P. deltoides SBSDD4 | ecosystem: Environmental > Terrestrial > Soil > Tree plantation... | reverse complement strand
CTGCAGCACGGCTTCATCACGAACAGCGATTACGTGCCTAACAAGAAGCCGGACGTGTGCCCTCCGGAGAACATGCGCGCCCAGGCCGACGTGGACGTCGGCTCGGCCGCCGTCCAGGCGAGCATTCGTTCCATCGTCGCGCGCGGCACGGCTGTCTCGTCCACGCTCGGCGTCTACGAGACGTTCATGCCGACACGCGCGCGCCTGAACGCCGAGGCGATGGAGATGCTCGATCCGGAGACGCGAAAGGAAGTCGAGGCGAACCACGCGGCGCTCGCGAAAAGCGGCTTCACGGTGCCTGATCGCATGTTGAAGAAGATGATGGAATGGGAGCGCGCGTTCGTGCAGGCCGGCGGACTGCTCGGTGCCGGCTGCGACCCGTGGGGCACCGGGTACCTGCCGGGATTTGGCGATTTGCGGAACTACGAGCTGCTCATCGAGGCGGGATTCTCCCCGGAGATGGCCGTTCGCATCATGACGTCCAATGGCGCGCGTATCCTCGGCAAGGAACAGCAGGTCGGCACGATCGCGGTTGGGAAGGTCGCCGACCTCGTGATCATCCGCGGCGATCCGGTGCGCGCGCCCGCTGACATCTATAACGTGGTCACAGTGTTCAAGGGCGGTGTGGGCTACGACTCGATGAAGCTGCGCCAGGCGGCGCGCGGGCGTGTCGGCGCGTCCTGAGCGCCGTTGATCGATCGGGACGCTTGGTGAGAAGCCGTAACCGCAGAGGGGAACTGAGAGAGGAACTGCACGCGGAGGGTCGCGGAAGGGGATGCCCCGCGCCCGCTTCGACAGACTCTGATGGATTGGGGGAACGGCCTAACGGGACGGTAGCGTCCCGGGCGGCCGTTTCCCCTTTCATTGCACGACTGCCGGGCCGGGTGGCCACGTCAGCGGCCCTTCCGCGACCCTCCGCGTCGCGGTTCCTCTCAATTCCCCTCTGCGTCTAACGTCGTTCAGCAACCGTAACGGTAGAGGAAGGAGGGTCAGGAGCCGCCATCTACCGACCGTCCTCGGTAGATCGGCGGCTTCTTTCATCACCTGGTGCCGAGCGGTCTTGCCCGAGGCGTGCCATCGAGCACCTTCGTCGCATGAACCGACTCATCCGACTGGACCGACTCGTCCTCGCCGGTCTCGTGCTCGCGGCCTGTCGCCCGAGCGGGCCCGCCGAAAGCTACGGATTTCTCGCCCGACTCGGCCGCGACACGGTGTCGGTCGAGCGGGTCACGCGTCGCGGAAACACGGTGACGATCGACGGCATCGACCGATTCCCCCGCGTGAGGCAGCGGCACACCGAGGTGCAGCTCGACCCCGATGGCAGCATCCGACGCCTCGCGATGGACATCACCACGCCGAGCGAGGCGGAGGACCAGCGGCAGCGTCGTGTCACTGTCGATGTGACGAAGGATTCGGTTCACATCTCCAAGACCGATGCGTCGGGCACGGTACGACGCGACTTCGCGACCGGTGGCAGCGTCGCCATGGCTCACGTGCCGCAGATGTACAGCCTCTACGAGCTGTATTTCGCGACGGCGCTGCGCCGCCTCGCGTCATCGGAATCAGGCGGAGACACCGTGCGGCTTCGTCAGTTCTACATCGACCGCGAGTTCGATCGCTTCCCTCTCCACACGGGCCGAGTGAAGCGGCTCGCGGATGGCAAGGCCGAGATTGCGCATGACTGGCTTGCCGGCATCGGCGAAGCGACGCTCGACTCGAGCTATCACCTGCTGCACTACTCGGGCACGCGCACGACGTACAAGGTGGCCGTCACTCGGCTCGCCGACCCGCCAGACATCCAGCCGATCGCAACGCAGTTCACCGCGCTGGAGGCGAAGGACGGCTTCAAGCAGCTGAGCGTGCGGGACACCGCGCGCGCGAGTATTGGCGCCGCTGCCTTTGCCGTGGACTACAGCCGCCCGCTCGCGCGAGGCCGCGAGCTGTTAGGCAACCTCATTCCCTATGACCGGGTGTGGCGCACCGGCGCGAACGCGGCCACCCAGTTCACGACGTCAGCACCCATCACGCTCGCTGGCATCCCGATGGCTGCGGGGACCTACACACTCTGGACCGTTCCGCACACGACGGGAACGGAGCTGATCGTCAACACGCAAACCGGCCAGTGGGGCACGGGCTACGACGGCGCGCGCGACCTCGGCAAGGCGCGAATGACGACGGAGTCGACGGCGACGCCGGTCGAGCAGTTCACGATCGCGATCACCGGGACGGACGAGCGTCGCGGCACGCTGGCGATGGAATGGGGGCCGTTCCGGTGGACCGCGCTGATCGTCGTGCTCGACACGCCGCCTAACGCCAAGTAGCTCGGGTTCCCCCGGATCGGAGTCCGACGTCCACAGTTCGACTGCCGCGTCGGTCGAGTGTCGTCGACGTCCGACTCCGACCCGTTTGTCAGAACGTGTACGTCAGTCGCATTGCGGGCACGTCGACTTCGGTGGCGACGGCCGCCGAGCGGGGGCCTGTGCCGCCGGCGCCAGGTGACGTCATGGTGAACCGCACGCGCATCGTCTCCAGGGTGCAGGCGATGTTTCCGCTCGGCGGAAAGTTCGGACACGGCGTGCCGGTCGGCGTGGATGCGAAGCTCACCGTGCCGGAGGACGCGCGCCATTCGGTCACCGCGCCGCCGTTGCCCACCGCGAGCAGCAGTCCGTTCACCGCGCCAGTACCGTCTCCGATGGTTCCGCTCACCGAAGCAGGCGGCGTCCCGTTCGATGACTGAGCGAAGCCGCTCACCTCGACGAGGCTGGTGAGCTTCGCCGGGTCATCCATCCCGACGAGCGTCCAGGTGGAGAACGCGCTCGTTCCCCGACTCACGGCGCGATGGACGCCGACGAAGTAGAGCGGCTTCGTCGTGAGATTCGTGGTCACGTCCAGTCGCTTCGCTTCGACGCCAGCCGTCAGGACCAGGAGGGTCGAGTCGACGAGCGATTTGAGCGTTCCGTTGCCGGGGTTTGCTTCAGTGATTTCCTGCCCGGTGCTGTCGAGCGCGCCGACGTGTGCGGATGTGAGTCGAAGCACGTCAGGCGAGTCCTCGGGATCCGTGGGACCCGAGTCGCCACATGCGACCAGAACTGCCGAGAGTGCGCAGGCCAGCGCAAGTCCGAGGATTCGGAGGGACGAACGGTTGTCGCGCATGAGGCGCCACCTGACGAGGGTAACCAGGTCGTACGTGTCATTGCCCAACCACTGTAAACCCCTCGTTGGCAAATTGGGTCACCCGGTGCTGCCGTGCTTCCTCGACAGACGTGCGTCACCAGGTATGTTGGCGTGGGATCAACGGGCGGTACCGGCCACTCGCTCCAGTGACGTTTTCGCGGTGACGCGAGCTGCCCAGCGATCCCCATGCAGTCTTGTCGGGGGGACAGATGAAACGACTCCTCGTATTTCCGCTCTTCCTGTGCGGCGCTCTCTCGGTGATCGTGTCGGCGGACGCGCAGCAACCCGCTCGCCCGACCGCGCGCACCGGCGCTACGGGGACGGTGCTGGCGATCGGGAACATGGCGTACACGGAGATCGACGCGCTCGATCGCGACCGGACACTGTTTCTTCTTCCCGTCGGAATGCTCGAAGAGCACGGCCCTCATCTGCCTATCGCCAGTGACCTGATCGGCGTCGAGTACGAGGCGGGACAGGTGGCGAAACGGGTGAGCCGTTCGCTGCCTGGCTGGAACGTCATCGTGATGCCGACGATCAACTATGGCGCGACAGGCGCCAATCAGCTCAACGGCTTGCCGATTCACCCCGGGACGTACGCCATTCGACAGTCGACGCTCCGAGCGATGGTGGCGGACATCGGCGCGGAGATCGTGCGCAATCGGTTCAAGTGGGTCTTCGTCCTGAATGGTCATGGTGCTCCCCCACACCATGTCGCCGTCAACGAGGCGTGCGACTTCATCAGCGAAGTGTTCAACGCCACCATGGTGAACGTGTCCGGGCTATTCACAGGCGACAGTACGATGCGGGCACAAGGCGTCAGGATTGCCGGAAAGCATTTCTCGCCGGCCGAGCTGTCGTCCATCGGACTCGACCTGCACGCCGGCGTCGCGGAGACATCAGGGATGCTCGCGCTGCGTCCCGACCTCGTGCGTCGCAGTTACAGGACGCTCCCGAACGTGCGCGCGGAGAGCGTCACTGAAATGCGAGACATCGCGGGGAGACCCGGCTGGCAGGGCTACTGGTCATCTCCCGCGCGAGCGACCGCTGGCTATGGCCGCGACATCGAAGCGTGGTGGATCAACGGAATGACGGACGTGATCCTCCGCGCCGTACGCGGTGAGAACATGCTCCAGCGTCCACGTCATCCCGACATCCTGCTCGGCGACACGGCCGTCGTCGGGCTCATCGAACGTTCCGGCCAGCCAGAGCGAGAGTTCGAGCAGCAGCTCGAGCGCTGGCTGACCCAGCGCAGGAAAACTCGGTAGGTGGCTTCGTGAGCAAGTTACTCGTCGGTCTCTGTTTCCTCGCGGCGGTCATGTCCGCGCCCATGCTGGCGCAGGGTACCACGGCACCATATCAGCGCCCACCCGTCCTCGACGATGGCTGGCAGACGGCGAGCGCCGAGTCGTTAGGCGTCGATCCGGCGCGCCTGGCCGCGCTCACGCAGTCGGTCCGCGCCTGGCCCGAGCTCGGCGTGCACGCGATATTGATCGAGCGGTCGGGACGCCTCATTTACGAGGAATACTTCGAGGCGTTCGACGAGCGCTGGGGCACGCCGCTCGGCTGGCGGCGCATGTCGCGCGACTCGCTCCACGACCTGCGATCGGTGACGAAAAGCGTCGTGAGCGCGCTGGTCGGTTCGGCCATGCGCGACGGCGCGATTCGCTCGCTCGACCAGCCGGTGGTCGAGTGGTTTCCGGAATACCCGGAGCTCAACACCGCCGAGCGGCGGCGCGTGACGCTGCGCCATGTCATCGAGATGACGGCGGGCCTGGAGTGGAACGAAGACGTGCCGTACACCGATCCCCGCAACGACGAGATCCGGATGACGCGCGACGCCGCTCCGCTGCGCTACGCGATCGCCCGACCGTTCGCGCATGACCCGAGCGCGGAGTTCATCTACAACGGTGGCCTCACGCAGGTCATGGGCGCGGTCGTTACGCGAGCGACGAAGACCGCGCTGCCCGACTATGCGCGTGCGAAGCTGTTCGAGCCGTTAGGCATCACCGGGTTCGAGTGGGTCGGCGACCTCGCCGGCATGGTGGCGGCGGCGTCGGGGCTCAGGCTCAAGCCGCGCGATCTGGCGAAGTTCGGGTCGTTGTACCTGCACGGAGGCCGGTGGAATGGAAAGCAGGTGCTCCCAGCCGAGTGGACGTCGGAGTCGACACGCCGACACTTCCGATTCCGTCCGCGCTCCGGGCCGGACGCCGGCGGCCAGTTCGGATACGCGTACTTCTGGTGGTACAACTGCTATCCGACGCCGGCCGGCCTCATCGAGGCACGATCGGCCGTCGGCAATGGCCAGCAGCGGGTATTCGTGCTGCCCGGGCTCGACATGGTCGTGACGATTCTCGCGGGACGCTACAACGACTTCACGCACGGCGGGACGCTCGGCGCGCGGATCCTGCGCGAGCATGTCATCCCTGCCGTGCGAACGAACGTCAGGCCCGGCTGCCCCGGCGCCTGACCCGTCACCCCGCAGGTCAGCGTTGTGAAGGACTGGCAGTGGTTCGAGGTTGGCGACCGGGCGGGATCGACGACCCCACACCGACCATTCCTGTGCCTCCCGCCTGGCGTGTACCAGAACAGGCACCGGTGGAAGGACGGGACCGTGTCCCCCGAGCGGCGGTCGACATACGAGCGGGGAGATGGCTCGTTCAGATGTCGGCTTGTCGTGTCGTGAAGCGTATGTAGGGATGCCCATAGGCGACGCTGCCGTGCCGGACCTCCCTCTGCGCGGAGCCTTCCATGAAGAAGCTCATCGCTGTCCATGCCCTCAGCAGCAGTATGGCCGTGTTCGCCCTCGCGTGCGCCGAACAGCCGGCAGCGCCGCCCCACGCCGCTCCGTCGCGACCATTGCTCGGAGCGACCGCGCCCTTCAACAACGCCGGGCAGTGCCTCTTCAACGACGCCGTCACATGGCACGAGCTCGTGGACGGGATCGAAGACACGTCGACGCTCGACGAGATGAACTGTACGGCCAACGATGTCGAGGTCACGAGCGTCGTCGCCACTGAGATGCTGGTCAATGGCGCCTGGGTTCCGCTCGGCACGGGTCCTATTACGTGCACTCAGGGCGAAGTGATCACGTTGCGCCTGACGGCCGGCCTAACGGGTTCCGCAGAGGACTTAACCGATGTCGGACTCTGGCTTGCCACCGACGGCGGAGACGCGCTCGACGGTTCGTGCAACCACTACAATCTTCCCGTCAGCCCGCTGCCGTCCGGCGTGACCAATCCCGACGGCGACTCTTGCGGGAACGTGACGACATCCGCCACGCCGTCCATCAATCTGGGCCAGGTGTCGATGGTGTGCGCTGCGGGACCCTCGGGACAGCTCGAAATCGGCACCTGCGTCGCGTGGTCCCACGATACAGACGTGCGGGAGTGCCCGGCGCCCACGGTGAGCGGGCCTGACGGGTTCCGTGCTGGAACGCTGCCGAGCAACCCCGCGAAGTGTGGCTGTCAACCCGTCGTCATACAAACCGCGGCGCCGTCGACCGGAAGCATCACCATCATCAAGGATGCCCTCCCGGACGACGCGCAGGACTTTTCGTTCACGACGTCGGACAGCGCGCTCGCGAGCTTCGTCCTCGACGACGATGCGGATTCCGTGCGGTCGAACACGCGCACGTTCTCCGGGCTCGCGCGCGGCACATATGCCGTGGTGGAGGCAGCAACACCGGGGTTCGACGTGACTGCCATTACATGCACCGCCGGAGGGACGGGGAACACCACCACGCGGACCGCGACCATCAGTCTCGCTACCGACTCAAGCGTCACGTGCACGTTCGAGAACACCAAACGCGCCAGGGTGCAGGTGAACAAGGTGGAGAACGGCACGCTGCCGCTCACGCGGGCGTGGGCGTTCGAGATTCGAACCGGTGCGTCGACGGCGGCGGCGGGCACGGTGGTCGCAACGGGGACCGCCGAGCCCGATTCGGGTGCGGTGAGCTTCGCGTGCACGCCGAACCCCAATGCGTCGTGTGAGAACGTCGGTGGCATCGCGACGTTCATCCCCGCCACGTATCAGTTGTGCGAGGTCAGCCTACCGACGGGCTACACGAACAACATCACGAGCCCGCCAGGGTTCACGCCTGCGGGTGCAACGCCCGAAGGCGGCGCCGACGGCACGGAGTGCATGAGCATCGTGCTTGCGAAAGGCGACGCGGGCGTACCCTCGGGGGTGCCGGATCCAATCGACAATATCGCTCCGCCGGCCTCGGGCGGGAGCGTCGCCCTTCAGGCCGGAAGCTTCACCTTGGCGAGCGATGCGCTGAGCGGGAGCTTCGCGATTCGCAACTCGAGCGGGGGGGCACAGCAGGCCTTCGTAACGAGTCTCGGCGTCGTCAACGCGACGTTCAGAGACGGGCCGAATCTCGTTCAGGCGACCGTCTCTGGCTGTGTGTTCAGTCCGCTCCCCGTTCTGATTCCAGCCGGCGGCTCACAGGCGATCACACTGACTGGCTGCCAGGTGTCGCCCTCCGTGCGCAAGGAGCTGACGTTCACCGTGCGGGCCACGATCAACGATGGCGATCAGCCATTCTACGAGCGGACGTACAAGGTCCGAGTGCAGTAGCGATGGATCATGCCGAGGGAGAGCAGCGGAGGCTGGCTGCTCTCCCTCGGGCGGCTGCATCGTCATGCGGTGTGCGGCTATCCGCGCATCGGACGGAGTGGCAGATTCAGCACGCCCCTAGACGAGAATGATCGATGTCCTCGCGCGTCAGTACGCTTTGCATCGCTTCGATCGCGGTGCTCGCCGGCTGTGGCCGCGCACGAGTCACGACGACTCCGACGCCCTCGACTCCGCCGGCCGTCACCCGCGCGACGTTACCGCGCATGATCGACTCGATGGTCAACGCGCCGGAGTTTCGCACGGCGCTCTGGGGTATCCTGATCGTGGATCCCGAGGCGCGTGACACGTTGTACACGCACAACGCGGCGAAGCTCTTCATTCCGGCGTCGAACCAGAAGCTCGTCTCGGGCTCGGTGATCCTCGAGCAGCTCGGACCGGAGTTCCGGTTTCGCACGACGTTCGCCGCCCACGGTACGATCGCCGACGGAGCGCTCAATGGCGATCTCGCTGTGATCGGTCGAGGCGACCCGACGATGAGCGACCGCATGATGAAGGACGCAATGACGCCATTGCGTGCGATCGCCGACTCGCTGGCGCAGCGAGGCATTCGCCGGATCACCGGGAACGTCGTTGCCTTGGGCGATGCCTTCCCCGGGCCGGTTCGCGGAGCGGGCTGGCCGTGGGACGGACTCAATGGCGGCTCGTTCGCCGGCGTCGATGAGCTGCTCTTCGATGAAGGGTTGTCGACGTTCCGCGTTCGCCCCGGTGCGAGCGTGGGAGATCCGGCGATCGTCGAGACTCGGCCCGCACGTACCTTTCCAGCCGTTCGTGTGACCGCGACGACGATTGCCCGCGACACGACAGCGTCTGCGCCGGCAGGCGGTGGCGGAACTCGCGGCGGGCGCGCCACACGCGTCTCTGCCTACCATGATACACTCACATCCGCGGTCATCGTTCGCGGCCAGATCACGCTCGGCGATTCGGCGGAGATCAACCTGCCTCATCACGACCCCAACACTGCGTTCGTCGCCGCGCTCACCGAGGCGTTGACGGAGCGTGGTATCACCGTCGATCGACAGGCCACGACGTGGACGCAGGAATCGCGCGCGGACTCGCTGTTCACCGTGCTCTCGGTTCCGCTGAAGCAGATTCTGCCGGCGATGATGAAGCCGTCGCAGAATCAGATCGCCGAGGCATTCCTGCGAGCGCTCGGGCTCGAGCGTACCGGCGTGGGGACGGCCGACAGCGGCCGCCGAGTGGTCGCGAGGCAGTTCGAATCCTGGGGCATCCCGTCGGACGCGTTCGTTGTACGCGACGGCAGCGGGCTCTCGCGGAGCGATCTCATCTCGCCCGAAGCGATCGTCAGCATTCTCGAGGCAATGCGGCGCTCTCCGAACTTCCAGGTGTTCTACGAGTCGCTCCCCGTTGCCGGAGTCGATGGCACGATTCGCACTCGCATGCGGGATACGCCCGCACATGGAAATCTGCGGGCGAAAACCGGGACGCTGTCGATGGTACGGTCGCTATCGGGGTACGTACGCACCGCGGACGGTCGGCTGCTCGAGTTCAGCATCCTGTGCAACAACTGGACGACGCCGCAGGCCGCGGTGGACAGGGTGGCAGACACGATCGGCGCCACACTCGCGCAGTTGCGGCTGCGTTAACCGCGCGCCGCATCCGGCGTGGCGAGCGCAATTCACTCGGTTCCTGCCGGGCGAACGACGTCCGTGTTCGATCACGGACAACGACGCTCCCATCGGCTATCGATGGGACTTGACAGACGCGAACAGCGACGCCACTGTTCCCATCGTCTATCGATGGGAACGTCGTCGTGGCCAGGTCCGACCCCGCTGAGCTGCTGCCCGGCACGCTCGATCTCCTCATCCTCCGTACGCTCGTCCGTGGGCCGAACCACGGCTACGGGATCGCGCAACGCGTGCGCGAGCTGTCGCAGGAGGTCTTTCAGGTCGGGGAGAGCTCGCTCTACCCGGCACTTCAGCGCCTAACGCTCGACGGCTCCATCAAACCGGAGTGGGGCGTCTCCGAGAACAACCGGCGCGCCCGATTCTACACGCTCACCGCCGCGGGCAAGAAGCAGCTCGCCGCGGAGCGGCAGGAGTTCGACCGCGTCGTCGCGGCGATCCGCATGGTGCTGGACTTTGCGTGAGCTTCCGAGCCTGACGATCCATGCGCTTCCTCCGCCGATTCATCTACTGGCTCCGACTCCGGTCCAACCAGGCCGAGCTCGAGGACGAGCTCGCGTTTCACCATGAGATGATCGAGCGCGAGCTCATCGGGCGCGGTACGTCGCCGGATGAGGCGCGCACGCAGGCTCGTCGCGTGATGGGCAACGCGACCTACATGCGTGAGCAGGCACGAGCGGTCTGGCTCTGGCCGTCGCTCGAGGCGATGTGGCAGGACGCGACCTACACGCTCCGCGACCTCCGCCGGAATCCCGCATTCACACTCGGCGTCACGCTCACGCTGGCGCTCGGCATCGGCGCCAACGCCGCGATGTTTTCGCTCGTCGACCGGCTGCTGCTTCGCCCGCCCGCGCTCATGGTCGATCCATCATCCGTGCACCGGGTATACCTGTACCGCCGAACCCGCGAGGGCGAGGAAACCCAGACCGGCCCCCAGTACGCGCGGTATCGCGACATCGTCAGGTGGTCGACGTCGGTCTCGCAGGCTGCCGGCGTCGTGCGACAGACACTCGCCGTCGGTGTCGGCAATGAGACGCAACTGCGGAGTGTTGGGATCGTCAGCGCCGGCTTCTTTGGATTCTTCGACGCCCCGCCCGTACTCGGACGGTACTTCACCGCGAGCGAGGACGAGCCGCCCACTCCAGCACCTGTCGCCGTGCTGAGCCAGAGACTGTGGGAAACACAGTTCGGGTCACGTCGCGACGTGCTGGGATCGACGCTGCAAATCGACGCAGTCGCCTATACGATCATCGGTGTCGCACCCGACGCGCTCGTCGGTCTCTGGCCATATCAACCGCCGGCCGCGTTCGTTCCCGTCGCGACGTATGCCGCCAGTCGCCGCAGACCGGAATGGGCGACGACATACGGCACCGCGTTTGGGCTTGGCATGATCATCAGGCGAAAGCCGGGCGTCACCGTTGCCGCCGCGAGCGCCGATCTCACGAACGCGTTTCGGCGAAGCTATCAGGCGCAGTTCGACGCCGAGGCGCGGACAGGCGACCTGACCCGCCTTCGGCCTCGCGCGATCGCGGCGTCTATCCTGACCGAACGAGGTCCTCAACCGTCGAGCGTGGCTCGCGTCGCGACCTGGCTCTCCGGCGTCACGCTGATCGTGCTGCTCATCGCCTGCGCGAACGTCGCCAACCTCCTGCTGGCGCGCACGATCCGTCGCCGCCGAGAAATCGCGATTCGCATTGCGCTCGGCGTGAGCCGACGACGGTTGTTCGGGCAGTTGCTCACCGAAGGGATGGTTCTCGCCCTCCTTGGGCTTGTAGCGGGAGTCGTCATCGCGATCTGGGGAAGCAACGTGCTGCGCGCGCTCCTGCTTCCCGACACGGAACCCACTGCGCTCATCACCGACACGCGCACGCTACTCTTCGCCGGCGCCGTCGCGTTATGCGTCGGCCTCCTGACCGGACTCGCTCCCATGACGCAGGCGCGACGCGCGAGCCTCACCGGGGACCTCAAGTCCGGGGCGCGTGAAGGTGGTTCGGAACGTGCCCGCCTGAGGACTGCCCTGCTCGTGGTGCAGAGCGCGCTCTCCGTCGTCCTCCTCGTCGGCGCGGCGTTGTTCGTCCGGAGTCTTGGTAACGTGCGCAACGTCCGGCTTGGCTTCGACGCGGATTCGGTGCTCGTCGTCTCGCTGAATATGAGAGACGTTAGGCTCGACAGCGCCACGACCGTTGCCCTCCGTCTCCGGTTGCTCGAGTCGGCCAGGAGCGTGCCTGGTGTGTCGCACGCGTCACTCCAGGAGTCGGTACCGTTCGGCGGCCAATCGTCCTGGCGGATCTTCGTCACCGGCATCGACTCGGTCAGTCGTCTCGGGCAGTTCAACGTCAACATGGTCTCACCGGACTACTTCGCGACGATGGGCACGCGAATCGTGCGTGGGCGCGGGATCGGGAGCGCAGACGTCGACGGCGCGCGGCGCGTCGCGGTGATCGGTGAGGCGATGGGCGCTGCCCTATGGCCCGGACAGGATCCGATGGGCCGGTGCTTCCGGATCGAGGCTGACACGATGCCGTGTACGTACGTGGTGGGTGTGGCGCAGGACATCCATTCGCAGACGATCGAGGCCGATTCCAGGCTGTTCCTCTACTATTTGCCGGCGGCGCAATGGCTCCCCCAGGAAGGAGGTCTCTTCGTGCGCGCGCGTGGCGACCCGAGCCGGCTGGTCGAGCCCGTGCGAACGCAGCTCCAACGCGAGATGCCCGGAACGTCGTTCGTCACCGTCAGGCGACTCGGGGACATCGTGGACGCGAGGCTACGATCCTGGATCGTGGGCGCCGCCGTGTTCACGGCGTTCGGCTCGCTGGCGCTCGTGCTGGCGTCGATAGGTCTGTACAGCGTGATCGCCTACAACGTCACGCAGCGGAAGCGCGAGTTGGGCGTTCGCCTCGCGCTCGGCGCGGCGCCAGCGGGCATCGTGCGACTGGTCGTCGCGGAGAGTGTGCGCTTCGCGCTTGCCGGCATCGTCATCGGAAGCGTGGTGTCGTTCGCGGGTGGATCGTGGATCGCTCCCCTGCTCTTCCAGCAGTCGCCGCGCGACCCGGCCGTGTTCAGTCTGGTGACCGCCGTGTTACTCGGCGTGGCCGTCGCGGCGAGTTGGGTGCCGGCCATGCGCGCGGCCAGCGTCGACCCGAAAACCGCGCTGCAGGCCGAGTAGCGCGGTCTCCGCTAGATTGAGGGCGGGGCGACGCCTGCATCGACGACCGCCGACTCCATCGAGATACCCGTGCGAACATTCCACCTGCTTCGCGTTGCTGCCGCCCTTGCGCTCGCCGCCTGCGCTCCGCGTACACGGGAGCTTCCAGCGCCCATCCCTTCGATTGGCGGCGAGGAGCGCACCGCCTTCGCGCTACGGTACATCGACATCGCGCCGGGAACGGGCGCGCTCGCGGAAGCGCGCAAGTGCTTCTTCGCGCACTACACCGGGTGGCTCACGAACGGGACGAAGTTCGACTCGTCACGTGACACGATGCCTAACGGGCAACCACGCACGCCGATCTCGTTCCCCCAGGGCGCTCGGCGTGTGATTTCCGGGTGGGACGCGGGGTTCGAGGGGATGCGCGTCGGCGCTCGCCGTCGCCTGCTGATTCCCTACCAGCTCGCGTATGGAGAGCTCGGCCGGCCGCCCGTGATTCCGCCGCGCTCCGAGCTGATCTTCGACGTCGAGCTCATGGCCGTAACCGATACCCTGGCGCGTAGCGACGCGCCGAGCGGACCACCGGCCGGCGCTCAACCGCCGCCCGGGCCGCGGTGTCCCGCGTGGGCGGACGTGAGCCGCGGTACGCCGTAGCGGTCACTGCGCCCCTCGCCGGGCAGCGCAGGATGACACGCCGGACGGGTAAGGGACTGGCAGCGGCGCGGGTTCGCATCCATATCATGGGGCATGACGTCACCCAGCCGCACCCGCTCCCTGGCGCTCGTCGGGCCGTGCGCCGGCAAGAGACGCGTCACTCACACGGCCGGATTCCCGATCGACCCGTCGCAGATCCTGCCCCCGCCCGACGTGATCCTGCTCATCGCTGACGACACTCCCGGCGCAATGCTCTTTCGCTACACCGCGCACGCCGAGGTCGGTGGCGACACCTGGCACCCATCGGCCGAGGATGCCCGTGAGTCGTGCATCTACGAGTACAGCGACGCACTCGGCGAGTGGGTCGACGTGCCGGACGACGTCGAGGACGCGCACGCGTACGCGATACAGTACGCGGCCGATCGGCTGAACAGCCGGGGTGACTGGTAGCAGCGTCCCACCTATGGACTGGCGGGGACGCACGTCCGCGGCGCTGAGCGCGCACGGGCTCTCGCTGGCCGAGCATTACGTGATGTGCTCGGCCGGTCACCGCGCGGCGCTTCCGCCCGACGCGTTCGTCGAGCACGTGCGCGCCGTGACGGAGGGCGACCGGCGCGGAACGGCGTCGCTCCAGGAGTTGACCACCGCACTGGCCCGCCTCGAGGCACGCGAGCTCATGACGCGTCTGACGGACGACGCTCTCCGTGAGGAAGCTGACCGGAGAGCGAGGGCCACGATGCCCGAGGTCCTGGAGGGCTATCAGCCCGGCCATGTGGATTTCACGCCCCGTGGCTTCGCCGTGCATCGCGA
>Ga0075420_100003307_pt1 | contig 14074 bp, 8 predicted proteins | sample SoiMetdeltSBSDD4_FD_75296 | JGI IMG/M metagenome (GOLD analysis project Ga0075420, IMG submission 75296) | Bulk soil microbial communities from a Populus tree surrounding site in Tennessee, USA - Soil MetaG P. deltoides SBSDD4 | ecosystem: Environmental > Terrestrial > Soil > Tree plantation... | reverse complement strand
CACCGCGCCATCGTTCGCTCCACTCCGCGATCCGCATACGACCCCTGACACGTCGGCCGATCAGCCGCGGCCGCGCACGGGATCACGAGAGAGCTGTAGATCGAGATCGGATAGGCAAGCGGATCGGCACTGTCGAACACGCCCGAGAGGTCCGGGCTGAGATCCGCGCGCAGCGTTGCCGATTCCAGCGCGGCCGAGACGCTCTCCGCGTGCGGGAGCACCCAGTTGCCGGATGCATTCCGGATCTGCGCGACCGGCGCTGCGTAGGTGACCGCGTACGCGAACTCGTCGTACGCGATCGACCATTCTCCCGACTGGCCGGCGACGAACTGAGCGATCTGATCGGAGCCGTTGAGCGCGAGCGTCTGCGGAGCGAAGCCCGGCGTGCCGTCGAGCTGGATGATCGGCGCGGTGGTCGGCAACTGGTGCTCAGCCGCCCAAGGTCCGAAGAGGTCGGGAGCGGAATGAGCCACGAACTCGTAGAAGCGTCCCGTCGTGCCCGCCTGGCCGCTCCGGTAGACGACCGTGATGGGTTGATCGGGGAGTTCGAGGCCGGGATTGTCGGCTGCGATCGCAGGATCAGACCAGGTCGCGATGTCGCCCATGAAGATGCGCGCGATCGTGCGTGGCGAAAGTCGGAGCTCGACGATCTCGCCCCCCGACGCGACGACGTGATGCATCACCGCGATCCCGCCCGCGACGCTGGGCACGTACTGATAGCCGCGAGACGCCCCGATGTCGACCCCGTCCGTAGCGGCTGCCAACGCGGAGAACTCGACCTCGGAGCCGGCGAAGTCGACCAACTCGCGCGCGTACGACCCGAGACCATCGGGTGATCCGGTGGGGAGATAGCTCACCGGCCAGCCGCGAGTCTGCGCATCGGCGATCCACTGCTGCATCGCGAGCGCGACATAGGTGGAACCGGATCCGCTCACCGGCACGAACGGCTCGCGGAGGCGGCAGGTCGCGATGTTGCCGCCCTCCGTCAGCTGCGGTCGTAGGTCGAGGAAGCCCTCGCTCAGGATCGTCGAGTCGAGGGCACCGCTGCACAGCGCGCTCGCTGCTCCACCAGGCGCGTCCTCGAACCCGACGAGACCACGTGCCTCCGCCGAGCTCGGCGACTCGGTGTCGATCACGTTGGAGAGGTACCGCACTCCGGGATACGCCGACTCATCGCCGGCTGACCCCGGCTGCAGGACGGCCTCGCCCACCAACGCGGGACCGATCGTGACGGAGCACGCCGTCGCCTGCGTGAGCGACGGCGGGACGATCTCGACCTCGCTGCTCGACACGACTGCCGCGACGACCGTCCCTGGCGCGACGCACGAACCTTGGAGCGTCTTGCCGAGATCGGCATTCGTGAACGCGGCGGTCGGCGACGACAAGGTGGTATCCGGCTGCACCTCAGGCGGAAGGCCGCCCGAGGTGCTGGCATCGGTGATCGACCGGGTACCGGGGCCGCTCACGGTCGCGTCGTTGAGTCGGAATCCCGTCCCCGTCCAGCGAACCGGGTACCGCGGAGCCGAGCCGGCGTCGTGTCCGAGCACCAGCCCACCCGGTCGAATCCCGCCGCGCAGATCGAGCGTCGGGTTCGCGCGGTTCGTGGATTGCATCACGAACCGGCCCGCCGAGTACGGAAGGATCGCCCGATCGTAGAAGGCCGAGTGGTTCGGCGACTCGAGGAGGAGTTGAGTGCCCTTGCTCTCCTGGATCTCGATGGCGGCTGGGCACGCGAACACCGACCCCTCCGGCGCCGGCTGCTCGGAGAAGCTGTACTCAGGCCAGAGGCCGAGGACGCCGGTCACGAACGTGTGTCGCTCTCCCGAGCTCGGCGGGGGCAGGAACCGCTGGATCGGGCCCGGCCCGCCTCCTACTTGCGCCCAATCCGTGTACTCGCACTGATAGATCGCTCGCAGCTGATCTCGTGACATGAACGGCGGCGCCTGCATGCTCGGGCTCGCCCACATCACCGCATCGAGGGCGAACGCGAAGTACTGGAACGTCGCGCTGTCTCCCGAAGGCTCGGCCGGCCGCGGGCCGACGTCGGAGCGAGCGATGTCGATGCAGCCGCGACCGGCGCCGATCGGTGCGCTCGGATACACACCAGCGACGCTGCGCTTGAGCGCATCGCGGCCGGCGTCGGAACCTTCGGGTACTGGAAAGACCCCCGCACCCGACACCGGACCGTACGCGGTCTGGTTGCAGAACGCGTCGCCGACGACCGTCTCGTTCGCGGCTCCTCGATCTCCGAGGTTGAACTGTCGGGAACCCCTCAGCACCTGGTCCATGACGCGCTTCGTCACGGATGAACCCGCTGCGACGATCGACGGCGGATCGTCAGTCGTCGCCGCTCCCGACGACGCAGCAATGCTGCTCGGAGCGAGCAACGCGAACGCGAGCACGATCGCCGAGCGCCACGACGGTCTCGTTCCCATGGTCTTCCCTTCGAGCAGGGTCAGCGGATCGTCACCGGCGTGCCGAGTGGCACCCCCGCAGCGAGGGTGGCGAGATCACCGGCGTTCACGCGCACACATCCGTTCGAAGCGGCGCGCCCGATGCTTCCGGGATCGTTCGTGCCGTGGATCGCGAGGCGCGGATCGCCTCCGTTGAACGTCTCGAACGACTCCGAGTAGCCGTTGAGCGCCAGCACCCACGTACCGAGTGGGCCGCCAGGTCGCTCGGCGACGAGGTCGGTCACGTAGAACCGGCCAGGCGGCGTCGGCGAGGACGGCGCGCCGATCGCGACCGTGGTCGTCAACAGCACGTCGCCCCCGCGTGTCCAGGTCAGCGTGCGCGCCGCGAGGTCGACGACGATCGAGTCACTCACCGACACCACGTCCACGTCGGTGGCACGCACCCAGCCCTCGCTCCCGTTCGGTCGCAGCGGAAGCAGCACCTTCACCCAGTCACCCTGCAGCGCGGTGGCGAGGAACACCCGAGGGCCACCGAGCTCGGTGGGACTCCGAAGGGCGAACGTGGTGCTGTCCTCGGCAGGAGCGGAGAAGACCGTGATCAGGCTCCGCTTGACGGTGGCGACGCTGGCGGGAAGCTCGGCTGCCGCGCGCAGCCCTGCGCTGGTCGGCGGTGGCACCTCAGGCGCGACCGAAGCTGCGCGACGTGCCGTCATGGCCTCCGGCAGGTCAGTGTTCGTGGTGGCGGGCACGGGTGGCAGCGTGCTGACGACCGGCGACACGAAGGGCTGCGGATCGCGAACCGGCACACCACCCGTCGGCGGCGGAGCCGGCGGCACAGCCGGGATCGGTACCGCCGCCAGCGCGGCCGCCCGCGGGGGTTCGGTCACGTCGGATCCAAGGAGTCCAGCGCTCGCGGCGTCCGCCGCGCACACGAAGACGGCCACGATGAGCAGCACGTGACGCAAACGCACTATGCGGTCCCCTCCCACGCCGCGAGTCGCCACGTGGTCACAACTCGGTGGTGAGCACTCGCTCATCGGCCGTCTGACCGCCGTCGGCATCTTCCGCGACGAGCACGAAGGTGTGCGGAAGCGGGTCGCAATGCACGGGAACGTCAAGTGTGGCTCGTACTGCTTTCGCTTCCGGCAGACGGCGGCCGTCGACGAGCAGCGTGACCTTCGCCGCGCCTTCCGTCGCGTAGGTCACGGTGACCGTCGTGCTCGTCTTGCCCTCGCACGCAACCGACGCGGGAACATCGAGCACATTGATCGTCGCCGATCCCGGCTGCGGAGCCGTCGAGTCCTCCGGTTTGCTCTCGGAAGCCGCTCCGCCCCCTCCGCACGCGCCGAGTGCAACCGCGCACACCAGCAGCAGACCGAGCGACGTCGTCGATCGCAGCCACCTCATGACAACGCTCCCAATCGCATCCTGCGGCGCGCTCGCACCACGATGAGCACGATCAACGCTCCACCGACCAACCCTGCAATGCCCCCCGAGAACACGCGCCACGAGCGCGTCGAATCGGGCGGGATGATGACCGCGGACGGAACATTGACGAGGTCGGCCGCGGCGTCGCTGTCAACGGCCTCCGGCGTCGCGGCACCGGACGACGAATCGCTGGTCTTCGAGCTCCCCGACTTGCCCTCTGCGGCAGGTTTCGCCTTCGACCCGTCGGCGGGCGCACTTCCATCCGTCCGTGCCGCAGCGGCATCGGGAGCAGCGGCGCCGGCGGGGGCGGCCGGGGGCGCGCTCTCCTCAGGTGGTGGTGGCGGCGGCACCTGCCCTTCTCCGATGAGGAGCGGGAAGGTCGCGTACACCGTGTCGTTCGGGATCTGGAGCTGCACGACGAGATCACACGGACTACCGGGACCGCACTGCAGCTCGTTCACGTAGCCGAGCTCGTTCACCCACGTGATCGCGCCCATGCCCACGGCAAAGGCGAGGTCCACGGCGGTCGTTCCGGGCGCGGGTGTGAAGCCCTCGTCGAACTGACCGGCTCCGATCGCTGCCACGGGACACATCCGTCCCTGGAAACCGAACTTGATCGCGTTGTTGATCGCAGCGTTGTGCCGACACAGCCGGGCCCGGATCTCGTAGATCTGAGCTCCCGGAGGAGCCTCGGCGTGGATCGAGACGACTTGGCCGTCCGTGATGCCCGCCGTGGGATTCGCCGTGACCACCACCGGTCCTGCGTCGGCAGTAGCGCCCCCGCCAGGACCGGCCGTCGCGACGACCGCTGCGCCCATGAATGCGACGAGCAGCGCGGGCATCACGATGTGATCGAGGACGCGTCGCTGCGTCATGTCCAGCCCGGGAGCAGGCGGCTCAACGTGACGCCAGCGAGCACCGTGAGCGCAACGATCGGCGCAACGGTCAAGATGTACGCCACGCGGAATTGCATCCTCCGATACAACATGATGCTCGCGGTGATCGCGCCCACGTACAGGACCATGACGAGCACGACCGAGGCCCAGGCGTTCGTCTCACCATCGCGGCCGGTCTGGTCCGCGCTCCTCGCACCTTGAGGGGTGGGTTCGAACGGGGTCCCAACCAGCTTCGCTGACACGACGACCGCCTCGGACGTGTTCCAGAAGGCCTTGCTCGCCGACGTCACGAGCGTCAGCCGATCGTCCTCGGTCGGACCGTACAGCTCGTCGAGCGTCATCGTGACAGGCGACTTCGTCTTCGTCGCCGTGGACTCTCCTGCGAGATCGGTCGCGGTCGCTTCGGTTGACGCCTGCTCGTCGGTGATCTCGACGGCACGAACCTTGGTCACCTTGTACACCGACTGTCCTTGCGTGGTCGTGGCGAGCACCTTGTCGCCTCGACGCAACTTCGACAGGTCCGCGAATTCGCCGCCGTAGCCGTTGCGCCGAGCGACGACCACGCTGTTCCCCGGCTGTCCGAGCCCGGCCGTGCCTGGCGCGTGACCGGGGCCCTTCTCGGTCTGGGAGGACGAGACGCCCTCCACCGTCACGAGCTGTGTCTGCAGGGCGCCGATCTCGAGCACGCCCACCGGATCACCGAGCTCCGGCGCCTTGGTGACTTCCGCGACGCCCGGGAGCCCCGATCCTTCGTTCGCGGCATGACGGACCGTCTGCTTGTACCCGGCGAGCAGATCGTGCTGATCTTGTTGCTGGAGCATCGGTCCGAGCTGGTACACCACGAGGCCGACACCGGTCGCGACGACACCGAACCACAGCAACACCAAGCCCGCGGTCGGCGGTCGTGCACCTTGTCGAACGATGGGACTGCCGGTCGCTCCTGCACCTGCGGGAGCGACGATCCGGGCTTGTCCACCGGCCGTCAACCACGCGGCGAGCGATGTGATCAACACGATGCCGAGCAACGCGACGATGCCACCAGTGCTGTCGGGGAGCGATCGGCCTGCGAACGCAGGGACGGCAGCCAGTTTGGTGGTGTCGTCCGACGACGTCGCAGTGCTCGAGGTCGGCGAAGTCGCGCTGGTGAGTCCCGAGAGACCAGGCATCGAAGTTGCGAGGGTGCTGCTCCCCAGACCGGTACCTGGGATCGCCGAGCCAGTGTTGCCCGCGCCGCGTGCCGGACCGGCCGACCCGCCACTCGGAGCGCCGACCAGACCGGCACACGGCCCCGTGACAGGAAACGTCCCGATCACCGCGATCGTTGCGGCCGCCTGATCATTGAGCGCGGACGGCAGCGCGACGAGGCCGGCCGGCAGATTCTCCTGTCCGTCCCCGGTGATGTAGCCGAGCCAATCCGTGAGGAGCTTCTGCGACGCCGTGCGCGCGGTGCACGTCTCCTCGTCGACGAGCGGCTCTGCAGGCGCGAGCCCGTACTCGACGAACGTGAGCGGGTACGGCTGTGCGTCCGCCTCGGGCGTCGCGCCGACCGCGTTCGGATCCGGGATCAAGGCTCCATTCGCGTCGGGCCTCAAGGTGCTCACGGCCGCGCGCATGGACTGCTCGGTCGGAGCGACGAAGGCGCCGTTGGCATTCTCGATCGCGACCGGCGTCAAGCTGAGGGCCTTCGCGGTCGCGAGGTCCGTGAGCACCCAGAGCGGGCCGCTGTTGAACGTGAGGAAGCTCGCGTTCGTGGCCTTCTCGAGGCTCGGACGGCCTGTGTACGTGTTGAGATGCGGAAACGGCGGGACGGCCTCGACGAACGAGTTGAACAAGCCGCGCGGGACGCTCGGCGATCCCGGCGCGATCCAGTCGGCAGGGCTCCGTGCCGTCAGGTAGCTCGTCATCATCCAGGACACGGACTCACCGGTCGACGGCACGGCTGGCCGGGGATCGCTGACCGAGAGGTTGTACAGGTCGGTGCCGAGGGCCTCGTTGCGCCCGAGGATCGCAAGCTTGTACGGCTGGTCGTCGCGCGTGAACCAGTCGTTCCCTCCCCCGAGGATCGCCGCGACCTCCGCGGCCGTGAGCTTGATGGTGGGATACGGAACCTTCTCCCCGGGCGGGGGCTTGTACCCGCCGCCGACGGCGAGCACGGTCGCGTTCAGCGCGAGGGGAACTCCGAACGCGGAGCGCGTTGGGCCACCGTCCGGCCCGAGGCCGACCGAAGGGTTGTACGCAACACTCGTGTAGACGAGATCCTGTGCGCCGGAGTCGAAGTCGCGCAGCACCGTGTCCTCGCCTGAGAACGCGGCGCGACCGGGCGCTCCTCCGGTGTCACGGTCCTTGCACATCGAGCGGGTCCAGCCGGCCCACGCGTCCGACAGGCGGTCGGGCGCGGCGGTGGAGAGCACGCCCGCCGCCGGTCCGTTGCATGCGGCGATCACGTCGGCGAAGGCGAAGTCGAGGGGGACGACCTTGTAGACGAATCCCGTCGTCAGGCGGACCTGCACGACCATCGCACAGGGATGGTCGGGGTCGCAGGTGAGCGAGAAGTTGCCGGTCAGCTCGCTCCAACTCGCTGCGCCGACACCGATCTTGAAGCCGAGATTGAAGCCACCCTCGGCTCTCGCGCGCTGGATGATCCCGTCCGATGCGCTCCGGGAGACCACGATGTAGGAGTTGGTCGACAGCGGGAGGGACGGGCAGTTGCCCGCCTCCGGCCTGAGGTCGACCTCTGTTGCATAAGTTGCACCGAGTCGGCACTGTCGGATCTGCACGCTGAGGACGGTGACGTCCTGGCTCGCGGAGATGTTGGTCGTCACGAGCTGCCCGTCGACGAGGTTGCCGGTGGGCGTGACCTCGACGGCGAGGCCCGTGTCGGGGACCGTTGTCTGCGCTCCCACCCACACGGACGCGCACGCGGTCGCGACGATCGCGAGCACGAGCACCAGGACTGGCGCGTGGCGAACGCGCCAGCTCGCGCGACCGCGCGCAGTCGGACGGCGGCCGACGGCGATCATCCCTGGGCAGCTCGGCGGCGGATCGAGAAGTCGATGGCGAGCAACCCGGCCACCAGCATCAAGATGCCCGCCGAAGCGAGATCCCGGGTGCTCGCACCGGTGAAGGCGAGTGGGCTGGACGACCCCCCGCTGCCGGAGGTCGTCACAGGTGCACCCGTCGCGGTTCCACTGGTGTTCGCTGTCGTGACCGTGAACGGCACCGAAAGCGACTGCGCCACGTCCTCCGCACTCGTGCCGTCGAGCTTCACGGTGTGAGCACCGGGCGCGACCGACGCGGGCACAGCGAAGGTTCCCTGGACGTTGCCGTCGGCATCCGCGGTGAGGTCACCGAGGACGATCGGGTCGGAGTTGAAGGTGACCGTGACCTCCGAACCTGGCTTCCAGGTGTCGGACTCGAGGCTGAATGCGGTGCCGGGTGGTCCCTGCGTGACGCTCAACGTGATGGGAAGCGGAGCAGAAGTGGTCGTCGTCGTCACCGGCTGCGTCGTCGTCGTCACGGCCTGCGTCGTCGTCGTCACCGGCTGCGTCGTCGTCGTCACCGGCTGCGTCGTCGTGGTCGGGTCCGCGAACGAGAGGGGCGCCGTGAAGAAGTACGTGCCCGGCGAGACGCTGCTCTGGATGCGCACGACGAGATCGCAGACATGGGTCATGTCACACGTCAGGTCTCTCGGAAAACCCTGCTCGTTGACCCAGGTGATGCCGTCCGCATCAGTTGTGCCTGCCTTGAACGTCAGGTCGCCGGACGTCGTGTTCGCGAGGAGCACGGACTTGGTGAAATCGCCGGTGCCGGGCGCGAGGTTCGAGCAGAATTGACCTTGGAATCCCCACTTCGCGTTGTTGTCGATGGTCTTGCCGGGCTGGCAGATGTGCGCCGCGATCTCCGACATCGTTCCATCAGTGGCAGCAGCGTGGATGGCGATCTCTTGACCGTCCAACAAGTTCGAGGTTGGCGTCACGGTCACGTTGATCGGGCCGATGGTTCCCTCGAGCGCGCGAGCACCACCCAGATCGAGCGCCAGTGCGATCGCGGCGATGAAGAGCACGATCGCCAGCGCGCCGGGAACCACGCGCGATCGATCAGGCCGAAGAGTCGACCCACCGCCCGTCACGGTGGAAGAGCTCATGCCGAGTGTGCGGCCATCTCGGGAGTCACCTGTCTTGAATCCGTCACAGCGGCAGGGTACGAAGGCGTTGCCCAACGCCAATCGGAGGAGGCGCCAACATCGGGTGAACTCTGGGGCAACGGCGGGATGACGATGACGCGTGGCGTCTGCACCGCCGGCCGCGACACCGCGGCACGGCGCTTCTCGTGCCGGCGGAGCAGCCGCGCGACCACCAGGAGCGCTGCGGGTACGACGAGCCACAACGCCCACGGGTCGTTCGAGGTCTCCGCGCTGAACGAGGTCAGTGCCCCGTTGAGGTTCGACACGGTGCCGTACACCACATAGTCACCGAATGACGGCGCAGGAAGGCGCACGGGCATCAACACTCGTCGCCGCTCGCCCGGCTTCAGCGGCGCCAATTCCTTGCCTGCCACCAGCTCACCGCTTCGCCGATCTCGGCCGACCACAGCGGCGACGCGCAACCCGGCGACTTCAGTGGTTCCCCCGTTGCTCACCACGAGCACGAGCGTCTGCTCGGCCGGACCGGCGAACGCTGCGAACCACGAGGCAGGCCACGATCGCGCCGATGAACGGAGCCTCGCCACGACGGCGATGCCATCCGTTCCGGGATCGTCGGTGAGCGGCGCGGTCGTCTCGGCAAAGTCGCCGATCGCGATCGGAATGGTGCGCACCGTCCCCTCGCCGAACGCGTCAGCGACCCTGATGACACACGGACACCCGACCGGCGGAGCCGTGATCGGGAGATCGACGACGCCGCGGCCGTCCGCGCCGACGGCAACCGTGTTGGACGCACCGAGCGCACAGTCCCTGGACCCACGTCTCGCGTCGTTCCCGCAGACGCTGATCAGCGCGACCCGCGTGTCCCAACCCTCCAGGGTCACCACGACCGACGTCCCGAGTGCCGTCTGCTGGGTCGAGACCTCCACCCACGCTCGCTGGCGCGCGGGCGCCCCTGTCGCGGTTCCCTGCATCGCGCAGAGCGCGAGGGCGGCGGCAACCCCGAAGGCAGCGCGGGCGCGAAGCGCCCGCCCGTGCCGGCGAGGTCGTCCCGATCGGGCCAAGGTCAGGTCACCGCGACCGGTCGTCGGGCTGAGACCTGTCTGCGGCGACGTGCCCGAGCGAACAACACGGCAGCGAGCAAGAGGAGCGCGACGATCCCGAGCAGCGTCCATGGGATCGCCCAACCGCCTTGCTCGCGCGAGAACGGTGCCGGCGCCTCGACGTCCCCGCCGGACGGGGCCGTCGGCGTCAGTGCGACTTCCGTGGAGATCCGAAACGTCGCTGCGACCCCATCGAACGATTCGCGGACGACCGCGCTCTGACCGGGGAGCAACTCTTCGATCCTCTCCGGGCGCCGAGTGCCCACGGTGCCGAAGAGGTCGCTCACCGACACCTCCTGCCGAGCTCCGAGACGGACGTTGCCGCTGTTGCGAACGCGGTACTCGACGTCAACGGTGCCCTCGAGCGGGTTGAGGCCGCTGTGATAGCTGGTCGTGATCGATTCGACCTCGAGCTGTGGGCTCACCGGGCCGGGCACGCGCAGGTACAGACGGGTGCCCACCCGCCGATCGAGCAGCACCTGGTTGCCGGCGTCGTCGCTCTGAGGTGTGAGTGACGAGGCCACGATGCCCGCCGCGTGGTCCCCCGGTGTCGCGTCGCTCGGCACCGTGAGCGTGATCGGGATCCGCACACTCGTCGACGCGGGCAGGGTGATGTTCGAGAGACCGAGCTTCACCCAGGACCCGACATCTTTCGCGGCCTCTGCCGTCTCCAGCAGCGTGAAGGAACCAGCATCGTTGTTGACGGCATCGGTCGCGTAGACGTCGAAGGTGAGGGCCACGTTGCCGTAGTTCCAGAGCGTGACGAAGTCTTCGATCGTCGCGCCGGGCGCGAGCGTGTACGACAGGTTCGATCGTTCGCCGGGCTGTGAGGGATCGTCACCACTCGGCGTCAGTGCCCAGCTGTTGGTCACCTCGCCGGACTGCGACGGCACCGCGATGGGCACCGCGCGGACCGCTGCGCCGGCAGGTGCGCTCCGGATCGTCGGCGCCATGGCAACCACGAATGCGCCGATCGCGGCGAGGACGAACAATCGTGCTCGAACGCTGGGCCTTGCCTCGCTCACGTGCGCTTCCCTTCGACTCGCGTACGAACCCGGCCGGCACGAATGGTGATTCGTGCCCGGCCGGGTCGCACGCTCTTGGCTTGGTGTGGGTGCCACCCTTGGGCGGGCGGCCCCCACCGTCTGGCTAGATGGCTGTGATCTGCAGCGTTGCCGAGTAGATGCCGTCGTTGTTGAAGATCGGGATCATCACGGCGATGTTCGCGTTGAGCAGTGCGATGCCGAGCCCTTGACCGGCCGCAGCCGACGCCCAGACTCGACTTGCCTTGAGGCCGTTGCCTGCCTCGGTGATCTCGACCACTTGCGGACCTGCGCCCACGACCTGCGTGTAGCCGGCGTGCACGTCGTCTGCAGGGATCGGCGGCGTGACCGCAGCGGGCTGCGGAGTCCAACCGAGGTTGCGGCCGCTGAACGTGTCACGCGGTGCACTTCCACCGTTGTGGAAGTTCTTGTCACCGGTGAGAATGCCGTTCACCGTCCAGTTGGTGTCCTCCTCACGGGTGTCCACCACGTTCACCGGCTGGAGCGCACCGGTCTGCCGGAAGTACTGGCCCTTGTAGGGCCCGGTCTTCACGAGGATGGCCTTGCCGAGGGCCACGCTGCACGTGGTCGGGTACACCACGTCGCTCACGTCGCCGACCGGAAGGTTCTCGTCGGGGTAGGGGTACGTGACGTCACCAAGGGGGCCTGCGCAGCTCTGCGTGAGCACGAGGGCACCAGTGGGACGCTCGACCGTGATGGTCTGGAAGATGAAGCGGGCCAACGCCAGCGGCGTCGCCAGCACCGGGCCGGCCGGAGCGCTGGTGCCCTGTGCGTTGGTCGCCGTGGCGGTGAAGCCGTACTCGCATCCGTTCACGAGCGGGCTGACCAGCACGCTCACCGGGCCGGGGCCGACGGGCTGCGCCGCGGCAACCGGACCGACGACCACCGCGGTCGAGCAAGCAGGCGTTGCCGCCGGAGTTGCCGTGACGCCGTATCCCGTGACCGCGGGGTTTGCCGTGATGTCCTTGGTGAAGCTCACGACCGCGTCCCCGTCACCCGCGACGGCGCTGAGACCGCTCGGAGCGGCCGGCACTGCCGGCGGCGCCGCGAAGTTCAGCGTCTCGGTGAAGAACACGACGCCGGCTCCGCCGTTCGTGTTCACCTTGATCACGAGGTTGCACGGGTTCAGGTTGTTGCAGGTGATCGTCCGCAGGCTGCCTGCGAACCACTGCACGGTGCCCGTCCCGACGTTGTGCGTGAGAGGCACCGCCGCGGCGCCCGAGAAGATCCCGTGCTGCTTGAGGTACTGCGCACCGACCAAGCCGGCCGGGGGCGCCGGGGACGCGGTGTTCGGGTCGACACAGCGGCCACCGCTGTTGCCGAACTGGGCGTTGTTCGTGATCAGCGTGCCGGTGGTGCAGATCCGGCTCTCGATGTCGCCGTTGAGCGTCTCACCCGAGGTCGGGGCAACCGTGAAGCCCACGGTGCTGCCATCGGTGAGGCCGGTGATCGGGGTCGTGAACGTCACACCGACGTTCGTCGAGGGACTGGAGGAGGTGACGGCGCCGCCGGGGGTGACGAGCAGCCCCAGCGTCGTGGCGCTCACAGCTGCCACCACCAAGAGGGCGCCGAGTGCCCTCCCGTGGCGACGTGAGCGAAGCAGCTTCAACACGTGTGCTCCTTTTGCGAATGAGTGGAGATCGATGAGGGGTTTCTGTGACTCCTGGTCCCCGGTGCCGGACCGGAAAGAGCCGGCACCGGGGGACGCAGGTCGAGCAGTCGGATGCAGGTATTGGCTACAGCGGTGCGTTGACCCTGGTCAGGCGGCAGGTGACACCGGTGTTCCCGCCTGGGGACGTGAGCGGAGGCAGCGGCAGGAACCCTTCGCTCTCGATCTGTGTCGAGAACGTGCCCACGCCGGAGCCGTCGTCACTGCACAGCGGCGCCTTGGCGCCGGAGGGTGCATCGTCGAAGCCGACGATGTTGTCCCGCGCCTCGTTGAAGCTGGCAGTCGGCGAGAGGCTGTTGAGCACGTTGAAGAGCATGCGCACGCCCGGGAACGTGTCGGTGTTGGTCGCCGACGTGAGATGCGGGTTCTTCTCCGACACGGCCGCCGGTCCGAGCTTCACCGTGCAGTTCGACGCCGCGGTCACGAGCGACGGCGGGGCGATGGTCACCTCGTCGACCGAGTTGATCGCCGAGACGATCGTTCCCGGAGCGACGCAGCTGCCTTCGAGCGTCTTGCCGACGTCAGTGCTGTCGAACGCCGCGCCCACCGCGGTGAGCGTGAGGTCGGGAACGATCGACGGTGACGTGGAGCCGGACGTAGCCGCGTTCGTGATGGTCTGCACCGTTGACGAAGTGCCGTTCACGGTGGCGTTGTTCAGGAAGAAGTTCGAACCCGTCCACCGCACCGCGTAGACCGGCGTCGTGAGAATCGACGGCGCCGGAAGGATCAGGCCGCCAGGGCGGAGCCCCGCGCGCAGGTCCTTCGTCGGGTTGGTGCGGTTGGTTGCCTGGGTCACGTACTTCCCACCCGAGTACGGGACGATCGCGTTGTTGTATTGCGACGCGTTCGACGTGATCGGTCCGAACCCGTCGGTGTCGTTCTCGAGCAGGAGCTTCTGACCGTCGTTCTCCTGCACTGCCTTGGCGGCCGGGCACGGGTAGGTCGAAGTGATGCCACCGAATGGTGCCGACGGTGCGGGTTGCGCCTGCAGCACACCTGTCGTGGGTGGTGTACCCGTGAACGAGTACTTCCCGGACGAGAAGGCGAGCAGGTTGTCTCGGAAGAAGTTGCCGGTTCCCGAACCGAGCTGCGGGATGAAACGCTGGATCGGACCAGGCGAACCACCCACCTGTGCCCAGTCGGTCGCGGCGCACTCGTAGATCGCGCGCAGCTCCGCGAGGGTGAGCTCGTTCGGCGCGTTGAGGCTCGGGCTCGACCACATCACGGCGTCGAGCGCGAAGCCGAAGTAGTACTTGTCACCCGACGTCGCTCCGGTGCCATCAGCCGAGCTGCTCGGTCCGGATGACGAACGGGCGATGTCGATGCAGCCCTTCTTCGCGTCCGTTCCACCATCGGCGA
>Ga0075420_100003305_pt1 | contig 14084 bp, 9 predicted proteins | sample SoiMetdeltSBSDD4_FD_75296 | JGI IMG/M metagenome (GOLD analysis project Ga0075420, IMG submission 75296) | Bulk soil microbial communities from a Populus tree surrounding site in Tennessee, USA - Soil MetaG P. deltoides SBSDD4 | ecosystem: Environmental > Terrestrial > Soil > Tree plantation... | reverse complement strand
CCTGCCCGGTCGGGAGCGACACGCGTGGGCAACGGACGGACGCACCCTGTCAGCAGCGAGACGAGCAGCGCGATGACGGACGTCGCGAGCAGCCCGATGCCGTCCGGGTATCTCCTCCCGCGCGACCCTGGTCGTGTGGTCATGATCGTGTTCCTCGGTGCCGGCACGGGTGGCTCGCTCAGCGGATGATGACGGGATTGACGGTCAGCGACACCGCAATGGACGCGCTGCCGCCGCGGGCGCTGGTGACGACGGCGGTACCGCTGTACGTGCCGACGTTGAAGTTCGAGACGTTAGGCGAAACGACCACGATGTCACCGTCGAAGCTCACCCGGAGCCAGGACGACGTGCCGGCACCGACGGAGAGCGGGCCGAGGTCGGCGAACGTTCCCGTTCCGACGTTCGACGCCCGGGCCGTCTTTCCGGGAGGCGAGAATCCCACGGTGACGGAGTAGGTGAGCACGTTAGGCGTGAGTGCGATGCGCGGCGGCGGGTTCGTAACGGCGAAGCTCGCGGTGAACGTCGCGCTGCCGCCGTTCGCGCTGCGCACGGTGACCGTGGCCGAGTGGTTGCCGGCGGGCACGTTTGCGGGAGTTGCGCCGACGCTGATGGCGGCGCCGCTGATCGTCGCATCGAGCCAACCGGTCGCGGCCGCGCTGTACGCGATGTTGGCGATGGTGATCGCGCCGAGCGATCCGCCGCCGCGGTTGGAGATCGCGATCGATTGCCGTGGCGGTGAAGTCGTCGATCGCGAGACGCCCGCGAACGAGAGTGTCGTCGGCGCGAGGCTCAGCACCGGCGCCGGGACGTCGAACCTGGCCGTCACGGTCGTCGGTTGCGTGACTGTCACGGAGCACGAGCCCGAGCCGGTACACGCGCCGCCCCACGAGGTGAACAGGTCCTGGCCGGCCGGCCGCGCCGTGAGGACGACGGTGGTGTTGGGGTTGAACGCCGCGCTGCACGTGCCGGTCGCGTTACCCTGCGCGACTCCGCACGAGATCCCGGGCGGCGCCGACGTCACGATCCCGCTGCCGTTCCCTCCAGCGCCAGCAACGGTGAGCACCGGGAGTGGCGCGAGGAACCTCGCCGTCACGGTCGTCGGCTGCGTCACCGTCACCGAGCAGGAAGCCGAACCGCTGCACGAGCCACCCCATGTGTCGAAGCGATCGTTTCCGGTCGGCGTCGCCGAGAGCGTGACGACGGTACCGGGCTCGAACGTCGCGCTGCACGTGCCGCTGGCCGATCCGTTCGTGACCGTGCAGCTGATGCCGCCGGGCGACGACGTGACCGTGCCGGTTCCATCGCCGCCGGCGCCGGAGACCGTGAGGATGGGCTGCTGACCGATCTGGTAGCTCACGTCGAACGTGCGCGGCTTCAACCCGTCCACTGACGACGTCACGGTCACGACGGCCGAGTACGCGCCGGCGGCGAGCGATGTGGTCGTGGGCTGGACGACGATCGCGCGGGCGCCCTGATCCACCGTCGCGCGAAGCCAGTTCTCTCCGCGGTCGAGCGCAATGGCAGCGCTCAGCGTGCCGATCGCGGCGCCAGGGATGTCGACGGCGACGCCGACGTTCTGTGCGGCCGGCGGTGCCTGCCCGTTGCGCCCCGTGAACGCGAGGCTCGCCGGGTCGACCGTGAGCGCCGGGGCCGTGAACAGGAACGTCGGCGCCGCCGGGGCACCGGGACCGACCGGCCCCACCATCTCCTCATCGTTCCCGAGCACGTCGCCGGCCGCGTTGCGGAGCGTCAGCTCCATCGCGAATCGACACCCGGGCGCCCCGTCCTCGTTAGGCTCCCGGTCCGCGTCGGCGTTGCACGGCCCGATGTCGACGACGACCGACTGCTGGATGGTCGTTCCGTCCTGCAGCGTGACGCGGGCCGGTTGAACGGGCAGGGTGGGCCGTTCGCCGTCACGACGCCGGTAGCGCGCGCGGATGTCGACCACCCGCTCGCCGGCGGCGACGCCGCCTCGCAGCTCGAGGTTGAGCGCCATGGCGACGTGGCGCGGCGCGTCCTCGTCAGGCGGCAGCAGCTCGCGCCGGTCGAGACACGCCGAGGCGAGCACCATCGCGGCGGTCGTGCATGAGACCCATCGTGTTGTCCGCACGTGAATTCCTTTTATCGAAGCGCTTTGCGCGCGCGCTCGTGTCCCTGCGCGGCGGCGAGCGTGAACCAGCGTCGCGCCTCGGCATCGGAGCGCGCGACGCCCAGCCCGCGTGCGTACATGTCGCCGAGACGGTACTGTGCTTCGGCGTATTGCTGATCGGCGGCTTTGCGGAACCACTGGACGGCAGCACGGTCGTCGCGGGTGACGATGTCCCCGGCGGCGAACAGCGAGCCGAGCTTCGTCTGGCCGCGCGGATACCCGAGCTCGGCCACGCGCGTGAAGACCGCGAGCGCCTCACTGTGATTCTTCCGAACACCCTCGCCGCGCTCGAGCGCCTGACCGAGCGCGTACATCGCGTCGAGCTGCTGTTGATCGGCGGCTCGGCGGAACCACGTGATCGCCTGCTTCTCGTTCCTGCGCACGCCTTTCCCCGCCATGAGCAGCGCGCCCATCCGGTACTGCGCGACCGCGTCGCCACCGTCGGCGGCCCTGGCGTACCACTGGGCCGCAATGCCCGCGTTAGGCGTGACGCCGAGTCCGCCCTCGTGAATCGTGCCGACGGTGCGCTGGGCAGCGGTGCTGCCCTTCTTCGCCTCCTCCTCGCACGCGACGAGCGCGCGCGTCCACTCGAGTCGTGCGAAGAGCGACCCGCACGAAACGGCGTTCAGGTCCGTGAGCGGTGTCGCGCCGGCGGTGTCGCGTGTGGTGGCGGCCACGGAGACCGGCGGTGAAGAATCGACGTACGGTCGCGAAGTCGCCGGCCGCGTCACGGGCCGCGTGGGGCGTGCGGCGGGAGGAGGCGACGAGCGCGCTGGCGTGGTTCGACGCTCGGGCGGCGCAACGGAGCCGGCGGCCGCCGAGAGGCGGACGAGCTGCGGGGTCCAGATGAGCGTCTGGTGCGCGCGCACCGTGACGGACTGCGTCGCGTCGCGGTACCCCGGCGCACTGACGCTCAGCGTATGAGCGCCGGCGGGCATGCGTAGAAGCCCGCCCGACACGGGCGCGCCATCGACGCGAATTCGCGCACCGGCGGGCAACGGCACGTCGATCTGCACGTCGCCGGAGTCAGCGGACAGCATCGTCGTCGCAATCGGTGGCGTGGTGTCGACGAGCGGTGGCTCCACGGCGAGCGGGTCGTCATTGGCGCCCAGCCGTGACGCCGCAAACCAGATGAGGGCGATGGCCGCAACCGCGGTCGCGGCGATCGCGATGGCCTGATCGCGATTCGGGCGCCACACCAGGCGCGCGGCCGCTGGCGCCGGAGCCGGCGTCACGGGAGGAGCCGACGGCTCAGGGATCGGCTCTGACGCCGGAGGTGCAGCGACTGTCGATCGCTGCTGGTGTGGCGTGGGCGGTGGAGGCGGCGCACCGACGACGGTGGCCGCGGCCTGCGCGACCGTTGGTGAAACGGCGACCTTCGGCGACACTCCGCCGACGCCGAGCGCGGCGGCGAGCGCCGGTTTGAGAACGCCGGTGACGCCGATGCTGTAGCGCTCGGTGCCGTGGGCGCCCTGGCCTTCACGCTGGAGGCGCAGGGCGACGAGTTTGCCGGTCGCGAGCTCGCGGGCGAAGTACACGGTGCCGCCGCCTTCGGTGCGATCCATCTGGCCGAGCACGTCGTAGCGTCCGTGCGCGACGGCGCGGACGTCACGCAGCAGGTCGTCGGCGGCGCCGGGCTTGTCGGCGGGGACGATGCCCCCGAGGTCGACGCCACAGTGACGGCAGAACCGCCCCCACCCGCCTAACGACTTTCCGCAGCGCGGACAGTTGCTGTCGACGGCGGGGATCGACGCGTCGAGCGTACGAACGATCTCGAACCAGTAGTCCTCCCCGCCGACGGTCTTCGTCCCCGACGGCGTGAGCTGCAGCGCCACGAGCCGTCCGGACGCCTGCTCGCGCGCGAGATACACGATGCGGCCTCCGTCGCCGCGACCCAGCTCGCCGAAGAGCTCGTACTGCCCGGCGAACGAGGCCTGCAGCGTCCGCAGAAGCCGGTCGGCGGGCGAAAGCTCCGTCCGTGGGTCCGCGGCGACCGTGACGCGTGTCCGCGTGGTGTCCTGCTTCATTCGATTGTCTCCCCGGCGTGCGCGGCCAGCCTGGTTGCTACCAGCGTGGCCGCGCCGGCGCCCAAGTCATTTCCAGTACTGCGCGATGTAGTCGCGCTGATTCGGCCGGCGATTGCCCTGGCCGATGAAGCACATCTGCGAATGCGTCTGTGCGTGCTCCCAGATCTTCTCCGCGTCCGCCTTCGTGTCGGCGAGCAGGAGCCGCCGCGGCGGGTCCGCGAGGCTGAACCCCTGCGCGCCGTTCTCCACCACCCGCAGCGCGGAGCGGTTGTACGCGAAGCACTGCTCGCCGTCGATCACGACCGCCGCGCCGGTCGGTTCCAGCCAGTACTCGATGAGGTACTGGTTCTTGTTAGGCCGCCGGCTCGTGCGGCCGAGGTAGCAGTGCTTCTTGAAGGCGCGCGCGAGGGAAAGGCCGCGGCGCGCGTCGCTCTCCGTGTCGAGTGTGAGCACCGGGTTCGCGGGGTCGCTGGCCACGGCGAACCCTTCGTTACCGTCGAGCTTGTGCACGCGCAGCGAGCCCGGGTCGTAGACAGCACAGTCCTCGGCGGCAGCGCCGCCTGCCCCCGCCGCGGCGCCTGGAACCGCGGTCGCCGGCGGGGCGAGCACGGTGATCGTCGCGCTCGCGAACTTCTCGTCGATGCGCGCGGTGATGGTGGCGAGCCCGCTGTCTTTCGCGACGACGCGTCCGTCACCACCGACGGTGGCGACGAGCGGGTCGCTCGACTCCCATCGCGGCGTGCGCTGGATGCGCTTGCCGGCGGCGTCACGGGCATTGATCCGCAGGGTGCGCGACTGGCCGCTCCCGAGCACGAGACGCGTCGGCTCGACGCTCATCGACTCGACCTGGCCGGCGACGACCTCGACTTCCGCGACCTCCCGGACGCGGCCGTGCGACGCGATGAGAACGGTGTTCCCGGGTTGTTTCCCCTGAACCACGCCGCTGTCGGATACCACCGCGATGCTCGTGTCGCGAGTGGCCCACGTGATGGACTGGTCGGCGAGCAGCTCTCCCTTCTGGTTCGTGACTGCCGCCGTGACGCGCTCGGCCTTCGTCGCTTCGACGCGCACCCGTGCGGGGGTGAGGCGAACGACGACCGTCGGGGGGCCAGGGCGCAGGAGCAGCAGGCCGACCACCGCGAGGGCCAGCACCGGTGGCGCCCACGTCGGGATGACGGCACGCCTAACGAGCTGGCCGGTGGCCAGGGCAGGTGTCACCCCCACCGGCGGGCTGCCGTCGGTGAGCGCCACCGGGTCCGCGCGCAGCGTGAAGGCCCGCGTGTCGGCGCTGCCGAACCAGCGCAGCTTCCCGCGCACCCGGACGCGAACGTCCGCCGACTCGCCGTTGTCGAGCGTCAGATTCGGGGCGTCGAGGAAGTCGTAGCGCAACGACTGTTCGTCGTCGGTCCCCGCGAAGAGGAAACGCGCCGGCGCGTTGCCGCCGTTGCGCGCGTGGAGGGTGTAGTCGGCACGTCGCCATGTCGTCGCGCGAACGGGCGTGAGCGACACGGACGGCGCGGCGAACGGCAGCACGGTCCACTCTCCGGTCGCCGTGGCGTACTCCTCGGGGTTGAGGAGGGCGCGAGCGCGCACCGTCACCGCATACGGGCCGGCGCGATGTTCCGGCGCCTTCGGTACGCGCACGGTGATCCCGACCGTGACCCGGTCCTGCGGATTGAGCTGCGGTGGGTCGGGCGGGATCTGTACCCACGATGTCGGTACGCCCTCGACGCTGAGCGGAAAGTGTTCAGTCGTCCGGCCGGCGTTCACCAGCGTCACCCGCAGCACCGTCGGCTGGTCCGGGACGAGGATCAGCGCCGTGCGGTCGAGCACGATCTGGATGCGCTTCGATCGTGTCGCGGGCTTCGCGCCCTTCGCGTCGCCGCGCGGGTCCTTCTGCCCGATGCCGATCGGGAGCGTCGGGCCCGCGTCGACGAGGTCGAGCGCGGACGCCTTGACGTGCACGCGGGGTCGCGGGTCGGCGGGGACGTTAGGCGCGACCGGCGGTGTCGCCGGCGGCGCGGCAGCGAGGGGGAGGGGGACGATCGGAGTCGCCATCGCCGCGCCCGCCGCCGCGGCAGGCGTCACCGGCGGTGGTGACGTGACCGCGGGACGCGCTTCGGCGGGTGGTCGAATCTCCGGCTCGATGACGCGGCGGACCTCGACGGGCGCGTCGGCGCGCGGCGACTCCTCGCCGCGCCAGACGATCTGCCGCTCCTTTGGTGGCGTACGATCCGCGATCGGAGGTGCGGCCGGGGCGGGCGCGTCAGGCAACTTGACGTGGACGCGAAGGCGCTGCGGCGCGATCGACTCGAGCACCCGGCGAAGCTCGCCCACGACCTCCTCGGCGGACTGGAATCGCTGGTCGGGCTGTTTCTCGAGGCAGCGCAGGATGATCGCTTCGAGGTGCGGCGACACGGCCGGCGCGACGGCCCGTGGCGGCGTCGGCGCCGTGCCGACGTGCTTGTCGAACGCCTCGGCCAACGTACCGACCTTGAAGGGCGGGAGACCGGTCGCGACCTCGTACAGCACGACACCTAACGAGTACACGTCGCTCCGGTGGTCGAGCACGCCACCCTTGCACTGCTCGGGGGACATGTAGCGCGGCGAGCCGGGCGCCCGGCCGCCGACGATGGTGACGCCGGTGTCGATGAGCTGCGTCAGTCCCCAGTCCACGACCGCGACGCGGTCGATCGCCCCCGACGCACCGGGCTTGGCGCAGAGGATATTCTCGGGCTTGACGTCGCGATGAACGACGCCACGGGCGTGCGCGAAGGCCAGGACTTCGGTGACCTGGCGCATGTAGTCGAGCCCGCGCGGCAACGGCAGGAGCTCGGCGTGTCGCTCGAGCAGCGTTCGTAGGGAGCCGTGCGCGAGCAGCTCCATGCGAATGAAGTACTGCCCGTTACTCTCGCCGACCTCGTCGACGGTCACGGCGTACGGGTGCGACAGGCGCGTCGCTCCGGCGATGCGAGCAAACCGCTGCCCGAACGCGCGTTCGCGTGTCAGCTCGGGATGAACGACCTTGATCGCCGCGATGCGCCCGCTCGGGTGGCGCGCGCGGAATACCGTGCCGACGCTGCCCGTCCCGATCTGCGACTCGAGCAGGTAGTCGGCGATGATGCGGTTGATGAGGCTGACCATCAGGTGGTCTCCAGCACGTAGCCTACGTGAGCCGGCTTGTGCGCGCGGATCAGGTCCTCGATCACCTCGCGCCGCACGCTGCTGTCGGACGGAATCGCGACGCGGACGCGGATGACGAACGGATCGGCGTCGTCGCTGATGACCGGGATGAGGCCGGTCGACACTTCGATGATGCGCGCGAGCCCGTACGCGGTCCCTCGCCAGCGGAACAGCTCCATGGCCTCCGTCAGGAGCGCGCGACGCCGCTCCTCCGGCCAATGCGGATCGAGCGTGAGGTCGAGCCAGGCGCCTAACCACGGCAGCAGCTCCGCCGGGCAGGTGCGCGGGTCGAAGTACATCGCGATGTGGTCCTGACGGTGCTCGAGCGGTTCCCAGATCGACTCGAACACGAGGAGCATGCGTGCGAGGAAGTCCTGGTTGCGCCGCAGCGGCTCCCCGTTCGCGCGCACCATGACTTCGCCATTCGGGCGGCGAAGCGGCTCATCGACGGCGCGTGCCGCGTCGCCGGCGCCATCGTCGAACAGTGACGGCAGGAAGCGCAGGTACTGGCTGCGAAGCGTCGGCGGCAGTGACACCGGGAAGCGCGGCCGCGCCGGCACCGGCGGCAGGATGTCGTCGATCGTGAGCAGCGAGATGGGCGATGGCGACACCGTACGCCCGAACGACGGCGGCTCGAGCGTCGTGGTCGCCACGACGGGCGATGACACGGGAGTCTGCGCCGTCGTGGCAGCGACGTACGTCAGCTCGTACGGGCCGATGTGAATGACCATCCCGTCCTCGAGCTTGTACGGCTGGTCCGCGAGCAACGCCGAGTCGCCGACGGACGTGCCGCCGCTGCTTCCGAGGTCGGTCACGGTCACCACGTGCTCGTCGTGCTCGACGCGCACCTCGGCGTGCACGCGCGACACGCTCGGCGCCGGGAGCACCACGGCATTCTCGGGCAGTCGCCCGATGCGCACCGGTCGCATGCCGAGCGTCACCGTCTGGAGGACGGTGCCGTCGAGCGAGACGACGAGGGCCGCGCCCTCGCTGCGCGGGTGGTCGAGCCCGCGTTCAGCGTCGATTAACCCGATGGACATCGGAACAGATGAGGCCGTGGGGTGGAAGCGTTAGGCGCGCCGGCGCCGACTGGGGCGCGGCCGCGGTCGCGGCGTCTCGCGTCGCGACGCGCAGCTCCTCCACGTACTCGATGGCCGGAATGCGCTGCAGGAGCGCATACAGCTCGGACACGTGGAGGTCGCGGCCGAACGGCCACCCTTTGCCGTCCGGCCCGCCCGCGAGCGGATTCAGGTAGCGGTACAGCGCCGCCTCGGCGGCGCGACGGGTCTCGACGTACAGGGCGGGGTCGCTGCGATCGGAGATGCGCACCGTCGCGTCGACCGAGACCCAGACGTACTGCGGCGGGACGACCTCGAGGCGAGTCGTGAGCAGCCGCCGCTCGTTGAGGAACGACGTCACGGCCTGCTTGAGATCTGCCGACAGCGCAAGACGCTCCGGCGCGATGGCGCCGCTGGGCGCCGCCTCTACCTGCGGCAGAACGGCCAGGACCACTTCACCGGGGCGCGGCTGTCCCGGCGCGCCCGGTTGCGCCAGTGGCGCCACGCAGTGCGCGCGCTCGACGCCGGCCACCTGTGTGGCGAGCGTCTCGAAATCATCGGCCGTGACGGCGCGCGTGCGCGTCCGGAGCCGCTGCGGCGCGCGCAGTTTCGCGTCCTCGATGGTCTGTGCATCGCGCCCGCCGATCGCGGGCTCGCGATTGACCACGCGTGCGACGTACGGGATCGACGACTTGAGCACCGACAGCGTGCCGCGCGGTACGTTGCCCGCCGCGCCGCCGCCGTTCTGGTAACGGGTGAACCGGAGCCGGCTCGCCTTCGTCGGCACGGCGCCGAACCGGTACACCGTGCCGTCGGGCTGGAGCAGCGCCGGGCCTAACGTGAGTGTCCCGTCGATGCTGTCGAGCGCGTAATGCCGGTCCTCGGGCGTCGAGTCGGCGAAGTCCGCGACCTCCGTCCACCGCTCCACGAGGTTGCCCGGCGTATGGACCGTCAGATAGTCCCGCACCTTGTCGCGGGCGAGCAGGGGAGTGAACCGGAGCTTGAACGTCTGGCCCGGTGTTCCATCGCTCGAGCCGACCTCCTCGTTGAGGATCGTCGACGCGTTGCGGGCCGACACGGTCCCTCCGCGCGACTCGATGCGCAGCCGGGAGATCTCCGGCGACACGTGGTACTGCCCCTGACTCGGCCGAGGCTCGACGACGCGGCACCGCAGCCAGTACGCGGAGACATCGCGGCGCGTGACCAGCGCCATCGCCGGAATGTGCAGGACGACCTCGCCCGACCAGTTGAAGCCGCCGGTGCCGTCCTTCTCGACTTCACACTTCACCCAGCGGGCGGCGCCGCCCTGCCACACCTCCCACTGGATCGGCGGATCGTTAGGGTCGATGCCCGCTCCCTTCGCCCGGTCGCACTCCATGAGCAACGCCAGGATGTGGTGGCTGAGGTCCGGCTTGAACGCGAGGTAGAACGCGTCGCCGGGCGCCGGGTCATCGGAGAAGACGCAGATGCTGTGATCGGGGAGATCGATCTGCCCGAGATCGTGCTCGGCCCACTGTTCGTCGGCGCCGCTGTCGATGTCGCGCGTGAACGCGCCGGCCAGGACGGGGGGGCGGATGGTGAAATCGCGTTCGGTGGTGAAGATGATCGCCGTCGTCGCTTCGGTGCGGACCGTCGCGACCTCCGTGTTCTCGGCGATCGTGACCGGACCGGGCTGCGCCGCGGAGAGGTAGAAGGTGATCGGGGCGCGGGCCGCGCGCGGCGGCTCGAGGCGCACTCCGATCATCTCCAGGAACTTCACGTACATCCGGTCCGGAACCTGATTGACGCGGTACAGCAGCAGGTCCGTCATCCACGCGAAGAGCTCGATCAGCGTGACGCCCGGATCGCTCACGTTGTGATCGGTCCATTCCGGACAGAACTGCGGGATCAGGCTCTTCGCCTCATCGACGATGTCCTGGAAGTGCCGGTCGTCCAGCGTGACGGTGGGTAGCGGCATGGTGCGGCCCGTAGGAAAGAGGAGCTACTCGCCCGGAATCCGGTAAAACGGGAACACGAGCGAGCGGCGGTCGTGTGTCGCCTTGATCTCGTACTGGATCTCGATGTCGAGGCGCTCGGGCGTCGAGGTCTCCGCGCGCGGGATGATCTCGACGACCCGGATGCGGGGCTCCCACATGGCCAACGCTTCGGAGACGTAATAGCAGGCGAGGCCGACGGTGGTCGCGTCGTTAGGCGCGAAGATGAGGGTGTGGATCTGGCAGCCGAACTCGGGGCGCATCACTCGCTCTCCCTTCGGCGTGAGCAGGATGATGCGAACGGCCTCGGCGATGTCGCGTTCGCGCGCCGACAACGAGATGCCGCCGCTGTCGTCGGTCTGCACGGGGAACGTCCACCCCGCGCCCAGGAAGTCGGTGGCGGGACGGGTCATCCGATGAGCACCGTGCTGGTGGCGACGACGGTGCCGGCCGGCAGGTCGGCGGGGTCGTTGCACGTGAGCGCCGTGTCGCCGGCGCGCGCGGCGGGCTTGCCGTTGATCATGACGCGCGCGCTTCCCATCAGGATCGTCGCCTGATTGGAGGGCGGCTTCTGGAACGGCCCGCCCTGCGGAATGTGCACCGGCGTGTTCATCGCCGTGCTCCCCTGCGTGGCGGCTGGCATCCCCATCACCTTCACGTTAGGGCTCAGGTTGCCGCTGATGATCCCGTTGAACGCATGCGGGAGCGGCGTCGGTACCGGCGCCCCCGCCGCGGCGGGGATCATGATGATGTGCACGTCGAGCCCCGTGATCGTGTCGCCCTGTTTGGCTGCTGGCTGGCCCATGTCGGGAATCGGGAATCGGGAGTCGGGAATCGAGCTGAGAGCGCGCCGTTTCTAGCTGATGGCTGATGGCTGATGGCTTCTAATTCAGGTTGATCACCGAGCCCTTCACGTCCACCGTTCCGCCGCCGCCGTCGATCGTCACGCCCATGCCCTTGATCTCCACCGGGCCGGTCGCTTCGAACGTGACGCCGCCCTGCGTCTTCACCGACAGGTTCTGCTTCGAGTCGATGGTCACGTTGCCCTTCATCGTGACCACGAGCTCATCGCCATTCGTCTTGATGTGCACGGTGTTGCCGTTGCGGTCCTCGACCTTCACGCCGCCGTCACCGTTCGAGTCGTCGAGCGTGATCATGTGCCCGGTCCGCGAGCGGATGACGCGCTGCTCGACGTTGCTGCCGACGATCATCTTGCTCATGTCGCCTGGCGGCGCGTCCTTCCCGTTCCACAGACCGCCGAGCACGTAGGGGTAGTGGATGTCGCCAAGCTCGAAGCCGACGAGCACCTCGTCGTTGATCTCGGGGAGGAACGCCATTCCCCGCGTGGGCCCGCCCCCGGGTACCACCACGCGCGCCCAATCGCTCGCGTGATCCGCCGAGAGCCACGGATACTGCACCTTCACGCGCCCCTGCTTTTCGGGATCGTTGTTGTCGGTCACGATGCCGATGACGAGGCCGCTCATCGGCGCGCGATCCGGCTCGGGCGCGACGACGCTCAGCAACGTGGCCGCGTGCTGCCCCGACACGGTGAACCGGGTGGTGTAACCCTGTTCGGGACTGTAGGTGTGCGTGGCCGCGGTGACGACGTAGGTGCCGCTGAAGCGATCACCGACGGCGCCGACCTCGACCTTCACACCGGCGACGATCTTCGCGTTCCCGGCGCACAGGCCCTCCGCTTCGATGAAGCGGCTCGTGTGGCGGTCAGCCATCGTCTGTGCGAGACGATCGGCTGCCGCCTGCGTCCGGATCGGCCGATCGGCGGTGAGGTGAGGCGCGTCGAGGTTGAACGCGGTCTTCGCGAGCTGACCACCGTGGCGCTTCTCACCGATGTCGGGCGCGCCATTGCCGTTCTGCACCCGTCCCGTGATGGCACGCCGCGTCGCCGGATCCCAGCCCCGCACGATCGCGTCGGACACCTGCGCCACCGTCGTCAGCCGCGGGCGGAACTCCATGAGCGTCGTCGCCCACTGCAGCGGGATCGGCGCGCCGTCAGCAGTGGGCGCATCGAAGTGAAGCGTCTTCCCATCGGCGTACAGCACGAACCCTAACGCGGCAGCTCGCCCCCGCAGGAACGCGAAGTTGGTCTCGTTGTTCTGAAAGACGTACGGATGGACTTCGCTCGTCGGTCCTGTCTGCGCCTGCAGCCCGACCTCTCGCGCGATCTTCTGCACCAGGTCGCCGTCGCTCACGTTCAGGAACGAGCGGACGTATCGGCCCCGCGTGAGGCGATGAAGCCGGTCGAACGCGCGCACGACGAGCCGCTGCGTCTGCCCCGCGAAATCCGGCTCGAGCTCCACGATCTCCCCGTCGAACACCGAGCCTTCGGCGCCGGACGCCTTCGCGGAGATCCTGAGCGACTTCCCGGGCTCGAGCTTCGCGTCGTCGATCCACTTGAGCCTCGTGTCGTGCAGAACGATGGTCGCGACGTCGGGAAGATGGAGACTGCTCTCCATCGTGATCGATACGAGGTCATCCATCATCTCGTGTACGACCGATTCCCCAGCGCCCTCGAGCTCCAGGTAGAAGTGGCTGACGAGCGTGCCGGTGTCAGGCATTCGGGATCACCAGCACCGTGCCCGCGCGCAGTCGCCGGACGTGGGCCAGGTTGTTCGCCTCGGCGATCGTCCTCCATCGACTCGTGTCGCCATACTCCTTGAAGGCGATCCAGCCGAGCGTATCGCCTTCAGCGACGGTCCAGAGCCGCTCGCCGCCGGTGCCCCCGGAGGTCGGATTCTGCTTCGCCAGCGCGCCCTCGTCCTCGACCTGACGGAACGAGACGTTGAGGGTCGCGCGCACGGGCGTACCGTCGGGGATGAACATCGTGAACTTCTGCGTGATGCTCGCGATGACCGCCTTGAACAGCCACGTCTGGCCCCACTGGAAAATGACCTTCGGCGGCCGCCCCTTCTTGTTCTTGGCGTCGGTGAGCGCCGGGTCCACGATCATCAGCTTCCAGATGCGGTCGGTGTACTCCTTGCGCACATCCTTCGGCGCGCCCGTGGACTTGAACTGGGCGTAGGTGTCGAAGAAGAGCTCCATCTGGAGCGTGGCCGGCTGTCCGCCGCCGAACTCGATCTGCGGGACGTTCTTGCCGGTTTGCTGGTCCTTCCAGTTGTTCTGCTTCGAGAACGTGTACTCCTTCGGGTTGAAGAGACACTTCACCCGATCTCCACTCTCCACGCTCACGATCTCGGCTTTCACCAGTCCGGACTGCGCCATCGCTGTCTCTCCCGTTCGTTAGGCGCCGCGGCGCCGCTCGGCCGCCAGGCGTCGCCGCAGGACGTCGTAGACCTGGCGCGCGAGCGCGTCGAGGTCGGGACCGCCGGCATCGGCCGGTGGTGTCTCGGCGTGCGCCGGTTCCTCACCGGCGCGTCCGAGACCGCGCTCCGCCCGGTGCACGACCACAGGGGCCGCGTCGGCCGTCGAGCGCCCGTTGGGCACGTCTGCCGCTTCCGGCGTCGCCGGCGGAGAGACGGAGCGCTGTCGCCCGTCGGTGAGGAACGCAGGCAGTGGCTCCCACGGCGCGGGGAGCCCGCCCCATGGATCCCCCAAAACACGCGTCAGGCCGTTCGGGACGCCGGCGTTAGGCGCGTCGCGCTGGGCGGCCGCTTCGGCGGCCGTGAGTGCATGCCTGTGTGGTGTGGGCTGGCGCCCGGGACCGGGCACCCGCTCG
>Ga0075420_100003304_pt1 | contig 14085 bp, 14 predicted proteins | sample SoiMetdeltSBSDD4_FD_75296 | JGI IMG/M metagenome (GOLD analysis project Ga0075420, IMG submission 75296) | Bulk soil microbial communities from a Populus tree surrounding site in Tennessee, USA - Soil MetaG P. deltoides SBSDD4 | ecosystem: Environmental > Terrestrial > Soil > Tree plantation... | reverse complement strand
GCCAGATCCATCGTGCCGCCGGTTGTTGCCCCAGCTCCGACCGTCGAGTGGATCTCGTCGATGAAGAGGATCGGCATGGGACGCTTCGAGAGCGCGTGAATGACAGCCTTGAAGCGTTCTTCGAAGTCGCCGCGGAAACGCGTGCCCGCCAGCAACGCGCCCGTGTCGAGCGAGAATACTTCCGCCCCTTCGAGGAGGTCCGGAACGTCCTCTCCCAAGAGTCGCGCAGCTAGGCCTTCAGCGAGCGCCGTCTTGCCGACACCCGCATCGCCGACGAAGACCGGATTGTTCTTCCGCCGCCGGCAGAGGATTTCCATCGTCCGCTGCAATTCGTCGGAGCGGCCGATCAGTGGATCGAGTTCGCCAGCCTTGGCGCGAGCGGTGAGATCCGTGGCGTATGCAGCGAGCGGGTCGCGAGAGGTCGAGCCGCCGCGCTCACCCATCCCAGCCTCTGCATCCGTCGCGTCTCCACCTTCCGAGCTACCCGGAGTGCTCGGCGGAACCTTGGTCTTGCCGTGCGTGATGTACTCGAGCACGTCGAGCCGCGTGATTCCCTGAGCCGCGAGCAGCTGCGCGGCGTGCGACCGGTTCTGCTGAAGCGTGGCCGCAATCACATCGCCGGAATGCACTTCCTGACGGCCGGCGCTCTGCACGTGAAGGACCGCCGTCTGCAGCACGCGCCGGAACGCGAGCGTCTGCTCGGGTTCCTTCTGTTGACCTCTCGGGAACTGCTCGACGGATTCCTGCAGATACTTGTCGAGGTCGCGACGAAGCTGCGGCATGTCCGCACCGCACGCCGTGAGGATGCGATCCCCTTCCGGGTCGTGCGCCAACGCATAGAGCAGGTGCTCGAGCGTCAGGTGCGTGTGCCGCCTGGCGGTAGCTTCGCGATACGCGACAGTCAGAACAATCTCAAGAGCTTGACTGAACACCTTTGACCTTTTTCCTTGTGCCTTTATTCAGGTTCCATGGCCGCCAGCAACGGGAAGCCGTTCTCGCGCGCGAGTTCGATCACGGTGCTGACCTTGGTTTCCGCCACTTCGTGCGGATACACGCCGCAGAGTCCTTTGCCCTGGATGTGCACCGCCATCATGATCCGATACGCTTCTGCCGGCTGCTTGTGAAAGACGTTCTCGAGGATCTCGACGACGAAGTCCATGGTTGTGTAGTCGTCGTTGATCAGGAGCACCTTGAAGAGCTCGGGCTTCTTGGTTTCGTGCCGCGTCCGCTCGAGGACCTCGCCGCCGGTTCGGCGTTCGATATCTGACATATCCGCTACCCTCGATCTTAGCAGGCATACAGTAGAATTCTCACGGAATGCACACTCTTGCAGGCGGGCTCGACTATGTCGACCTGAACTTCCTCGGCCGCCCGCAAATCGTTGCAACGGCCGTGCTCCGCGACGCGGCGGGCGTTGCGCTGGTCGATCCGGGTCCATCGACAACGCTCGACGGACTCCTGAAAAACCTCGCCGTTCAGGGCGTCGATATCCGGGACATCCGTCAACTGCTGCTCACGCACGTTCATCTCGATCATGCCGGCGCAACGGGCAGCCTGCTGCGCGCCAATCCCGAGATCGTCGTCTACGTCCACGAGCATGGCGCGAAGCACCTCGTCGACCCCTCGAAGCTTGTGGCGAGCGCAACACGTTTGTATGGCGCGGACATGGAGCGGCTCTGGGGAGACGTGCTGCCGGTGCCGGCATCGCAAGTCCGCATCCTCAGAGGCGGCGAGCGCGTTGTTGCGGGCGGCCGTCAACTCGATGTGGCCGCGACACCGGGGCACGCGATTCACCACGTGAGTTATTTCGATCCGTCGAGCGGGATCGCCTTCGTCGGCGACGTCGCGGGGATCCGGCGCGGCAGCGGCGCGTACATCCTTCCGCCGATGCCGCCGCCCGACGTCGATCTACCGGCATGGCGGGCGAGCGGTGATCTGATCTTGAAGTGGGATCCCGATACGTTGTTCCTCACGCATTTCGGTCCTTACCGCGGCGCTCGTCCACATTTCCAGCAACTGTTCGAGCGGATCGACACCTGGAGCGCGCTCGTCCGACGACTTCTGGCTGACCAGACGATCGACGATGCCGAACGGGAACGTCTATTTGTCGAGGAGTGCCGACAGGACATCAAGCGGACAGTTGGAGAAAGCGAAGCTGATCAATACAATCGGGCCGGGCGTCTGGACTATTCGTGGCAGGGTCTTGCGCGCTACTGGCGCCGCACGAAACACTAGCCACTTCAGAAAGTGTCGGAGGTCAGGATATGGTTCGCAGATTTCGCGCCGTCGTTCTTGTTGCGTTCCTGCTGGCGGCGCCCGCAATTGCGGCGCAGGTCGCGATCCAGCCAACCCCAGCGCCGACAGTCACGGCTGACAACGCGCCGTGGTTCCAAGCGCGCGAACCCATTATGTTTGCCGGCAACGCTTACTACCCGGCCGGCGCGCAGGTGCATTTCAACCGCAACGAGATGACGTTCAGCGGGTACTACGGCGGCGTACCCATTTACACCAAAGTGACGGTGGAGCCATACAGCCTGGTGTTCGTTCCGCTGTCCGGTGGCGTCATGCAGCCGTACGAACGTCGACGGACGGGCGAGATTGCCGGTACCGTCGGCAGCACGACTCCGTCATTCCCCATTGTGAGTCCAGCCGAAGTTGCGGCGTCAGGGCAAGGTCCTGTGGTGCCTCTTTCGCCTGGACCAGCGACCAGTTACTTTCCGACGCCGAACGCGCCCGCCCCAGTTCCAGTGGGGACGACAGGCGACGTTGATCGGGATCAAGTTGCGCGCGTGCCCGTGGCGAGCGGACACGTGGTGATTGGAGGCAAGCCCGAGGGCCTGAACGCGATCTACATCGATTACAACGGCAGTCGCTGGTTCAGCAGCGGTCCGGCTGTCCGCTTGGAGCCCGAACGTTTCACGCAGATCGGCGTGTATCGCGGCTTTCCGGTTTACCGGCAGAAGGGCGACGCAGATACAGTTTTCGTTGCTGTCGCGGAATCCGTCGGCTCGCTGTTGGCTCCGTATTCAAGCCGCCGCGCCGCGAATCGCTGACGTATACTCTGAGGCTTGGGCGTCCTCAAGCGACTGGTTTTCGGAGAGAACCCACGTCGTACCGCTGTGCGAGTGCTGGTTCTTGCAGCCGCCAGCTTCATCACGTTCAAGTGGCTGTTGGTTCCCATTCGCACCGAAGGCAGCAGCATGCTGCCAACCTACGCACCTGACAAGCTGAATTTCGTCAACCGTCTGGCCTACGCTGCTGGCAAGCCGGTGCGCGGCGACGTCGTCGCGATCCGTATGGCCGGACCGCACGTGTTGTACGTGAAGCGCGTGATTGGACTTCCCGGTGAACGCGTCGCGGTGCGCGGCGGAACAGTGTTCATCAACGACAAGCTATTAGACGAGCCCTACGTCAAGCATCGCCGCGCCTGGGACGTCGACGAAGTGGTCTTGGGAAGCAGTGAGTACTTCCTCATGGGCGACAATCGCGGGATGTCCGCCGCCGATCATGATTTCGGACGCGCCGACTTGGATCGGATCCTCGGAAAGGTCGTGTTCTGATGGCGCTTCCCCGCGTAGTGACGATCACTGCTGTCGTCTTGCTGCTTGGTGGCGGTGCGTTGTACCTGGCCCGTCCCGACGATGAAGGCGCGCCAATCAGAAAGCGTTTGCAGTCGTTTGCGGAGGCCGTCAACCGGAGCACGATGGACGGCGCAGGCCCGCAATCGCGCGCGCAGCAATTGGCCTCCTACTTCACTGACGACGTGGACGTCGAGTTCGGTGGCGGCGCGGCGCCAATCAGGGGACGCGACACGTTGATGGGTATGGCCGAACGGCTTCAGCCGAGAACCGCTATGTTTCGCCTCAAGTTCGAGGATGTGACGGTCGCGATGTCGCCAGGCGGCGAGGCTGCTGACGTGCACCTCACGGCTGAATTCATCCGCCGCAGCATCACGAGCGGCGAGGAATCGCTTGATGCGCGCGAGTTCACGATGACGATGCGCCGCGTTGACAGCGAGTGGCGAATTGCGCGCGTGACTGCAGTCGATACACTGAGGTAGCTTCCAGCTTCCAGTTGCGAGCTGCCAGCTGCCAGCTCTGAACGGAGGGACTTGCACTGATGGCATTGAAACCAGGTGATGAAGCGCCGGATTTCGAGTTGCGCAGCCATCGCGGCGGCACGGTGAAATTGTCGGATTTCCGCGGTAAACAGCAGGTCGTCGTGGCCTTTCACCCGTTGGCGTTTACGCCGGTGTGCGCGACGCAGATGTGCAACTACCAGGCGGATCTCGGCCGCTTCGAGGGATTGAACGCAGCCGTGCTCGGCATCAGCGTCGACGCGCAACCCGCCAAGTCAGCGTGGGCGCAGACGCTCGGACCGATCTCGTTCGACATGCTCAGCGACTTTCATCCGCACGGCGACGTGGCGCAGAAGTACGGTGTCTATCGCGCCAAGGACGGCATTTCGGAACGGGCCATCTTCGTCGTCGATCGACAAGGCAAGATCGCGTGGGCGAAGACGTACGACATTCCGCAGCAGCCAAACAACGAGGAGCTGCTCGAAGCGTTGCGCCGATCTGCTTGAAAGAGATACGGTCGGAAGTTGGAGGGGAGCTCCAACCTCCGACGAGTCATGGCCGCGGGCTTCAAATGCACCCGGGGAGCGAGGGCCTCGTGCCGACCTTCAGGCTGACTGGGAGGAATCAGCCGGTCGCACGGCGGGTTAAATTTAGTTTCCAGTGCCGGTACTCTGACCGGCGTTTCTTACCCGCCCTCCACAACAGCAACAGCCGTACCCGCGGTGTCATCCATGGGCTTTTTAGGCCGCACACCTCCGCACAAGCACGCAACCTATTGCGCTCGGAACGCTTAACCTCTTGCATGCAGAACGCGGACTCAGCAGGAGCCTCGGAACACTCCAGCTCGACGTGTAAGGATGCGTGGTGCAATTGTCGGCTTTCGCTACGGCTCGATATTCGCGGTTCGCGCTCGCCCCTCGGGGTTCCGAGATTCGGGGCCGAATTAGCGACCGCCTTTTTCGAACCGCGAGCGGCGACCTAGAGCTGTCGCAATGCCGTGACGACGGGGAGTCGTGCAGCGCGGATGGCGGGAAACAGGCCTCCCAGGAAGCCCATGATGACCGCGAAAATGAGGCCTTCGGCCAGGAGCACCGGGGTGACGGCAAACGCGAACGCGACCTGGCTGAACGATTGCCAGTTCATCGTCGCTGTCTGGTAACCGTCGAACGCGATCCACGCCAACCCGCCGCCGATGATGCCGCCGACGACGCTGAGCAGAATGGCTTCGACGAGCACCGAGACGACGACCGGGCTGCTGCCGAAACCGAGTGCCCGCAGCGTCGCAATCTCGCGCGTGCGATTTGCGACGGCCGAGTACATCGTGTTCAGCGCTCCGAAGATTGCGCCGAGCGCCATGAGAATGGCGATCGAGAACCCGATCGTGCGGATGACGGTTTGTAACACGACCGACTGCTGTGAGTAGTAGTCCGGCTCGCGGATAACCGTAATGTTCAGCCGCGGATTCTTCGTTAGCGCATCTTTGAACGTCTGGAAGCTATCCGGCGTTTCCAGCCTCGCGTAAACCGACTGGTACGAGTTGCCGCGGCGATACGCGCCCTGCAGCACTTTGGCGTCGCACCAGAGTTCGGATTCCGACACGCTGCCGTCTGCGTCGAAGATGCCGACAACCTGCCACGAGCTGTCGCCCCAGCGAACCGGTGCACCGACCGTGAGCCCCGAGAACTGGTTCGACGCGGCCTGACCGACGACGATCTCGTTCGTGCCGGGCGTGAACATTCGGCCTTCGATGATGCGGGTCTTCGGCCGCACCCTGAGCGCGGCCGGCGTCACCCCGCGCAACGGCACGTTCGCGTCGGTTCCGCTGCGCTTGAGTGGGTGGCCGACGATGACGAACAGCTCGGGCGAGGCGTGCACACCTTCAGGCCCGCGCTCGAGGCCCGGCGCCTCCGCGATCAGGTTCGCTTCCTCGCCGCCGAATCCACTCGTCATCTCCGTGTCGCTGCCGGAACGCAGGACGATGACGGTCTGCGGATCGCCGGTGCCCTGCATCGCCGCGCGGAATCCTTCGGCGATTGACAGCACCGCGGTGAAGACGATGACGACGCCGGCGATGCCGATGATGGCAACGACCGACGAGCCGACGCGCTGCGAGATGGAGCGCAGCGTGACTCCGGTAACGGCGATGGTCTGTGTAATCCAGTTCATGAGTCGATCCTGGTTCGAAAGCCGGACGCGACAACTAATCCGCTAGGTCCGCCGTAAGGCGTCGACAATCTTCAGCCGGCTGGCTTGCAGCGCCGGAATCATCCCAGTGCCAATGCCGAGCACGAACACGAGAAGGGCGCCAAAGATGACGTCACGCGGCGGGAAGTGGAAGATCGGCAGCAAGCCGCCCGTCGGATCGCCGAACGTGGTAATAAACGTCCACGACAGCAGAAGTCCCAATCCGCCGCCGAGGATTGCAATCGCGCACGATTCCATGAGCACGAGCGACAGGATCCGGCCGTCGGTGAATCCCAACGTTTTTAGTACGCCCAGCTCGTTGATGCGTTCCCGAACCGATTGCGCCATGGCGTTCCCGGCGACAAACAGGATGAAGAACATGACGATGCCGGCGATAGCCATCATGATGCTGCCAATGTCGCCGATTTGTTTGGCGAAGTCGGAGACGAACGCTTTCTCGGTCGCCGTCTTCGTTTCAGCCGACGAGTTGGCGAACATCGCGTCGATGCGCTTGGCGAGCTGGTCGGACGTCGATGGATCGGCAACCCTGAACACGTACCACCCGACCACATCGGCCATGCCGGGGATCTTGCGCATGACCTCGTTCAGGTATTCGTAGTGGAAGAAGAACTGCGTCTTGTCGACGCCCTGTTTGGACGAGTTGTAAATCCCGTCAATCGTGAACTCCCACGGTCCGTCCTTGGCGACCTGGTAGATCGGCGCGAGCAGCGGGACACGATCGCCAACCTTCCAGTTCATGCGCGCGGCGAGATCGGCGCCGATGATCGCCCCGATCCGATCGCCGAGCCAGACTTTCTTCTGGTCCCCAGGAACCTCGAACTCCGGATACATCTGCAGCCACGTCTCCGGATCGACTGCCATGCTCTGCACGAAGTTGCTGGGCTCCTGGTAGTAGCCTCCGAACCAGTTGGCGTGCGAAAGGGCGGTGATGCCTTCGACAGCGCGGATGCGATCGCCGTAACTTTTCGGCAACGGCTGGATGATCGAGACCTTGTGGATCATCATCAACCGGTCGGCGCCCGCGACGTCCACACCCATGCTGAATGCCGCACGGATCGCCATCAGGCCGCCGAACAACAGGAACGCCACCATGATTGTCATGATGGTGATGAAGGTGCGGATCTTCCGGCGCATCAGGTTGCGCCACACGAGATGCAGGAATTTCATGCTCTCACCGGTTCCCCGGCCTCCTCAACAAGCAACCCCTTATCGAGATGGAGTGTGCGCTTGGCTCGTTCGGCGGCGTGAGGATCGTGGGTGACCATCACGATCGTCTTGCCATAGTCACGATTCAGCGTCTGCAACAGGTTCAGAATCTCGTCGCCGGACCTGCGATCGAGATCGCCGGTCGGCTCGTCGCAGAGCAAGAGCGTTGGATCCGTGACGATCGCGCGGGCGATGCCGACGCGCTGTTCCTGACCGCCGGAGAGCTGTCGCGGATAGTGGTGGGCGCGTTCCGCGAGCCCGACGACCGAGAGTGCCGTCTGGACTCGCTTCTTGCGGTCGGCCGCGCCAAGCTTCGTGAGCAGCAACGGCAGCTCCACGTTGCGCGCCGCGGTGAGCACCGGCAGCAGGTTGTACATCTGGAAGACGAAGCCGATGTGGCGCGAGCGCCACGAGGCCAGCTTGCCGCCCGAGAGCGTGTCGATCCGATCGCCGCCAACTTCGATCGCGCCCTTGGTCGGTGTGTCCAACCCGCCGATCAAATTCAAGAGCGTCGTCTTTCCAGAGCCTGACGGTCCCATCAACGCCAGGAAGTCCCCGGCCGGGATGTCGATCGTCACGCCTTGAAGGACGTCGATCTGCTCGCTGCCGCGATAGTAAACCTTGTGGAGATCCCGGATTTTGACCAACGTTGACATTAGCGCTCCTTCACGCGCGCGCCATCGGCGAGGCCGTCAAAGCCCTCGACGACGACCCGATCGCCGGTTGCCAGTCCTGAAACAACTTCGATTTGGTCCCGATTCGTCAATCCCACCGTCACCGCGCGCCGCTCGACGCGATCCGCGCGCACGACGAACACCACTGACTGCCCGTTCTCAGTGCGAACGGCTGATTTCGGTACGAGCACGCGCGGCGCGGCCGGAGTCAGCTGCGCCGCTTCCGGCTGCCGCTCTCCAAAGAATGAGACCTTTATTCCCATATCGGGAAGGATGCGCGGATCGAGCTGTTCAAATCCGATTCGAACCTTCACCGTTGCCTTCTGCCGGTCCGCGGTTGGTACTGTCGTGATGACGTGCCCGGGAATCTGCCAGTCAGGATACGCGTCGAGCACCGCTTCGACCGGTTGCTTTGGCTTGACGCGATTGATGTAGCTCTCGCTGACGTCGACTTCGATTTCGAGCGACGTCATGTCAACGATTGTGCCGATGCCGGTACGGGTGAAGCCGCCTCCCGCGGAGACGGGCGAGATCATTTCGCCGGGCTGCGCGTCCTTTGAAATCGCTACGCCGTCGAACGGCGCCCGCACGATCGTGTCGGCGAGATCCGTTTCCTGAGCCGAGACCTGTCGCTGGGCCACTTCCACCTGCTGTCGCCCCAGCGCGATGCGCGCCTTCAGCGACTCCACCGCCGATTCGGCCGTATCAACTTCCGCACGTCCGACGACCTGCTCTTTTATCAATTGATTGAGCCGCGCGTATTGCCGCTCGGCTTCGCGCAGCCGCGCTTCGTCCTCCGCGAACGAGCTCTTCGCGGCCGCAAGCTGGGCGCGGGCGACCTCGAGGCCGGCACGCATCTGCGAGTCGTCGAGCCGAGCGAGGACCTGGCCTTTCTTGACCGCCTGCCCCTCCTCGACGAAGACGTCGAGCACTTTGCCCGTCAGCTTGGACGAAACCGTGGCCCGTCGCCTGGCCACCACGTATCCGGACGCGTTCAGCACGGCACCGGCGGCAGAGCCGCCGCCATTGGCCGAGGTGACTGCCGCGGTCTTGACCGGAGCAGCCTGGACGCGCTGAGTCCAGAACCATCCGCCGCCTGCCGCGAGCACGGCAAGCACGAGCAGGATCAACATGATCCAGCCGCGGGGCCGGCCGCCCCCACCGCGCGCAGCGGGCTCGATTTTCAGGGACGCAAGTTCGTCTTTTAGCGTTGCCACGATGAGATCAGACCGTCATTGAAAAGCCAGGAACGCTGGTGGTTGAAAAACGGGGGCGCCGCAGCGCGAAAGTTTAGCGAATCGGCGTCGCCAAGTATAGCTATTTCTACGACGGGACGCCCGTCGCAGGTCAATTCAAAACGGCGAGCGGCGGATGACGGGCGGTAAATGAAGGCAAAACGGGGAGGACGCTGACCCTACTTCAGCGTTCCGGGGACCCAGCCGCGCGTGAGGTAGTCCGACATCGTGATCGTGAACATGATCAACAGGAAGACGAAGCCGGACGCGGCGACGACCCATGTCAGCCGGGTGCTCCAGCGGAGGCCCATGAAGAAGAGCATCACGAGCAGCATCTTCGTGACGGCGATCGCCAGCATCACGACGTTGTTGAAGAAGCCGAAGTCCACCAGCGCTGCGAGGTACGTCAGCACCGTGCCGGCAATCAGCGCCGCGAACACGGCGACGTACACCTTGGTGGACGGAATGTGACCAGACATCTATTAGTCCTTAGTCGTTAGTCTTTAGTCGTTAGTCTCGTTAGTCGTTAGTCTCGTTAGTCGTTAGTCTCGTGAGTCCCTCAATGGCCGGCGCCGTAGTGGGCGCCGATCAGATAGAGCAACGGGAACAGGAAGATCCACACGATATCGACGAAGTGCCAGTACAGTCCCGAGACTTCGACCGGCGTGTAGTACGCGGCGTCGAACTTACCCCGCCACGCCATGACCGCGATCACCGTCATCAAGCCGAGACCGATGATCATGTGCAGTGCATGCAGACCCGTCATGGCGAAGTAGAGGGAATAGAACATCTCCGCCGCCGCCGGGTACTCGCCGGGCCACTGGAAATACGGTCCGGGCACCAGGTGGTGGGTGAACTTGTCGGTGTACTCGACGACCTTCACCCCGAGGAACACCGTTCCGAAGACCATCGTCGCCACCAGCCACCCGACTTGCGTCTTCGGCGCCGCGCTCGTCTGCGCCGAGCGTACCGCCATCGCCATCGTGAGCGAACTGACGATCAGCACGACAGTGTTCACTGCGCCCCAGAACTTGTTCAGATGGGCGCTGGCTTCCTGGAACCCGGCCGGATTGGCCCACCGGTACACCAGGTAGGCCATGAACAACCCGCCGAAGAACATGATTTCCGTGACCAGGAACACCCACATCCCGAGGGTTGAGGCCTCGAGCTGCTGGCCCATGTCATCGAAGTGATGTTGAAGCTTCGGATGATGCGCATGCGGCAGATGCGGCTTGCGTACCTCGCCCGACTTGACCGGGGGCGAGTGCAGCGGGCCGGGATAGTGCTCCGCGTGCGACTGGCCGTTAGACAATGCCGACCTCCTTGCTGGGCGCGTACTGGTGCGTGCCGTGCGTGACGATCGGCGTCGCGTCGAAATTCGACGTCGGCGGCGGAGACGGGATCTCCCACTCGAGACCCTTGGCGCCCCACGGATCGTTCGCGGCCCGCTCGCCCGCGAAGAGTGAATACGTCAGATAGACCAGCGGTATCACGTATCCGACTGCCAGGATGGACGCGCCGGCAGACGACATGACGTTCCACACCTGATACTCGGGCGGATACTCATGGTATCGGCGCGGCATGCCCAGATAGCCGGCCACGAACTGCGGGAAGAACGTCAGATTGAAACCGATGAAGATCAGCCCGGCGCCAATCCTCGACCAGAACTCCGAGTACAGGCGTCCCGTCATCTTCGGCCACCAGTAGTGCAGACCGCCCAGATACCCCATGATCGCGCCGCCGACCATGATGTAGTGGAAGTGCGCGACCACGAAGTAGGTGTCGTGGACGTGAATGTCGAGGCCCATCGCCGCCAGGAACAGCCCCGTCAATCCGCCAATCGTGAACAGGCCGATGAAGCCGAAGCAGTAGAGCATCGGCGAGTCCAGCGACACCGAGCCTTTGTAGATCGTCGCCGTCCAGTTGAAGACCTTGATCGCCGACGGAATCGCGACAAGGAAGCTGAGGAACGAGAAAATCAGCCCCGCATAGACCGACTGCCCGGCAATGAAGAGATGATGGCCCCACACCAGGAATCCGATGATGGCGATGGCCAGCGATGAGAACGCGATGAACGAGTAGCCGAAGATGTTCTTCCGCGCAAAGGTCTGGACGATCTCGCTGATGACGCCCATCGCCGGCAGAATCATGATGTAGACCGCCGGGTGCGAGTAGAACCAGAACAGGTGCTGGAAGAGGACCGGGTCGCCGCCGAGCGCCGGATCGAAGATCCCCAGATGCAGCACGCGCTCGACCGCGACCAGCAGGACCGTGATGGCCACCACCGGCGTGCCCAGAATCATGATCAGGCTCGTCGCGTAGTGCGCCCAGACGAACAGCGGCAGCCGGAACCACGTCAGCCCCGGTGCGCGCATCCGGTGGATCGTCACGATGAAGTTCAGCCCGGTCAGGATCGACGAGAACCCGGTGATGAACACGCCCAGGCCGGCCGTGACCACGTGTGAGTTCGCGGCCGCAGTGCTATAGGGCGTATAGAACGTCCACCCCGTATCCACGCCGCCCGCCAGCACCGCCGCGAACGTGAACATCCCGCCGAGGATGTAGATGTACCAGCTGAGAAGGTTGATCCTCGGAAACGCGAGATCCTTCGCGCCGATCATGATCGGTATCAGGAAGTTGCCCAGCACCGCGGGGATCGACGGGATCAAGAAGAAGAAAACCATCACCACGCCGTGCATGGTGAACATCTTGTTGTAGGTCTCGGCGGCGAGCAGATCGCCAGCCGGCGTCAGCAGCTCGAGCCGGACGAACATCGCGAAGAGCCCGCCCATCGCGAAGAAGGCGGTCACCGATGCGAGATACAACAGCGCGATGCGCTTATGGTCTTTCGTCAACAGCCACGACTTCAGGCCGTGGCCGTCGTTGAGATAACTCACCGTTTCCATATGTCTGTCTTCCTGGGCTCAAAAACCGTCAGGGCAGTGTTCCTGGCGCCGGCTTCTGACCGAGTGAGCGCACGTAGGCGATGAGCTGCAAGAGCTGCTCTTCGGTCACCAAACCCTGAAACGTCGGCATGATGGGCGCAAACCCGGCGTGCACCTTGGCCTGGGGGTTCACGATTGACTCGCGCACGTAAGCTTCGTCCACGGTTGCCGTGCCGCCGCCCTGGAGCTGGACGCTCTTGCCGAACATGCCCAGGAGCACTGGACCGCGGCCCTGCGTCGTTTCCTGGTGGCACGTGACGCACGCCAGCACCTCGTTAAAGAGTTTTTCACCGGCGGCAACTGGCGACGTTGTCGCGGCACTGCCGCCGCCAAGCCAGGCCTGGTAATCGCCGGGTTCCATCGCGGTGACCCACCCGATCATTCCGGAGTGCTTCGTTCCGCAATATTCCGCGCAGAAGAGGCGATACCGTCCCGGCTTCGTTGCCGTAAACCACAGCGTGTTGTAGCGACCGGGAATGACGTCCGCCTTCACGCGGAACGCCGGGATGTAATAGCTGTGAATCACGTCCTCGGAGCCCATGACCAACTTGACCGGCCGTCCAATCGGGACGTGCAGCTCGTTCAGCTCTCTCCGGCCGTCGGCGTGCTGGACCTTCCACATCCACTGCTTGCCAACGACGAAGACCTCCATGGCTCCGACGGGCGGGCGGTACAGATCGAAGAAGACTTTCGCGCCCCACGCAAACATCACCATCGCGATGCCGAGCGGAATGAACGTCCACAGCAGTTCGAGCGCGAGCGATCCGTGAATCGCTGCGCCAATCTCGTCGTCATGCCGGCGCCGGAATCTGGCGGCGAACACCACAACCAGCACCGCGATGAGCACGGCGAAGAAGGCCGTAACGGCGAGCAGGAAGAAGTAGAGCGCATCGACCTGCGGCGCCTGCGCGGATGCCTGCTCGGGGAAGAATGGAAGATTCGTGAACATCGTTAAGTTCGAGAGACCGCCATTTCCCTGCGTACGTTGACGGTCAGGAATATCGCGAAAGCCAGGATGGTTGCGACGCCGGCCATCCGGACGATGCCGAGGACCGTAGCGCCGTACTTACCGGTCGACGGGTCGTAGTGGTAACAGAACAGCAACACGTCGTCGATCAGCGTTCCAATGCGCTCGTCGGCGGCTTCGATGAGCCCGAGCCGCAGATCGCGCGGCGAGAATTCGATCCCGTAGAAGTACTTCGCAATCGTGCCCTTTGGCGTGATGACTTCGATCGCCGCGCCGTGGGCGAACTGACCGATCTCCGGATCGAGCGCGTACCGGAAGCCGACGGCGTCGGTCAACTGCGCGATCGACTCCTGCGAGCCGGTCAGGAAGTGCCAGCCGCCGGCGCTGCCGGGCCGGCCGTAGCGCTCGACATACGCGGCTTTCTTCTGCGACGCCAGCCCCGGACCCTCCTTCGGGTTGAAGCTCACCGCCACGACGTCGAACTCGCGGCCAACTTCGAAGTTCATCACGCCCAACGACGAGACGAGTCCGTTGAGGACTTGCGTGCAGAGCATCGGGCACTCGTAGTACACGAGCGCCAGGATCACCGGTCGCTTGCCGAAGTAGTCTCCCAGCCTGACTTGCCGGCCGCTTTCGTCGACAAACGGCGTATCGAGCGGGAGCCCCTGGCCAATCTTCTGATCGATCGCGATCTTGCTGAGGATCCCCGGCCGGGCCTGCGCCGGTTGTCCCGGCTCCACGGGCGTGCCCGGCTGGGCGTGCGCCGGGCTCACAG
>Ga0075420_100003303_pt1 | contig 14086 bp, 5 predicted proteins | sample SoiMetdeltSBSDD4_FD_75296 | JGI IMG/M metagenome (GOLD analysis project Ga0075420, IMG submission 75296) | Bulk soil microbial communities from a Populus tree surrounding site in Tennessee, USA - Soil MetaG P. deltoides SBSDD4 | ecosystem: Environmental > Terrestrial > Soil > Tree plantation... | reverse complement strand
ATCAGGAAGAGGACCAGGCCGCCGGAGATCGCGAAGAGGAACAGCGAGATCGCGGCCAGGGCCGTCGACTTGTTCTTCCGCAGGCGACGGAGGGCGCGGATCGGCCACGGCCGGGGCCGGGCCAGGATCGGCTCGCCCTCGAGATACCGCCGGAGGTCGTCCGCGAACTCGCCGGCCGTCGCGTACCGCACCGCCGGGTCCTTGTCGATCGCCTTGAGGCAGACCGTCTGCAGGTCGGGGTGGACGCGCGCGTTGAAGAGCCGCGGCGGCGGCGGCTCCTCCGTCAGGATCTTGTGGAAGATCTCGACGCTGTTCGGCGCGACGTGGGGCGTGCGGCCGCACAGGATCTCGTAGAGGATCACCCCCAGCGAATAGATGTCGCTGCGCGGGCCCACGAGGCGCGCCTCGCCGCGGATCTGCTCCGGCGCCATGTAATGGGGCGTGCCGAGGAAGCTCCCGTCCTTCGTCAGCATGAGGCGCTTCGGATCGTCGAGGAACTTGGCGAGCCCGAAATCCATGACGTGGGGCTCGCCCGCGAGGTCGATCATGATGTTCGCGGGCTTGAGGTCGCGGTGGATGATCCCCTCCTCGTGGGCGTGGTGGACGGCCTGCAGGACCTTCTCGAGGCGCGCGATCATGTCGCGGATCTTGAACCCCCGGGCGAGGTGCGTCGTGAGCGGGTCCCCCTCGATGTAGTCCATCGCGAGGTAATGGACGCCCGACTCCTGGCCCGCATCGTGGATCGAGACGATGTTCGGGTGGCGGAGCCGCGCCTCCGCCTGCGCCTCGCGCTTGAACCGGTCGAGGACCTCCGCCGACGAGATCTCCGTCTCCCGCAGGATCTTGAGCGCGAAAACGGTGTTCAGGTCCTTGTGCAGCGCCTTGTAGACGATCCCCATGCCTCCGCGGCCGAGCTCCTCCTGGATCGCGTACCGCCCGAACTGGGTCCCCGATTCTCCCGCGCGCTTCCCCGGGACCGACGGGCTCGCCCCGGCCCGCGGTTCGTCGGGCTCCGCCGCGGGGATCGGCACGATGTTCCCGCAGCGCCGGCACGCGAACTTCGAGCCGCGGTCCTTCTCCTCGAACCGGTAAAACGTGTCGCAGCCCGGGCAGCGCAGGATGGTCCGCCGCTGGACCTTGAGGATCTCGAGGAACTGCCCGGTCTGGAGCCATCCCTTGCGCAGGAGGATCTGCCCCAGCATGGCGGGCGACCCGGTGCGCGACAGCGAGGCCTGCTCCTGGAGGGCCTGCTCGATCTTGTCCGCCGGCACGAAGCCGAGGTCGAGCGCGATCTGGCCGAAGAGCCCCCCGAGCGCCGGGTCCGCCGCCACGATCCGGACCTGGCGGCTCTGGATGTCCAGCAGGGCCATGAGCCGCTTCGCGGTGATGTAGCCCTTCTCGATGAGGATCTCGCCGAGCTTGCGGGGGGACGCCGCCGATTTCTGGAGCGCCACGCACTCCTCGACCTGCTGGGAGGAGACGAAGCCCTCGCGGACCGCCAGGGATCCGAGAAGCCGGTCGTCCCCCCCGCGGGCCGGGGGCGAGGCGGGAGCCGTGGCTCCTCCGTGGATGGCCGACGTCGGCGGTTTGCTCCCCACTTCCATCGACCAAGTATACCCAATGGGCAAGGCGAGTCCGAAGCCCGGACCGCGGACGTCGAACGCGGGGGCTTCTGACCCGGCGGCGCGTGGTATAAATGGAATCCATGCCCGACGCGTCCGAAAAGGATCTCGCCAAGGACGGGCTGCTCGCCATCGCCCCCCGGGATCCCTCGGGACGGCCGACCCTGGGCGGAATCCCCCTGTACCGCAAGCTCGGGCAGGGCGGGATGGGCGCCGTCTATCTCGGGAAACACCCCCGGCTCGGCGTCGAAGTCGCCGTGAAGATCCTGCCCTTCCACCTCGCGGACCAGGATCCCAACGCGATCGAGTACTTCATGCGAGAAGCCAATGTCGCCGCGCGATTGAACCACCCGAACCTCGTGCGCATCTTCGACGTCAACGTCGACGGCGACCCCAAGGCGGGCTCCGCGATCTGGTATCTCGTGATGGAGTTCGTGGCGGGCAAGACCGCCGGCCGGCTCATCAAGGACCGCGTGAAATCGGGCCAGGGCCCGCTGCCGGAGGCGGACGCCCTCGACCTCCTCCTGACGGTCAGCGACGGACTCGCGGCCGCCCACGAGGAGCGGTTCGTGCACCGCGACATCAAGCCCGAGAACATCATCATCCCCCTCTCGGCGGAGGGCGAGCCGCAGTACCGGAAGGCGAAGCTCATGGACCTCGGCCTGGCGAAGGTGCACTCGGAGGACCTGTCGCTCGGCCTGACGGGCACGAACGTGGCCATGGGGACGCCCGGCTACATGGCGCCGGAGCAGGCCGAGAACGCGAAAGGCGCGGGGCCGTCGGCGGACATCTTCGCCATGGGCGCGACGCTCTACAACCTGCTGACCGGCGCGGCCCCGTTCACGGGCACGACGGTGCTCAATGTCCTGAAGAAGACGAGCGACGAACCGCACGTCCCGGTGCGGCAGATCAATCCCAGCGTGAGCCGGCCCACGGACGTGCTCATCGACACGTGTCTCGCGAAGCGGCCCGAGGCCCGCTACGCGAACGCCGGGATCCTGCGCGAGGGACTCAAGGCCTGCCGGCAGTCGCTCGGGGGGGAATCCACCACCGAATTCACGCTCGCTTCGCTCCAGAACCTCGCCTCGATCTCCGCGGCGGAAGTCACCCTTCGCTCCGACGCGGCATCGGTCCTTCCCTCGACTCCCGCGCGCCCGGCGGTCACCTCGCCGTCGCCGCCGGCCCCCGCGGCCGCGGCTTCGATCCCAATCCCGGCCCGGAAGTCGAAGGCGCCGATCTTGATCGCGGTGGCGGCCGTGCTGGCGCTCGTCACCGCCGCGGGCATCGGAGGGATTTACCTGCTCCAGAAGCTCGCCCAGAACTCGAAGGGAAGCCCTCCGGCTCCTCCGGTCGTCGACACCCCGGGCACCGAGTTCGCCGGAATCATGAAAGAGGCCGAGGCCGCGCTGGCCGACGAGGACTTCGCCAAGGCCGAGAGGCTCTTCAAGAAGGCGCGCGACTTGAAGCCCCAATCCTCCGAAGCGCAGGACGGAGAGCGCCGCGCCCGCGAGCTTCGCGAGCAGGAATCATCGGTCGCGAAAGCAGCGGGAGAGGCGGACGCGCTCGTGCGGAACCGGAATTTCCAGGGGGCGTGGGATAAATTGCGCGCGGGAATCGACCTCCATCCGACCGCGATCATCCTTCGCCTGGCCGCCGCCCGGCTGGCGCTCGATCACGGGACGTACGACATGTACGGACTGGCGTTGAATGACGTCAACCAGGCGATCCGCCTCTCCGGCCCGAAGCGGAAGGGGGAGGCGATCTCCCTTCGCGACAAGCTGGATGAAAAGAAGAAGCAGGCGGACCAGGCGGGTGGCGTCCTGCCGCAGATCCAGCTGGCGATCGACCAGGGAGATTGGGAAGCGGCGGAAAAACTGCTCGAACGGGTCGACCCCGCCCAGCGGGCGGGATTCTCGCGCTCCATCGAGCAGGGTCGGAAGTGGCAGGCCGCCCTGGCCCGCGGAAAAAAGGCCGAGGCGTCGCAGCTGTGGCCGGAGGCGCTGGCCGCGTACCAGGAGGCGTATTCGCTGAAGGCGGACTCCGCGACGGAAGCGCTCGTCCGCAAGGCCGAGGAGGAAGTGCGATCGCTCTACGCGGCGGAATGCGACAAGGCGGTGGAGAAAGCCAGGGCGGGGAACTTCGACGAGGCGCGGAAATACCTGGCGGAGGCCGAGAAGCTGCTGCCCTCCGGCGCCCGCCACGGGAAAATCAGGGACGAGAACCGATTCCTCGAGCACCTTGCCGAGGCGCGCCGTTTCAAGGGGGATGGAAAGAGGGCCGAGGCCCTGGCCGCCGCGCAGAAGGCGCTCGCGCTCCGGGGCGATTCGGCGGAGGCCCGCGCGATCGTCGACGAGCTGAAGGGCCCGGGGTCGCTCGGCCTGGCCAAGGCGGCCCTGGCGGGCGGCGACCGCGCAGCGGCGGTCCGGCATGCGCGGGCGGCCGCGGTCGAGAATCCAGGCGCGCCTGAACTGAAAGATCTCGAGAGCGACCTGTGGGCCGATCTCTACGTCGAGAAGGCGGCGGCGGCCGCGAAAGGACCCGTCGATGAACTCTCGGCCGCCGCGGACGGCCGGGTCGTCGGCATCGGCGCCGGTTTCGGGTCGTTCGCGGTCTGGGGAGCGGAGGATCTGAAACTCGATTCTCCCCCCGTGAAGGGAGGTCCCAAGCCCTTCTACGCGGCGCTCATCGAGAAGGACGGCCTGCGGCTCGCCGGACTGACGGGCCCCGCGGGAATCGACGGGCCCGAGACGGAGCAGGTCGCCATCTGGGAGAACGGGAAGTCGCGCCACCTCCACGTCGAAACGTCCGGATTGAAAGTGCCGGTCACGGCGACGCGCCTCGCCCCTTTCGACGGCTTCCTGGTCCTGCGCGTCCGGCTGACCCCGGGCGACGATCGCGGCGGAACCGACGTCTACACGCTCGACGTGCTCGACACTGAAAAATCCGGGGCGGGGAATCCGACGTCGGACCGGGGCCAGGCCCACGGCTCGATCGCCGTGCCGCCGGCCGGAAGCTATTTCGCCACCGGCGGAGGCACCTACCGGACGTGGAAGCGCGAGGGGAACAAGAGCGTGGTCGACGAGCGCAAGAACGACACGCAGGTCTACCTGTGGGCGCGCGACACGTTCGCCAAGCGGCCCGTCGACCTCGGGGAAGCCGTCGGAGACGGCGCCCTGCTCTCCTTCACGCCCGACGGCGCGAAGCTCCTGGTCGCCACCCTGGCGAAGAAGCTCTTCGTTATCGACGCCGCCGGGGGCCGCGTCGAACGCTCCATCCCGCTTCCCGAATCCCCCACCGGCCTGAGCGTGTCCGCGGCGGGCGCCGCGGTCGTCGCCGGCCGGCGCGTCTTCCTCGTCCGCCTGGGGGACGCCCGGGTGGCCCCCGCGACGGGCTTCGCCGCCGCGCGGTCGGTCCTGTGCGCCGCCGACGGAGCGTCGGTCTTCGTCGGCGGTGACGACGGCCTCCTCCGCCGGTACGCCTACGAGCCCCTCGCGAAATGAACGACGCCCCCCGCATCGCCGCCGTCGATCTCACCAAGCGATTCAAGGAGAAGCTCGCGGTCGACAGCGTCTCCTTCACGGTCGGACGCGGGGAGTTCTTCGGCTTCCTCGGGCCGAACGGCGCGGGGAAGACGACCACGATCAAGATGCTCTGCGGCCTGATGAAGCCCACGTCGGGCCAGGTCCTCGTCGCCGGCCGCGATGTCGCGGCGGACCCGCTCGGGGTCAAGGCGCGGATCGGCATCCTTCCCGACACGATCGAGACGTTCGACCGCCTCACCGGCTGGGAGCTCGTCGTCTTCAGCGGCCTCATGCACGGCGTGGCGGAAGAGGAGGCGGAGCGGCGGGCCGGGCGGCTGCTCGACCTCGTGGACCTGGAGCCCGCGGACCGCGCGCGCCTCGTCATCGACTATTCGCTGGGAATGCGGAAGAAGGCGGCGCTCGCCTGCGCCCTGATCCACGGGCCCGAGGTGCTCTTCCTCGACGAGCCCTTCAACGGCATCGACGCGATCTCGACCCAGGTCATCCAGAAGGTGCTCCAGGGACTGACCGCGAAGGGGTTGACGATCTTCTACACGTCGCACGTGCTCGAAGTGGTGGAGAAGCTCTGCACGCGGATCGCGGTCATCCACGAGGGCCGGCTCCGCGGCATCGGCACCGTGGCGGAATTGGGCGCCCAGGCGGGACTCGGGCCCGCCGCGGCGCTGGACGACGTCTTCGTCACGCTGGTCGGGCGGACCGTGTCGCAGGGGGGAGACCTCGACTGGGTGGGAAGCCCGCCGCCGAGCCCGTCATGATCCGTCACCTGCGGTTGCTGGCCTACCTCCGATGGAAGTACCTCCTGCGGGCGGGAGGGCGATCCCGGAGGATCGGCGCCGGAGTGTCGCTGGTCGTGTCGCTCGCAATCGCCGCGGGGCTGTACTTCTATTCGAGCGCGACGCTCGGCCTTCTCTTCGAGAAGCAGCCGCCGGGGATGTCCTGGGAACTGGTCCACCTCGCGTTCGCGGTCATCTATTTCTTCTGGCTCTACTCGGGCAGCTTCAACGACTTGTACGACCCTGCGCGATTGGCGTCCTTCCCCGTGGCGCCCCGGACTTTGTTCCTGGGAAGCACGCTGGCTTCCTTCATCGGGATGGCGTCGATCTTCGGAGGCGCCCTCCTCGCGGGATTCGCCGTCGGCGTTCCCGGCGACCCCTTCGAGAGGGTCGTGCGGGCGCTCCTCTTCGTGCTCCTCATCGCCCACCTGCAGATGACGGCGCGCCTGATCCGGCTGACGTTCCTCGCCGTCCTGACGAGCCGGCGGTGGCGCGACGCGGCTGTCCTGATCTCGACGTTGATCGGCGGCGGCATGTATGTCGCGACGCAGCTGTTCCGGACCGAGTCGGGGGTGGAGGCCGTGGCCGCGGTCAAGCGGTTCGCGGAGTCCGGCGGTCCCTCCGCCTGGCTGGCGTGGTGCCCCGGCGTCTGGCTCTCGTGGGCCTACCAGCTGGACGGGGCCCGATCCGCCGCCGGATTCGGGGCTTTCGCTCTCGTGACGGCGCTCATCCATCGCGCGGGGGGCTGGGCGGAGGAGCGTCTGGCCTTTTCGGAGCCGATCTTCCAGCACCGGCCGAAGCGGGACGCGGGGTCGGCCCGCGTCCCCTTCCTCAAGGGAATCTCGCGGGCCGTCCTCAGGGGGGTGGGTCCGGCCGCGGCCGCCGTCACGCGCAAGGAACTGGCCATCTTCTTCCGGGACCCCGTGGTCCGGCACCGGGTGCTCTCGAGCGTCTTCTACATTCTCGTCCCGTTCGTCATGCTCTTTGTCGTCCGCTCGGGGGGCGCGAAGTCGGAAGCGCTGGCGGTGGGCGGATTCATCCTGCTCTTCGTCGAGATGTTCTTCCTCACGAACATTTTCGGCTTCGAGGGCGCGGCGGTGCGGAACCTCCTCTGGTTCCCCGCGTCGCGCCGCCACCTGTTCCTGGGAAAGAACCTCGCGTACTTCGCTCTTTTCGCGCCGTTCAACGCGGTGGTCCTGGTCGTCCTCGCGGCGGCGACCGGCGTGCCGGAGCGGATCCCGGCGGGGCTGGCGTCCCATTTCTCGGCGCTGCTGGTGGTCTTCGGGCTCGGCAACGTGACGTCCGTCTACTTTCCGATGCCCTTTCTCGCCCCGGGCCAGCGCGTGTCTCGGCGGGATGAAAGCGGCTGCCTCATGATGCTGGCGCGGTCCCTGCTGTACCTGCTGACGTTCGCCCTGCTCTCCCCCGTGCTGGCGGTTTCCCTGCTGGTGCAGGGGAAACCCGTGGCGATCCTCGTCGCGTTCGCGGGCCTGGCGTATGCCGGCGCGCTCTACGCGATCGGCTTGAAGATCTCGGAGCGCGCCCTGCTCCGCCGCGAGGAAGCCCTGGGCGATTATTTCCGCGCGGCGTGAAATCCGGTGCCGGCTTGGTATAAACCGCCCTGGAGGATCCTGGATGAAACGCGCACTCCTGTTCTTTCTCCCGCTGCTCATCGGGCCGGCGCTCGCCGCCCAGGACGAAGCCCGGCCACCGGTCTCGGTGTCGTACACCCTCGACGTGACCGAGCCGAAGTCCGGGGCGGTCAAGGTCGAGATGCGGGTCGAGAACAACCGCGACGACGAGGTCACGATCGGCATTCCGACGTGGGCCCCGGGGTCCTACCGGACCGTTTCCTATTTCCTCGCGATCAGTGACCTCGAGGCCGAAGTCGGCGGCAAGAAAGTCGACGTGACGGCGACGGATCACAAATCGCTGTGGAAGGTGAAGACCGGTCGCGCGCCGACCTTCACGATCCGGTACACGAACAAGCCGGCCGACGTCCCCCAGCTTCGAGGCAACCTCACGGCGGACCACTACGACCTGCAGGGGCCGGCGGCGTGGCTCTTTGTCCTGGACCACCTGGACGGTCCCCACCGGGTCACGTTCAAACTTCCCACGGGATGGCACGTGGGGACGGGGCTCAAGAAGCTGGGGCCGGCGCACTACGGCGAGCGGGACTACGACACGTTCATCGACTGCCCGATCGAGCTCGGAGCATTCTCGCTCCAGAAGTTCGAGCATGACGGGGTCACGTACGAACTCGTCCTGCATGCCACGGAGGAGTTCAACGTTGCCAAGCTCGTGGAGACGTGCCGCAAGATCGTCGCCGAGCAGACGCGGATGTTCGGCGGGGCGCCGTTTGAACGATACGTCATCATTTACCACTTCCGCAACCAGATGGGGGGCGCCGGCCTGGAGCATCTCAATTCGACCCACATCACGTTCCCGATGAGCCGGGTCAAGGACGATCCCGCCAGCATCGCCAGCATCACGTCGCACGAATTCTTCCATCTCTGGAACGTGAAGCGGATCCGGCCGAAGGAGCTCGGGCCGTTCGATTACACGCGGCCGGTCCGCTCCAAGGCCTTGTGGCTCTGCGAGGGCGTGACGAGCTACTACGGCGACCTGAGCCTGGCCCGCGCGGGAGTCTGGACCCGCGACGTCTACCTCGACCATCTCGCGCGCGAGGTGAACGAGCTCCAGGCCGATCCCGACCGCAAGACGCAGTCCGTCGAACAAGCCGCGTGGACCGTCTGGGACCGCGGCCCGAATTTCACCGCGTGGATCGACTACTACACCAAGGGCGAGCTCCTCGGGTGGCTGCTCGACCTGAAGATTCGCCACGCCACGGAAGGCAAGAAGTCCTTCGACGACGTGATGAGGCACCTGTACCGCACGGGGGTCATCGAGCCGGCCAAGCAAGGAAAGGGGCCGATCGGGGTGGGATTCGAGGAGGGGGGAATCCTCAATGCGGTGAACGAGGTTTCCGGCAAGGACTTCACCGAGTTCTTTACAAGATATGTATCAGGAACCGAAGAGCTCCCGTATGTCGAGGTGGCCAAGGAGGCGGGGCTCTCGTTGACCCGACGCAAGGCGCTGTCCATTTCCCTGCAGGGCATGAGGGTGGTCGAACCCGCGGCGGACAGCGAAGCCAAGAAGGCGGACGTGCGCCGGAACGACCGGATCGTCAAGATCGCGAACAAACCGGTCGCGAACCAGGACCAGCTGTACAAGGCGCTGGAACCCTGGTCCCTGGGAGACAAGGTCATCGTTGAATTCACCCGGCAGGGAGAGAAGGACCCCCTTCAGAAGGAACTGGCGATTGTCGAAGGTCCCTATGCGGTCAAGGTTGCCGCCGATCCGACCGAAGCCCAGAAGGCCCTGCTGAGGGGGTGGCTGGCTCCTTCCAAGTGATGAATTGCCCCGTGAGAACGGGATTTTCGTCGTATAAATAAACAATGGGGAACAAGTTGGCAGCCCGTTGCGTTCGATAGGTAGTAACAGCGGTGATCGCGGGGCGTCTAATGCCCGGAGTCGATATCGAGGGCCGGGCCCGGCCGCGAACTACGGGAGCGTCATGGAGGATCTGACCCAGGGACTGAAGCAGTCGCGGGAGCAGCTCGCCAAGGGCCGCCACCAGGAGGCGCTGGCCCGGTTGATGCACCTCACGGAGAAGTATCCGGACGACCGTGAGGTGAAGAGCGCGATCGCGGCCGCCTTGAACCTCCGGGGCATCGCCCAGGCGGAGGCCGGGGCGATGGACCGGGCGGGCATCGATTTCGAACGGTCGCTCCGGTACCAGGAGACGGCCGACGCGCACGTCAGCATGGGACGGCTGCACCAGAGCCGGGGCGAATTCCAGGAAGCCTTCCAGGAGTACACGCGCGCGCTCGACATGGATGAGGAGCTGGGCGCCGCGCACGAATACCTCGGCTACTACTTCCTCGAGGTCGGCGATCCCGACCAGGCGGTGACGGCGTTCGGCCGCGCCATCGCCAAGGGGCTCGCCTCGAAGCACATCTACCTCGGGCTCTGGGAGGCCTACATGGGCCTCGAGCGCAAGGAGCAGGCGCACGAGGCGGCGCTGGAGATTTCCAAGCGTCTTCCGGAGGACGACCAGGTCCTCGGCACGCTCGGACTCTCGTACGCGGTCTGCATCGGCGACTACGACAGCGCCGAGGACGCGTGGAAGCGCGCGGTGGAGATCAATCCGAAGAATCTCTCGAGCCTGTTCAACCTGGCGGGCCTCGCGGCCGTTCGTGGCCGGCGAGACGAGGCGATGGACTACCTGCGGCGGTGCGTGATCATCGACCGCAAGCGGACGCTCGCCATGTGGAAAGAGGACATCAGCGCCTCGCGGCAAAAGTTCGCGGCCTATTCCGGCGACGAGGATTTCCTCGACATCCTCGGCGCGATCACGACTTGATTTCGCGTTCGCCCTCATCCGGTCGCATTCCCACCCGAACGCCAGGAAATCGCACCCGGAAATGCAGATTTTCACGCCCGACGGCGGCGGCAAGGGTCACGTTTTCACTTTAAGTCCTTGAGGTTGAGGCGGTTGCGCTGCAACCCCCGGGCCAATCCCCCCTGTCCCAAATAGAGTCATATTTTTATTGCGTTTGACCCCCCGCAGGATAGACTTCTTCTGAATTCATCCGGCCGGTAAGGGTCCGCCCGGGGAGAGACGAGCGCCTGGCCGGAGACTGTCTGGGATTGGGGCGCGCTAACTCGTGAAAGAACCCGTCGTCTTGGCGGACCGGTATCGGATCGTCCGCACCCTGGGACAGGGTGCGACGGCCCGGACGTTCCTCGCCCACGACGACTCACGCCGGAATCTCGAGGTCGCCGTCAAGATCCTCGAGGGAGACGCCTCGCCCGACGGCCGTCTCAAGTTGAAACGGGAATTCACCGCGCTCTCGCGCATCGCGCACCCGGGATTCCCCAAGGCGCTCGACTTCGGCGTCTCCGGCAGCCGCTGCTTCTACACGACCGAGTTCGTCGAGGGAGAAGATCTCGGGCGGTTCATGAGGCGGCGCACGAACCGGGGACCGGACGTCGCGCTGCAGATCATCGTCCAGGTCGTCGGCGCGCTCGATCACCTGCGCCGCAGCGGTATCGCCCACGGCGACCTGCACCCGGGCAACATCGTCATCCGCCGCAGCGGCTCCGAGATTTCGGTGAAGCTGATCGACCTCGGGCTCGCGGGTCCGGACGCGTCCATCGCGGAAGACCTGCGCTCGTTCGGCCGCCATCTCCTCAAGCTGCTTCCCGAGGGCGTGTCGCCGATCCGCGATCTCCTGGACCGGTTGGTCACGTCGAAGCCGGGCCTGCGGATCGAGGAGCCGGACGCCGTCCTCGCGGCGGCGCGGGCCATCGATCCGCGCGTCGTCGAGCAAGTCGGCCGCGACCTTCGCATCTTCGGGCGCGACCGGGAGCTCAAGAATCTCGGGGAACTCCTCGATGCCGCCCTGGCCCGGACGCCGGGCCACCGCGTCGTCTCCGTCTATGGCGAGTCCGGCTCCGGCCGGTCCGCCGTGCTCGACCAGGCGAGAATCGAGGCCCAGACCCGCGGCTTCCTCGTGGGAATCTCGGGGGCGGCGGACGGCGGGCGCACCCCCTACGAACAGGCTCGTGCCGCGCTGGAAATGCTTGGGCCGTCAGGGTTTCCGCGCGAGATCCTCGAACGGCGCTTCGGCGACGCCTCCGAATTGCGGCTCGGCGTCACGCGCGCGCTCCTGTCCGCGGCGGAGGAGGTTCCTCTCGCCCTCGTCTTCGACGATCTCGACCTGGGTGACCGGGACAGCCGCGCCCTCGCGGAACACCTCGCCCAAGTCCTCCCCATGCGGAACACGTCGCGGCTGGTGCTCATCGCGTCGTCGCGCACGGCGCCTTTCCCGCGCGAGCGGGCCCTCGCGATCGACCTCGAGCCGCTGGAGCGGCCGGAGCTCTCGCAGCTGGCGCGTTCCTGGGCGGGCGGGGCGACCCCCTCGGCCGCCCTGATCGACGAGCTGGCGGCGGCGTCGCGCGGCCATGCCGGCCTCGCGCGCGAACTGCTCGACGCGTCCCACGACCGGGTGACCGTCGCCGACGGCGCGCTCCGCCTGCTCCCCGAGGCGCGGCTGGCGCTGACCGAGGACCGGAAGACGTCGGTCGCGAAGCGGGTCGCGGAGCTGGATGGGGTCACGCGCGAGACGCTCGAATTCCTCGCCCTCCTGACGCGCCCGCTTCCCCTGAGGGAGATCCGGGCCGTGACGGGCTTCGCCGGGGCCGCGGAGGCGCTCGAGAAGCTGCTCGACCTGGGGTGGGCGGACGCGGCGGACGGGGGCTGGAAGCTCACGTCCGCGTTCCTGCGCCGCTCGATCGAGGAGACGATTCCCGAAGCGCGCCGCGCGACGCTTCACCTGCAGGTCGCGCGCGGCCTCGAGAATTGCGGCGGCCAGGTCTCCTTCGAAAAGATGGAGTCGATCGCGCACCACTATCTCCACTCGACCGATGTCGCGTCCGGGGAGAAGTGGGGTCTCGACTTGGGAGCCACGCTCGTCAAGCGCCACGCCTATCTCGGGGCGGGCGAGGTGTTCGAGCGGATCGCCCGCCGCGGGGGCGCGCAGCGCCTCGAGGCGTGGGAGCGGGCGCGGACGGCCTGGAAGAGCGCGGGCCATTTCGAGCGCATGGTCGAGGCGGCCCGCGAGCGCCTGTCGGGCGAGCCGTCGTCGCCGGCGGCGCGCGTCGCCCTGGCCGAGGCGCTCATGGAGCGCGGCGATCACGAGGCGGCGCTTGGTGAATACGAATCCGTCCTCAAGGACAGCTCGACTCCCCCCGCGGAGCAGGCCAAGGTCAACCTTGCCTGCGCGCGGATTCTTGGTGTGCTCCGTCGAACGGACGAGGAACAGTTGCGGATCCGCACCGCCGAACTCACGGGCGCCGCGGACCCGCTGGAGCTTGCCTTCGCCCAAGGCTCCCATGCCGTGAACACCGGTGAGGGCGGTTCCGCCGTCACGTACCTTGAGCGCGCTCTCAGTTTGGCCCGCCAACGAGGCGACAGACTCGAGCAAATCCGAATTCTTCGATACCTGGGTAGCGCCCATTACATGCTCCTTGGAAATCCACAAGATGCGGGCCGGGTGCTCAAGGAGTCCTCCACGCTCGCGCGCCAAGAGGGTTGCAGAGTCCCGACCATCCAGGCGGAGGCCGTCCTCTCTACCGTCCTAGCCACCACGGGATCGCATGCGCAAGCGCTCCTGTTGAAACGCAGAGTGCTCGAGAATGCGGTGGAATCCGGGCAGTGGATGTTGATTTCAAACTATGCCTACAACCTTGCCAACAGCGCATCGCACCACGGCAGCATTGCCGAGGCGGAAAAGGCGGCCAATCTAGCCCTCGATTTCTCAGACAGGACGCACCAAGCGCACATTGCGGCACGGGCGTATGAAGTCCTTGCGGTCACGGCCGCTCAGAAGAGCCGTCCCCGGCAAGCTGCCCTCATGCTGGACAAGTCGCGCCAAGTGCAAACCGCGGGCAAGGACTGGACATCGCCGGTGATATGGAACCGGAACAAGGGCGTTGCCTTGTGGCTCTCCGGCGCTTGGCGAGCCGCCGAGCCCGTGCTCGACAAGGCCCTGAGAGACTTCCTGGATCGCCACTGGCCCATCGATGCGATACCCGTTCTCTTGGGTCTCGCGGAGACTCTCTACCATCGAAGAATGCCCGTTGATGCCGGCTTGATTGAACGTGCTCGCCGCGAATGCGCTCCATGGAAGAACCGATTCGCGACAGCCGTCCTTGACCTTGTCGAGGGCATCGCAAGCCTCAGCAACGGGAACAAGGCCAGAGCGCAAGTCCTGATTGATCGGGCGACCAAGTCCTTTGGCAAGGACGTGGGTTTGGATTTCCAACTCAGCGCCGGCTTGGCGGCGGCCCGGGCGGCCGACGCGTTCGAGGATCGCGCAAGTCACGCGGCTGAGGTGTATCATAAGGCTCTCTCCAACGATCGGCTCCGTTACGCCGAGGAGGCCGCGGAACTGCTTGGAGACCTCTCGGCGGACGCCGGAAACTACGAAGGGGCGGACCGCTGGTACCAGGAGGCTCGACGGGTGTTCACCGACCGACGCTCCGAATGGTTCGAGGACTCCTCGATGAACGAGGATCTCCA
>Ga0075420_100003301_pt1 | contig 14094 bp, 12 predicted proteins | sample SoiMetdeltSBSDD4_FD_75296 | JGI IMG/M metagenome (GOLD analysis project Ga0075420, IMG submission 75296) | Bulk soil microbial communities from a Populus tree surrounding site in Tennessee, USA - Soil MetaG P. deltoides SBSDD4 | ecosystem: Environmental > Terrestrial > Soil > Tree plantation... | reverse complement strand
GCCGCGCCGATCTCGCGCAGGTTGTGCGGCGGGATGTTGGTCGCCATGCCCACGGCGATGCCGGCCGACCCGTTCATGAGCAGGTTGGGCACGCGCGAGGGCAGCACGCTGGGCTCCTGCGCCCGCCCGTCGTAGTTCGGCCCGAAGTCGACCGTGTCCTCGTCGATGTCGCGCAGCATCTCCATGGCGAGCGGGTCGAGCCGGCTCTCGGTGTAGCGCATCGCGGCCGGCGGGTCGTTGCCGGGCGAGCCGAAGTTGCCGTTGCCGTCGATCAGCGGGTAGCGCAGCGACCAGGGCTGGCCCATCCGCACCAGGGCGTCGTAGATGGACGCGTCACCGTGCGGGTGGAACTGCCCCATCACGTCGCCGACGACCCGGGAGCACTTCACGTAGCCGCGGTCGGGGCGGTACCCCGAGTCGTACATGGCATAGAGGATCTTGCGATGGACCGGCTTGAGCCCGTCGCGGACGTCCGGCAGGGCGCGGCTGACGATCACGCTCATCGCGTAGTCGAGGTACGAGCGCGACATCTCCACCTCGAGCCCGACCGGCTCGATCCGGCTGCGCGCCGTGCCGTCACCGCTGTGGTCCGCGCCGGCGCCGGTCCCCTCGACCGCGTCGTCGTCTTCGGGCATGGTCGGATCCGTCACTGTCTACCCTTATCGTCTAGGCCGGGCGGTGCACCCCGGCTGTGGCCAACCGCGAAACCGTTTCTGCGCGTTAGATATCGCTAGATATCCAGGAAGCGGACGTCCTTGGCGTTGCGCTGGATGAACGAGCGGCGAGCCTCGACGTCCTCACCCATCAACACGCTGAACAGCTCATCCGCAGTCGCCGCGTCGTCCAGCGAGACGTGCAGCAAGGTCCGGGTGGCCGGGTTCATCGTGGTCTCCCACAGCTCCGGGTAGTTCATCTCCCCCAGGCCCTTGAACCGCTGGATGTCGTCCGGCTTCGCGTTCGCCCGCTTCTCCTGCCGGATCGCGATGAGCCCGTCGCGCTCCCGGTCGGAGTAGGCGTACTGCGCGTCGTCGCCCTTCTTGTTCCACTTGATCTTGTAGAGCGGCGGCTGGGCCAGGTAGACGTGCCCGAGCTCCACCAGCGGCCGCATGAAGCGGAACAACAGCGTGAGCAGCAGGGTACGGATGTGCTGGCCGTCGACGTCCGCGTCGGCCATCAGCACGATCTTGTGATACCGCAGCTTGTTGATGTCGAACTCTTCGTGGATGCCGGTGCCGAGTGCGGTGATCAGCGCCTGGACCTCGTTGTTCTTGAGGACCCGGTCGATGCGCGCCTTCTCCACGTTCAGGATCTTGCCGCGGATCGGCAGGATCGCCTGGAACTTGGGGTCGCGCCCCTGCTTGGCGGAGCCGCCGGCGGAGTCGCCCTCCACGATGAACAGCTCGGAGACCCGCGGGTCGGTCGACTGGCAGTCGGAGAGCTTGCCCGGCATCGAGCTGGACTCCAGCAGCGACTTGCGCCGGGCCAGCTTGCGGGCCTGGGCTGCGGCGATGCGCGCCCGCGACGCAGCGGAGGCCTTCATGATTACCGTCTTGGCCTCGCCCGGGTTGCGCTCCAGCCAGTCGGCCAGCCACTCGTTGCAGACCCGCTGCACGAAGCCCTTCACGTCGGTGTTGCCGAGCTTGGTCTTGGTCTGGCCCTCGAACTGCGGGTTCGCCAGCTTGACCGAGACGATGGCGGCCAGCCCCTCCCGGATGTCCTCACCGGTGAGCTTCTCGTCGCCCTTGAGCAGCTTCTTGTCGCTGCCGTACTTGTTGACCACCGTGGTCAGCGCGGCCCGGAACCCCTCCTCGTGCGTGCCACCCTCGTGCGTGTTGATGGTGTTCGCAAAGGTGTAGACCGACTCGCCGTACGACTCGTTCCACTGCATCGCCACCTCGACCGACATGCCCTCGCCATCGGCGGTGAACTCCACCACCGAGCGGTGCAGCGGGGTCTTGGTCAGGTTGAGGTGGCGCACGAAGTCGGCGATGCCGCCCTTGTAGAGGTAGGTCACCTCGCGGGCCGGGCCGCCCTCGTCACGCTTGCGCTCGTCGCGCAGGTGGATGGTGAGGCCGCGGTTGAGGAACGCCATCTCCTGCAGCCGCCGGGAGATGATCTCGAAGCTGAACTCGGTGGTCTCGAAGATCTTCGGGTCGGGCCAGAAGCTGACGCTCGAGCCGCTCCGCCGGGTCCGCTCCCCCTTGACCAGCGGCGTCGGCTTGGCGAAGTGGTACTGCTGGCGCCACACGTGGCTGTCCTTGTGGATCTCCACCTCCATCCGCGTGGAGAGCGCGTTCACCACCGAGACGCCGACCCCGTGCAGGCCGCCGGAGACCGTGTACGCCTTGCCCTCGAACTTGCCGCCCGCGTGCAGCACGGTCAGCGCCACCTCAACGCCCGGCTTCTTGAGCTTGGGGTGCATGTCGACTGGGATGCCCCGCCCGTTGTCCACCACCCGGACCCCGCCGTCGGCGAGCAGCACCACGTCGATCGTGTCGCAGAAGCCGGCCAGGGCCTCGTCCACGGCGTTGTCGACCACCTCCTGCACCAGGTGGTGCAGGCCCCGCTCCCCGGTGGAACCGATATACATCCCTGGGCGCTTGCGCACCGCTTCCAGCCCTTCAAGGGCGGTCAACGAGGCAGCCGTGTAGTCGTCCTGCTTCTTCGGCACCGACGTCGTCCCTCTCTCCGCAGCCGCGGACGAGCCTCTCCGCAACCCGCGGATGAATGACACCGCCCGCGATGCGCGGCGGCGTACACCCTTCGATCCTACTGTGCCTGGGCGACAGAAGCGCGTTACGGCACCCCTGAGACCTTCGTAGCCGCCCGAACCACTCGGTCCGCGACTCCCCCCACGCACCCACCGATCACACGGCGCCGACGGAGCGAACAGCACCGCCGAGGTCGGTGTCGGTGACTGCGAGGGTACGCCCTACGGGCTGCCCCGGGTGGGGTCGCACGCCGGCCTGCGCGTGCCGTAACCTCGCCCCCGCCGAGGTGAAAGGTGTGGTACGCCGATGGGGCTGGACAACGTCGCCGTGCAGTGGCCACGCACCGGACGCTTCTACGACCCGGTGGCCCCGGCCGAGTTCGTCGACTTCGCCGTCCTCGCCGACGAGCCGCAGGTGCCCGCCCCGGCTGCCGCCCTCGCTGGACACATCGCCAAGACCGGCACGGTACGCGTGACCGCGTACATCGAGCTCGTCGACCTGATGCTGGGACTGTCCGGTGTGCTCTACGCCACTGACGCGTCGACCGAGGACGAGGACCCGGTGATCGACCCGGACGGCTGCGCCTGGATCGCGGGCGGCCTGGAGCGCTTCGTCGAGGGGCACCACCCGCTCGGCGAGGAGGTCACGTTCGAGACGGTGGCGCAGGTGCTCACCGCCGCCCTCGCCGACAACCGCCTCGCCGAGCAGCAGCTGCGCTGGCTGGACAGCCGGCTGGACCGGCTGCGCCGGGAGGCGGGTGGGGCGCCGCAGTGGAGCTTCACGCTTACCGAGCTGGATGTGCTCGGGCAGTTCTACCGGCGGTGCGCCGACCGTGGCTTCGCCGTCTACGCCGACTTCTGAGCCACTTCGCTGAGATCAGACGGAACTTGACCACGCCCGATCTGCTCGCCTCGACCGGCCCCCTTTACCGGTTCAACACCCATTTATCCGTTCAGCCACCCCACACTCTTCAAGATCACGACTGTGACATGGGATGTGCACCGCAACTACACATCCGGCGCATCAGATCCCGATCTTGGCGTGATGCGGTTGGCGCAGACAGCCGCAGCGGACTGAGCTACTCCGGTATACAGCGGTTCCCAAGCTCCCCGGCGACCGGCACAGCTCGAATCTGGCCAGTTCGAGATCTAGAAGACTTATGCACGCTATCCAGGTATAAGTCTTCTAGATTGCAAAGCTTGACCCGCAGAGGGCCACCCGTCGATCCTGGTTGACCAATTTTCGGCCCTTTTATCTTCAGGGCGGCCCGGTACGAATACGGTGGTTAACCCAAAGATAGGAATAGTCCAAGTTGGGTCTCTAGCCGTAGGTGTCCCGTGGGCCGCGGCCGCGGACCCGGCGGGGACCCCGCGACCAGGACGGTGCGGCGGGTCCGTGCACCCGCAGCCTGGTGACCACGTTGTGCCCCACCGCCGCGGCGATCCGCACCAGCAGCGTGCCGGCGAGCATGCGCAGCTGGGTCGCCCACGCGGTGGACTCCGCCTCCACGGTCAGCTCACCGCCCTCCAGCTTCACCGGGCGGCTGTGCGCGGCGATATCCGGACCCACCACCCGCTCCCAGGCGCCGAAGACGGTCGCCTCGGCCGCTGGACGGCCCCACCCGCGCGCCTTGACCAACCGTTCCAGGATCGCGCCGAACGGCTGCGGGTCGCGGGGGTCCGGCCCGGCGCCGGAGTAACCTCGCCGCCGGGTCGCCGGGCGAGCGGTCCGGCCGCGCCCCGCCGGCGGGACGGGCGCCGCGCGACCGCCGGCCGCCTGGCCGGCATCGGCACCACCGGTAGCCACACCCGCACCGGCATCGGCGGCGGTAGGACCAGCACTGGCCCCGGCACCGGTGCCAGCCGCGTCCGGCCCGCCAGCACTACCACGCCCGTCAGCACTGCCACGCCCGTCAGCACTGCCACGCTCGCCTGCGCCGCCTGGCTCGCCTGCGCCGGCCGGCATCCCGGCGTCGTCGCCCACCAGGTCCGAGCGCCCGCCGCCGCGCCCCCCGCCCTGCCCGGCGGACCACCCGTACCCGGCTCCGCGCCGGGTGCCCCGGCGGGCCCGAGCCGCGTCCAGCGCCGCTCGGGCGAGGTCGGGACCGCTCACCCCGGCGGCACCGCCCGCCCCAGCCGCGTCCGGCGCCGCCGGGTCTCCGGACCCACCGGACCGCCCGCTGTACCCTCCGGCCTGTCCGCCGGACCCGCCGGACCGTCCACCGGAGCCACCAGCCTGTCCGCCGGCCGGGGCAGGATCGGTGTGCGGCGGGCCCGAACCAGCCTGCCCACCCGGCGTGTCACCCCGCACGGCGTACCTCCCCGTCGGCCAGGTCAAAGCGCACCCCACGCAGGCTGGGCGGGACATCGTCCGGGACGGCGCAGGTGACCAGCACCTGGCTGGCCGTGCCGACCAGGGCGGCCAGCCGATCCCGCCGGCCGGTGTCCAGCTCCGCGAAGACGTCGTCGAGCACGAGCACCGGCTCCACCCCCTCGGAGCGCAGCAGGTCGTACGCTGCCAGCCGCAGCGCCACCGCGTACGACCATGACTCGCCCTGGCTGGCGTACCCCTTGGCGGGGCGCTCGCCCAGCGCGAGGGTGAGGTCGTCGCGGTGCGGGCCGACGAGCGTGACGCCCCGCTCCACCTCGGCCGGCCGGGCCTGGCGCAGCGCCTCGCCCAGCGCCCGGGCGAGCGCGCCCCGGTCCGCCGCGCCAGGACCGCCGGCCACCCCGCCCGGTCCGGCCACCCCGCCCAGCCCCGCCATCTCACCCAGCCCGGCCGCCTCACCCAGCCCGGAGCGGTACGCGACCGCGGCCGAGCCGCCCCGGCCGGCCACCGTGTCGTACGCCTTCGCCACGTGCGGGGCGAGCGCGGCGACCAGCTCCAGCCGGCCGGCCAGCAGCGCTGCCCCGTGCTCGGCCAGGTGCAGGTCCCACACGTCCAACGTGGACAGGTCGCGGCTGCCGGAACTGGCCTTGCGGGCCAGGTAGGCGGTGCGCAGCAGCGCGTTGCGCTGGCGGAGCACCCGGTCGTAGTCGGCGCGCACGCCGGCGTAGCGGGGCTGCCGGGCGACGAGCAGGTCGTCGAGGTAGCGCCGCCGCTCCGCCGGATCGCCCCGGACCAGGGCCAGGTCCTCCGGGGCGAAGAGCACCAGCCGCAGTACGCCGAGCACGTCGCGCGCCCGGCTCACCGGGGCGCGCCCGAGCCGGGCCCGGTTCGCCCTGCCCGGCGTCACCGACAGCTCGACGACCAGCTCCCGCCCGTCGTGGACGACAGCGGTACGGATCACCGCGGTCTCCGCGCCGGCCCGCACCAGGGGGGCGTCCGCGGCCACCCGGTGGCTGCCCAGCGTGGCGACGTACCCGAGCGCCTCGACCAGGTTGGTCTTGCCCGCGCCGTTGGCGCCGACGAGCACGTTGGGCCCGGGGTCGAAGCCGACGGCCACGTGCGCGTAGGAGCGGAAGTCGACCAGCTCCAGCGAGCGTACGTACAGGGAAGTCAGCCCTTCCGGACCGCGTGGCCGCCGAACTGCGCCCGCAGTGCGGCGACCGCCTTCATTGCCGGCGAGTCGTCCTGCCGCGAGCCGAAGCGGGCGAACAGCGCCGCGGCGATGACGTTCATCGGTACGGCGAGCCGGATCGCCTCCTCAACGGTCCACCGGCCCTCGCCGGTGTCGTCGGCGTAGCCGCGCAGCCCGGCCAGGGTCGGGTCCTCCGCCAGCGCGCGGTCCAGCAGGTCGAGCAGCCAGGACTTGATGACCGTCCCCTCCCGCCACGACCGGACCACGCCCGGCACGTCGGTGACGAGCCCGGAGGCGGTCAGCAGCTCGTAGCCCTCGGCGTAGGCGTGCATGATCCCGTACTCGATGCCGTTGTGGACCATCTTGGCGTAGTGTCCGGCGCCGACCGGCCCCGCGTGCACGAAGCCGAACTCGCCGGCCGGCTTGAGCGCCTCGAAGATCGGCATACACCGCTCGACGTCCGCGTCAGCGCCGCCGACCATGAGCGCGTAGCCGGCCTCCAGGCCCCAGACCCCGCCGGACACGCCGACGTCCAGGTAGCCGATGCCCCGCTCGGCCAGCCGCTGGGCCCGTGGCGCGTCGTCGGAGAAGCGGGAGTTTCCCCCGTCGATGATGATGTCACCCTCGCCGAGGACCGCGGCGACCTCGTCAATGGCTGCGGAGGTGTGCTCGGCCGGCACCATCACCCACACGACCCGGGGCGAGCCCAGCTTGCCAGCCAGCTCGGCGAGGCCGGCGACGTCCGAGACCTCCGGGTTGCGGTCGTAGCCCACCACCTCGTGCCCGGCGCGGCGCAGCCGCTGGCGCATGTTGCCGCCCATGCGGCCGAGTCCGACCAGCCCCAGCTGCATCACTAGCCCCCTTCCGCAAGGCCGGCGTTGCGCTGGAGCGCTAGCGGCCGAGCCGGATCGGCATGATCAGGTAACGGTAGCCCTCGACAGTCTCCCCGTCCTCGGTCCCGGGCGCCAGCAGGGCCGGCTTGCTCGGGTCCACCATGGACAGCACGGCGACCGGCTTGTCGAGCGCGGTCAGGCCGTCCAGCAGGTACTGCGGGTTGAACGCCACGGTGAGCGGCTCGCCGGTGAACGTGGCGTCCATCGCCTCGCTCGCCCGCGCGTCCTCGGTGCCGCCGGCCTCGACCACCAGGCCGTCCTCGCCGAAGGTCAGGCGCACCGGGGTCGCCCGCTCGGCCACCAGGGCGACCCGGCGGACCACCTCGGCCAGCGCCGAGACGCTCACCCGGGCCTGGGCGGCGTGCGTCTCCGGCAGCAGCGCGCGGACCTTGGGCAGGTCGCCGTCGAGCAGCCGGCTGGTCGTGCGGCGGGTCCCCGCGGAGAAGCCGATCATCCCTTCGCCGGCCCCGCCGCGGGCCAGCGCGATCGTCACCTCGCCGCCGAGCGGGCCCATGGTCTTGGCGGTGTCGGCCAGGGTCTTGGCCGGCACCAGCGCGTGCATGCTGCCGCCCTCATCCTGCGGCCGCCAGGAGAGCTCGCGCAGCGCCAGCCGGTACCGGTCGGTGGCGATCAGGCTCAGCGTCGCCCCGTCCATCTCCATCCGGACCCCGGTGAGCATCGGCAGCGTGTCGTCCCGCCCGGCGGCGATCGCGACCTGGGCCACCGCCGCAGCGAACACCCCGGCGTCCACGGTGCCCGCGGTGGCCGGCATGTCGGGCAGGGTCGGGTAGTCCTCCACCGGCATGGTGGGCAGCGTGAAGCGGGCGCTGCCGCACACCAGCTCAAGATGCGAGCCGACGGCCGCGATGTCGACCGGCTTGGCTGGCAGGGCCTTGGTGATCTCGGCGAGGAGCCGGCCGGACACCAGGGCCGCGCCGTCGGAGTCGGCCTGCACGTCGATCGTGACCTGGCTGGAGACCTCGTAGTCAAAGCCCGAGACGTGCAGCGCCCCGTCGCCGACCCGCAGCATCACCCCGGCCAGCACCGGCACTGACGGGCGGCTGGGCAGGCTCTTCGCGGTCCACGCGACAGCGTCGGCGAGCGCGTCACGCTCGACTCGGAACTTCATCAGATTGCCCTCCGCGATGAGGCGGCCAGCGAGGCCAACCGGGACACCGTACCGCGCCTTCCCAGCGCACTTCTCCCCAGCCGTGATGATTGGTTTTGTTTCCCTACTAGAAAGATCTTCCATCGTCTTCGTCGGTGTTGTGGATCCTGTGGAGGAGCACCGTCTGCCCAGCCCACAGCCGCCTTGCCGGAGTGCGCGGGGTGTGGATAAACGGTCGCCAGGACGCCTGTTTGCACACAGCCGCCGCCGGCGTCCGCGGTTATCCCCGGCTATCCACCGTTCATCCACTGGATGAGCACAGGTTTCTCCCCCAGCTCTGGGGATAACTACCTCACCCGCCGTCGACCGCCAAGACACCCACCGGGTACGTCCACAGCGCGTCCCCAGAAGTTATCCACAGCCTGTGGATAGGTGTTGTGGACGGGCGAGCCGAACGGCTACGGAGTCTGCTTGATCCGGTTCGTAAGCTCGGCGATCTGGTTGTAGAGCGACCGCCGTTCGGCCATCTGCTGGCGGATCTTTCGGTCAGCGTGCATGACGGTGGTGTGGTCCCGGCCGCCGAACGCCTGTCCGATCCGGGGCAGCGACAGGTCTGTCAGCTCGCGGCACAGGTACATCGCCACCTGGCGGGCGTTGACCAGGACCCGCGAGCGGGAGTGCCCGCGCAGGTCCTCCATGCTCACCCCGAAGTACTCGGAGGTGGCCACCATGATCTGGTCGGCCGTGAGCTCCGGGCCGGTGCCGTCCGGGATGAAGTCGCGCAGCACCTCCTCGGCGAGCGCGAGCTCCACCGGGGAGCGGGTGAGGGACGCGTACGCGGTGACCCGGATCAGCGCGCCCTCCAGCTCCCGGATCGAGTTGGAGATCCGGGACGCGATGAACTCCAGCACGTCCGGCGGCGCGAAGAGCCGCTCCTGGGCGGCCTTCTTCTGCAGGATCGCGATCCGCGTCTCCAGGTCCGGCGGCTGGATGTCGGCGAGCAGGCCCCACTCGAACCGGGTACGCAGCCGGTCCTCCAGCGTGGACAGCTGCTTGGGCGACCGGTCGGAGGTGATCACGATCTGCTTGTTCGCGTTGTGCAGCGTGTTGAAGGTGTGGAAGAACTCCTCCTGGGTGCGCTCCCGGTTCTCCAGGAACTGGATGTCGTCGATCAGGAGGATGTCCACGTCCCGGTAGCGGCGCTGGAACGCGCTGGTCTTGTCGTCGCGCAGCGAGTTGATGAAGTCGTTGGTGAACTCCTCGGTGGACACGTACCGCACCGAGCGGGCGTTACCGAGTGTCGTCGCGTAGTGCCCGATGGCGTGCAGCAGGTGGGTCTTGCCCAGCCCAGAGCTGCCGTAGATGAACAGCGGGTTGTACGCCTTCGCCGGTGACTCGGCCACCGCCACCGAGGCCGCGTGCGCGAACCGGTTGCTGGAGCCGATGACGAACGTCTCGAACATGTACTTCGGGTTGAGCCGGTTCCCCCCGACGTCGGCGGGCCCGCCAGCCGGCCGCCCGCGCAGGTCCTCCCGCACCGGACCGAGGTCGGCGCGGTGCGGCGCGACGTTGCGGCCGGGGCCGTTCTCCGAGCCTGCGCCGAGGGCGGGGCCATGGCCGAGAGAGCCGCCCACACCGTGGCCGAGGGTACCGGCACCGCGGCCGAAGGGGCCGGCACCAGGGGTCGGACCGGGGGTCGGACCGGGGGTCGGACCGGGGGTCGGACCGGGGCCGAGAGGGCCCGTGCCGAGGCCCGGACGGATGCCGACCGGCGGCCCGCCGCCGAACCGCTCGCCAGCGGTGCGCTGGCCGGCCAGCCCCTCGTCCAGACGGCGCCCGGCGAGGCCTTCGTCCGGACCGGCGATGCCCGCTCCACCGACCGGATGACCGGTATAGCCGCTGCCAGGCCTGTGCTGGCCGGTGTAGCTGTCGCCGGTGTAGCTGTCGCTGGTATAGCCGTCGCTGGTGTAGGTGTCGCCGGTGACCATCCCCCCGCCGGCCGCCGCCCCGGGACTGCCGGGGATGTAGGCCGGTGGCGCGAGGCGCGCGTACGGGTCATCCGGCGCCGCCATCCCCGGCCTGCCCACGCTTGGCCCGGCGCCATCTGGCCCGCCGGCTCCCGGCCCGCCGAAGCCTGGTCCGCCGAGGCCTGGTCCGTCTGCGGTCTGCGGCATAGCCGTAGCGGCGCCTCCCGGCGGCGTGGCCGCGGGGTCCTCTGGCTGGCGTACCGTGACCGCCACCTGGATCGGCCGGCCCATCTGGCGGGAGAGCGCCTCGGTGATGGCGGGTCGCAGCCGGGCCTCGATGACGTCCCGGGTGAACGAGTCCGGCACCGAGATCAGCGCGGTGTCCTCCACGATCGCCCGCAGCCGGGTCAGCCGCAGGTACGCCCGCTGCTGCGGCGAGACGATCTCGTCGGCCAGCTCGCCGGTCGCGCTCGACCAGAGTGCGCCGAGGTCGCCCAGCATCAACGTCCGGTCACCAGGCTCGGTCATGGCGTCGCCTCGCCGCGCCCCACCGCGGTGGCCCCCCCGCCGCGCTTGGCCGCGGCGGTACGTCCGCCATGCTGTCCCGTTCGCGCGCCGCGCTCGCTCATGGCGCCATCCCCCCTGTCGCTGCCCGCGTACCAGCCGCGGCTCCCGGCCGGAACGCTGCGTACCTCCGGTGCCTGGTCTTCCACAGGTTGTCCACAACCTGTGTATCGAGTCCTAGCTGCGTGACCTCGGCGGCTCCTGGTCTGTGCGGCGCCACCAGAGAGCTGGGCATCCGGTGGCTCTGAGAAGAGACGGAGCACCGACCCGATCCGCCCAAACCGGGCGCCCCCTTCGGGTGCGGTCTCCACTGGCAATCGGGGACGCTAACAGCGTTGTCCACACCCGTCCAACCGTTGTCCACACCGTCGGGTTGTTGGCGTCATAATCCGACCGTCCGCTGGATAGTTTGACCGCCATCTACCAGGCGCGTAGCCTTAGACGGCTACGCGGGCGCCCCGCAACCGGGGCGTCCGCACTGCTGCGCGCCGGATGCGCCGCTAGCATGGAACCCGGTTACACACCCGCGTGGTGCACGCGAAGAGTCGCGATGGAGAGCCTGACGTGAGCAAGCGTACGTACCAGCCGAACAACCGCCGGCGCGCCAAGACCCACGGTTTCCGGCTGCGGATGCGCACCCGGGCCGGCCGCGCGATCATCGCGACCCGCCGCGCCAAGGGTCGCACCCGCCTGTCGGCCTGAGCCGGCAGCGGGGCCGACCAAGAGAGGTTGGGCCGTGCTGGCCAACGCCCAGCGCCTGCGCTGCCGCGCCGAGTTCCAGGCTGCGGTGCGGGCCGGCCGTCGGGCCGGCCGGGGAAGCCTGGTCGTGCACCTGCACGTTCCAGCGGTCGCACAGGCGTCGCCGGCGCCAACAGTGTCCGAGCCGGTGCGTGACGAGGGGCAGTCGACCCCCGCACGTGCCGGCTTCGTCGTCCCACGGGCGGTCGGCGGCGCGGTGGTCCGTAACCGCGTCCGGCGCCGGCTGCGCCACCTGGTTCGGGAACGGATCGCGGAGCTGCCCACCGGGGCCGTGCTCGTGGTGCGGGCGCTACCCGGCGCGGGCGACGCCTCGTACGCCCAGCTCGGCCTCAGCCTGGACGCGGCCCTGGCGGCCACGCGGGCACCGCGCCGCCCGGCGGCATCGGGGGGCACCCGGTGACCGGCCCCGCGCCGCGGCCGACCTCGCTCGGCGGTCGCGTGCTGGCGGCTGCGGTCATCGCGTACCGTCGTTGGATAAGCCCGGCTCTGCCGGCTCGCTGTCGGTTCTACCCGTCATGCAGCGCGTACGCCCTGGAGGCGCTCACGGTGCACGGGGCGGTGCGCGGGACCGGCCTGACGATCTGGCGGCTGCTGCGCTGCCACCCGTTCCACCCCGGCGGGCACGACCCGGTGCCGCCAGCGCGGCGCCGGAGCGCCGGCACTGACCTGACTGGAGCCGCACCTTGATGGACTGGATCTACTGGGCGATCTCCCAGATCCTGCTCTTCTGGCACTCAATCTGGGACAGGGCGCTGCCGAAGTCGGCTTTCCTCGCCACCAACTGGGAGTGGATCCTCGCGATCGTCTTCCTGGTGATCACGGTACGGGTCATCCTGTTCCCGCTGTTCGTCAAGCAGATCAAGTCGCAGCGGGCGATGCAGGCGCTTCAGCCCCAGGTCAAGGAGCTGCAGGAGAAGCACAAGGGCGACCGGGAGACCTTGCAGAAGGAGCTCATGGAGCTCTACCGCAAGGAGAAGGCCAACCCGCTCATGGGCTGCCTCCCGCTGGTGCTGCAGATTCCGGTCTTCTTCGGCCTCTTCCACGTGCTGCGCCGGCTGAACCCGGATCGGACCGACCCCAAGACCACGTCGTACGGCTGGTCGTACGAGCAGTTCCACGACGCCTCGCTGGCGAAGCTGTTCGCCGCGCCGATCTCCGAGAGCTTCTCCACCGGCAACGCCGGGGTGAAGGTCGTGGCGGGCGTCCTGGTGCTCATCATGATCGTGACGACGTACCTCACCAGCCGCCAGATGATCCTCAAGACCGGCTGGTCCGAGGACCCGCAGCAGCGCATGATCCAGAAGCTGATGCTGTACGGCATCCCGGCCTCGCTGCTCATCTCCGGCTTCCTCTATCCCTTCCCGATCGGTGTGGTCATCTACTGGACGACGACCAACCTCTTCTCGCTCGGCCAGCAGTTCTGGGTGCTGCGCAAGTACCCGCCGCCGAAGATGAACGGCAAGGGCGCCGCCGGGACGAAGGCCGGCGGGGGCACGGCCGGCGCGCCGAGGGCGTCCAAGGCCGCAGGCGCGGCGAAGGCCTCAGGTGCTGCGAAGGCCCCAGGCGCGGCGGGTAAGGGTGCCGGGCCCGCCGGGAAGGGCGGCGCGGGCAGCGGCGCCACTGCCGGAAAGGGCACTGCGGCTGCCGAGGGAAAGGGCACCGCCTCCGGTAAGGAAGCGGCAAATGCGGCCCCGAGCAACGGTGGCGAGCCCGGACGAGGCGGCCTGTTCCGCCGGTCGAAGCCGGCACCGCCGCCGGTGCAGCCGGCCGCGGAGCCGAGGTCGCTCGCTCCCAAGCCCGGCGCCAAGCCGGTCAACCCGAAGAAGCGCGGTGCCAAGGCGAAGCGCCCGACCGGCTGACCCTAAGACCTCTGTCGCGGCCTCGTCCCAGGGGTGCCGCGGGCACATTCGAACACGCAGTACGGAGATGAGCCGTGACCGATACCAGCACCCCGTCCGTTACCGAGCCCGCGGTCAAGCCCGCCCATGCTCCGGTCGACGCCGATGTGCCAGAGGATCTGGCGTTGGCCGACCCGGACGACCCAGGGTCCGGGGACGATGTCGAGAAGGCCGGTGACGAGCGGTCCGCGTCGGCGTCCGAGAGCGAGCTGTTCCACGAGAGCGAGATCGGCGCCGACTACATCGAGGGCCTGCTGGACATCCTCGACTATGACGGAGACATCGACGAGCTGGTCGCCGGTGGCCGCCCCGTCGTCGAGGTGGTCGGCGCCCGGCTCAACGCGCTGGTGGGCCAGCGGGGGGCGACCCTTGAGGCGCTCCAGGAGCTGGCCCGGCTCGCCGTCTTCCGGCAGACCGGCTCACCCAGCCGGCTGCTGCTCGACATCAGCGGGTACCGGGCGGCCCGCCGCAAGGAGCTCGCCGCGGTGGCTAAGAACGCAGCCGAGAAGGTCAAGGAGTACGGCGAGGCCGTCCGCCTGGAGCCGATGTCGGCCTTTGAGCGGAAGTGCGTACACGATGTGATCAACTCACTGCCCGGGGTCGAGAGTGAGTCCGAGGGCGTGGAGCCGCAGCGCCGTATCGTGGTGCGGCCCGTCGACTGATGCCAGCGCTGT
>Ga0075420_100003299_pt1 | contig 14094 bp, 9 predicted proteins | sample SoiMetdeltSBSDD4_FD_75296 | JGI IMG/M metagenome (GOLD analysis project Ga0075420, IMG submission 75296) | Bulk soil microbial communities from a Populus tree surrounding site in Tennessee, USA - Soil MetaG P. deltoides SBSDD4 | ecosystem: Environmental > Terrestrial > Soil > Tree plantation... | reverse complement strand
GGCGGCACTCATCGCGACGGTCTGGACGGCCGTCGCCGTGGTCGCTGGCGTTCAGGCCGTGGCGCTCGTGCGCCTCGACGGCCGGACCGACATGCTTGGCTCGATCGTGAGCCGGTTGTCGATCATCCCGCTGTGGGCGCTCGCGACGCCGCTCATCCTGCGCACCGCTCGTGCCTTCCCGGTCGTGGATCGAAGCTGGCGGCCGAACCCGCTGGCGGCGGCCGCGCACGTCACGTTCGGGTCGATCTTCATCGTCGCGACGAACGTGATCATCCGGCTGCCGATCGTATTCGACTCGGACACGATCGGAGCCGGCGCCAACGCGCTCGTTCGGTCGACGCTACAAGGTGTCGCCGAGTACTTCCCGCCGGCGCTCGTGGTATACGCGGTGATCGTGGCGGTGGGTCACGTCGTAGGCGGAGGGCAAACGGTGCCGGTCGACCCGTCGTCGCCGCTGACGCCGGTGGTGGAGCGCGAGGTCGCGGTGGCCGGGATGCCGGCCACCGACGCGGCGCCGATGGCGAGCGCCGCAGGCGCGGTCGATGATTCAGCACCGGCCGGCGCAACGGATGGTCACCTCACGGTCCGTCAGTGGAATCGCGTGCACCTCGTGCGCCTCGAGGAGATCGATTGGGTCGAGGCGCAGGACAACTACGTCGTCGTGCACGCCGGGGCGCGCGCGTACAAGGGGCGCGAGCGCATCAGCGATGTGGAAGTCCAGCTCGACCCCCGCCGGTTCGTGCGCATTCATCGCTCGACGATCGTGCAGCTCGTGAAGATCCGTGAGGTACAGCCGCTCACGCACGGCGACCACGCGGTGATTCTGCGCGACGGGACGGTGCTCAGGGTGGCCCGCAGCCGTCGGGACGCGTTAGGCGAGGCATTGGGGTTGGAGCTGTAGGGTTGTCATTGGGTAAGGGCGCGAGTGAATGAGCTTCGATGCGGTTGAGACCTCCGGACCGCTGGAACGGTCGCCTATCGGGAAACGGGATCCAAGTCGTGAGTAGCCGGTCGTCCAGCCAGCCAGCAGAACGGTGGTACGACTGATCGACTGGCTCGCTCACGACTGGCGACTGACGACTTGGATCGTTCGTCCCGAACGAGGGCTCGCCACGCGAAGGACAGCCGCGATCAGGGTCTATACTCCGCTGCGAGATAAGCGACCATCGGATCGTCAGGCACGCGTACGAAGCCCGTTCCTTCCGGGCCGCCGTAGCGACGCACCCACGCTGTCGCGAGGCCGAACTCGTCGCGGCCGAGTACCGTGATCGAGCGGTCGGGATCGATGCCCCACCCCACGCGCCAGCGGTTCGGCAGCCCCCACTGCCTGCCCGCGTCAGTCGCGCGCGTGCCACGAACGTCGAACATCGCCGCCTCGTGTGGGACGCCGAGCAGCGCCGACGGGTGGCCCCACTTGAGCGCGGCGAGCCCGCCCGGGCTCCCCGTCTTCGGATCTTTCACGAACAGGAGCGGCGGCACCCCGGGCCACACCACCTTGCCCCCGGCATCGAGGTACCGCCGGAACGCCGAGCGCTCGAGCGCGGTGGTGTCGACGACCGACGGCGGCAGGTGGTCCAGCGCGAACACCAGCACGCTCGGTGCCCGGTCCTCGATGCGAGCGCGGAGAAACGCGCCTAACGCGTTCTCGTCGAGCACCTGGTACCCGCGGTTCGCGAAGTAACGCGACATCGTGGTCGCGTCCTGCACCCACGCCGACTTGATGTACGTCGAATCGAAGAAGACGGCACGGTGGACGGGTGTGCTCGTCACGCGCAGCGCGTACACGCCACCATCGGTGCTGCCGACGATCACGAGGTCGCCCGCCGGCGTCGGCGATGAGTGCACCGTGCTCCCCGTCCGGAAGCTCCACAGCAGCTTGCCCGACTTGCGATCGAGCGCGTGCAGCCGACCCTGGCCATCGCCCGCGTAGATGACGTCGCCGGCAACGGCTGGTGAAGACCATGTCGTCCCGGTCGTCGTGCGCCACAGCTCCTTGCCGCTCGCGGCGTCGACGGCCTGCACGAACTGGCCATCGGAGCTCCCGGCGTACACGACGCCGTCGATCACCGCCGGCGACGTGTTCACCCACGAGATCTTGTGATCGAACCGCCACCGCTCGACGCCTCTGGCGGCGTCGAGCGCGTAGAGCCAGCCGTCACGCGCGCCGATGAAGACCGTTCCGTTCACGACCGCCGGCGAGGACTGCACCGTGCGACGGTCGTAGCCGAAGTTCTTCGACTCGAGCTTCACGCCTTCGGTGTCGAACTTCCATCGCTCCGCACCGGTTGCGCGATCGAACGCGTACACGCGGCCGTCCGCGGATCCGACGTACACGCGTGAGGCATCGACGGCCGGCGACGAGCGAACTCGGCCCGTGGTTGGCGCGCGCCACTTCACCCTGCCTGTTGTCGCATCAACCGCGTACACGCGGCCATCGCCGGCGCCGAAGAACACGGTTCCGTCGACGAACGTCGGCGACGAGGTGTACACGTCGCCACTCTCATGGCCCCACGGCCATGGCACGAGCGGCCCGGTCGTGAATCGCCAGCGCTGGCGTCCAGTGGATGCGTCGACCGCGACGAAGTGCCCGTCGCGCGTGCCCACGTACACGGCGCCGCCGCCGACGGCGGGCGAAGAGGGAATCGGGTTACCGGCGTCGAACGCCCAACGACGCGCGCCTGTGTTGCGGTCGAGCGCGTACAGATGGCCGTCGCCGCTGCCGACGTACACCGTCTGTCCCACCACCGCGGGGGACGAGATGACGTCGCCTTCCGTCATGAACCGCCATTTGAGCCCACCGAGCGCTGTGCCGGCGGACGCCGCGTAGACGCCGCTGTGCGCGGGGTCGCCACGAAACATCGCCGCGGTGAGTTGGCGCGACTGTGCAGCCTCGCCGCTGGTACAAGCCGTCAATCCTATGATCGCCGCTGCCGCGAAGGCTCCGCGGCAGCAGGAACGTTCGACGTTGAGCTCACGCATCTCGATCAGCTCTCCCGGTGGGTTGTTCGGCGGCATTACTCGCTGGAGGCGCGCGGCCGGACAAGAGGAAGCTCCTCGTACACCAGGACTGGAGTGGCGAGTTGGCGGTGATTTGTGGCGAAGTGCGTGAGAGCTCCGCGCTGGTCGAGGAGCCGTGAGCCGGTAGTGGTCAGTCGAAAACGACGGCCCGCGGCAGTAGCGCGCCGCGGGCCGGTCGCTTAACTGGCCAGCCTAGGCGCGCTCGCCGGCAACGGCGGCTGTGCCAGTGTCCACCTCGCCGAGGTTGTCACGCACGAACGTGAGCCATCCGTGCGTGTCGGCGACGCGGCCGTGAACGATGTCGAGGAAGCGGCTCTGAAGCTTCGCCGTAATGGGTCCGCGCCGGCCACGACCTATTGTGAGTTTGTCCACACTGCGCACGGGCGTGACTTCCGATGCGGTGCCGGTCAGGAATATCTCGTCGGCTCCGTACAGCATCTCGCGCGGAATCGGCTGCTCGCGCACAGGGAGCCCGAGGTCGGCGGCGATATCGAGGATGGCGTCACGCGTAATCCCGGCGAGCAGTGAGCCGTTCACCGGCGGTGTGATGACGGTGTCGCGCATGACGATGAACACGTTTTGCCCCGACCCTTCACTCAACATGCCGTCGGTGCCAAGCGCGATCGCCTCGGCGAACCCGTTCGCGAGCGCTTCCATCTTGATGAGCTGCCCGCTCAGATAGTTGCCGGCGATCTTCGCGGTCGCGGGAAGCGTGTTCGGCGCAACGCGCTGCCATGATGATACGCATGCGTCGACGCCATTTTCCAGCGCGCCCTCCCCTAGGTATGCGCCCCAGGGCCAACAGGGAAGGTACACATGTACGGGGCTGGCGAACGGGACCATGCTCGAGGCACCGTACCCGCGCAGCACCATCGGTCGGATGTAGCACTCCTCGAGTCCATTGCGCTCGACGAGCTGACAGCATGCGGTGGTCAGGTCCTCGACCGAGTACGCGAACTCCATGCGGTACACTCGGCACGAGTGGACGAGGCGCTGCAGATGCGCGTCGAGCCTGTAGATGGCGGGTCCGCGCGGAGTCGAGTAGCAGCGAATGCCCTCGAACGCGGCGGAGCCGTACTGCATGGAGTGCGAGAGGACGTGGACGGTCGCGTCTTCCCAGCGAATGAACTCGCCGTCGCGCCAGATCCAGTCTGTGGCAGTGAGCTTGGACATGAGGTCGTCAAGGCAGGGACGACCGGAACTTACCCTGGAAGGCGCGGCGGGGTCAGAGTCGGATGCCATCGTTCCACCGCATATGCGGTGGAACGATGGCATCCGACTCTGACCCCAACGAGTTAGTCGAGCAGGTCGGCCGGGACCTTTCCGCCGTTCTCGGCCAGCTTTCGCATCACCTGCTTGTGCAGCCAGATGTTCATCGGCGCCGTGTCGTTCATGTCACCGGTGTAGCCCAGCTCCTTGGCGAGCTCGCGGCGCTCGGCCAGGCTGTTCTCGATGCCGACAAGCGCCATGAGGTCCACGATCGAAGTGCGCCAGTTCACCTTGCGCGGGAAGTTCTTGGCTTTGGCCTCGAGCATGGCTTCGACGTCAACCTGGCTCATGGTGGCAGCCGGTGTCGGTGCCGCCGGCGGCGGTGTAGCTGCGGTGGAGGAGCTGCCCGATGAAACTCCAGAGAAGGACGGAGAGCCGGCGGCTGGGGTGGCCTTCCGGTCGCCGAAAATGCTATCCCTGATCTTGTCGAAGATGCCCACGGATGCCTCGCAGCTGAAGGAAACAAAGAAGCTGTAGCGAATGCAGTGCCACGGTAGGACAACCGGGGTCAGGCGTTAGCCTGGCCCCGGTTGCGCCTGCTGATGGCTCGGGCTGGTAGCTAAGGTTCGTGGTGTCCTCCGCCCGAGGGAGCGACAGGTGCGGTGTCGTCCTGCATCCACCATTGCCTGGCCATGCTTTTCTGCCGCGGCCAGACCTCACTGAGCGTGTTCGCGTCGTAAAGCCGGCCGTTCTTCATCACCATCCGCACGGTGTTCGTGTTGCGGATGTTCTCGAGCGGGTTCGCGTCGAGCACTACGAGGTCGGCGAGCTTGCCCACTTCGATCGAGCCAAGGTCCTTCCCGTGGCCGATCGCGTCCGCGCCGTGGATGGTCGCCGCCCTGAGCACCTGCATCGGCGTCGCGCCGCCGCTCGCGATGTTCCACATCTCCCAGTGATAACCGAGGCCCTGCAGCTGGCCGTGACTGCCGACGCCGACGCGACCGCCTGCGTCCATGATCTTCTTCGCTTGCGCGGCGAACAGTGAATGCGAGTACTGGCTCGGATGCCACCAGCCGGGCCGGCGCAGTCCGCGCTGCAGAAGCTCGCTCTTTGGCGTGAACCGTCCGAGCTTCTCATCCTTCAGGATGTCGTAGCTCTCATACCAGTAGTTCTCGGCCCACGGGCCACCGTACAGCACGACCAGGGTCGGCGTGTACACCGTGCCGCTCTCCGCGAGCAGCTGCACGTTGTCCTTGTAGAGGGGCGCGATCGGCAGCGAGTGCTCGATGCCGGCGTAGCCGTCGATCGCCTCGGTCAGGTTCTTCTTGATGTCGAGACCGCCCTCGAGCGTTGGTGAGAGGCCGAGCTCGCGCGCGGCCTGGATCACCCACTGCCGTACTTTGCGATCGCCGACCATGTACTGCTTGATCGTGTTCGTCTTGTAGAACTCCGAGTACCGGCGGAGCACGTCACGCGCGTCGTTCAGACTCTTGATGTCGAGGTACCAGAACACGCCAGGGCCCGTCGAGAAGATTCGTGGCCCGAGGATATCGCCGGTCTCGACCAGGTCGCCGTACGAGAGCACGTCGGTCGTCGCGGTCTGCGGGTCGCGCGTGGCGGTCACGCCGTAGGCGAGGTTTGCCATGTACATCCACACCTGCGACCGGTGAATGCCGAAGTCCGGCCACATGTGGGCGTGCGTGTCGACGAAGCCCGGCATGATCGTCTTGCCGGCGACGTCGATCTCACGTGTGCCGTTAGGCGCCTGGAGCGAGCCAGCGGGGCCGACGGCCGCAATGCGGTTGTCGCGCACGAGCACGTCCGCCCGCTCGATCACTTCGTCGCCCTTCATCGTGATGACGCGCGCGTTGCGGAGCACGAGCTGTCCGGACGGCTTGTCCTTGCGCATCGTGATGGCGACGTCGAGGCGGGTCGGCTCGTACGCCGGCCGGCTGCGCGCGGTGTCGCTCGCGGCCGAGTCTCTCGGGGCGCCACCGGCGACGCGGCGGGCCGAGTCGGCGCGAACGGTCGAGTCCCGCACGAGCGAGTCGGCGCGCGCGAGGTCGTAGGTGAAGTAGCTGCGACCGATCGAGAAGTGGATGCGGTTGCCGTCGGGCTGCCAGCCGATGAAGTCACCGCCGATGCGCGTGAGGCGCCTAACGGGGATGACCGCCTGTGCCGGGTTCGCGACGGACACCGTCGGCGTCTGGCCGCCGACGACGGGGATGTCCATTACGTACACGTTGTCGTCGACCTCGGCGAGGACGCGATCTCCGCTCGGCGCGATGAGGATTTCGCCGGCCGTCTGCGGCTGCGGCGTCGCCTGACGGTAATCGAGCGCGCCGGTGACGCGGATGTGCGTCTTGCGGTCGGTGCCGTCGAACCGCATCGAGACCAGACCGTTATTGCCCTGCGCGACGTAGATGCGGTCGTTGTCGGTGCTCGTGAAGTGCGGGAAGCCCGCGTTGCCTGGCACCGGGGCGACCGACGTCGCCACGCCACCGGCCCCAGGCAGCCAGACCATCTCACGGCCGTACTGGAAGCCCTCCTCGATGCGCGGCTGCCGAGGGGACTTGTACGCGACGAGCCGCTGTCCGTTCGGGGTGTAGTTGACGGCCGAATAGAACGCGCTTTGCCGCGTCAGGCGTTCCGGCGTCGCGCCGGCCGTTCCGGCCGCAACGCGGTAGATATCGCCACCGTCGTTCGTCCACGTGATGTAGGTGATGTAGCGACCGTCGGGCGACCACACCGGCGAATGCTCGCCGGTTTCATGCGGGGACCGCGTGAGGCGACGCGGCGTGCCCGAAGGCAGGTCCATGATCCACAGCTTGTCGAGCGCCGTGAACGTGAGACGCCTGCCATCCGGCGACGGACGCGCGCCGCGGATCTGCGCGACCGTGATCGTCGAGTCGTTGATCGGATAGTCGAACTTGGCGAGCGCGCCCATCGGCGTCTCGACGTCGGCAGAGAAGGGGACCTCCGTCGCCCGCCCGGTCGCCACGTCCACTCGGCGGATCTTGCCGTTCCACGCGGCGATCAGCGTCTTCGAGTCCGGCGTGAACGTCATGTTCGGGAGAATGTCGCGCGTGAACCGCGACTCCATGTCGTCGCGCTGCACGTTCTGCACGAGCCAGCGCTCGTCGCCGGACTCCATGTCGCGAATGCGGAGCGAGGTGACGGAATCCTGGCGCGTCCCGTACACGAGCCATTTGCCGTCGGGGCTCAGGACCGGCTTGAACGCGCCACCGACGGCGGCCGCGCGCGGCGTCGTCTCGCCCGTCTCTCGATCGTAGGCGACGATCGTCCAGTCGAAGCCCGTCTGGTTGTAGCCAGCCGCACCGCCGTTGCGGGATGCGGCGTAGATGTAGCGCGAGTCCTTTCCGAACGCCGCGCCGACGTAGTTGCGCTGTGGCGGCGCACCGCCGCCGGGTCCTGGGGCGGGCGCCGCTCCGCCCACGGGTGGGGTTGCCCCGGTCATGCGAACGCCGGTACCGCCGTCCCTGTGATAGAGGTACAGGTTGTACTGCGTGCCGTACTGCACGGCATTGCGCGACACGACGATGTATTTGCCGTCGGGCGTGAAGTCCGGCGACACGAACTGCGTGCGGTCGGTGCGCGTGATCTGGCGCGCGTTCTTACCGTCGGCGTCCATGACCCACACGTCGTCGGAGCCGTCGCGGTCGGTGACGTAGACGATGCTCCTGCCGTCCGGGGACCATCGTGGCTGGGCGTCGAACGGAAGACCGTCGGTCAACCGCGTGGCCTTGCCGCCGGTCACCGGAAGCGTGTAGACGTCGCCGGCGAGGTCGAAGACGAGCGTCCGTCCGTCGGGTGACAGGTCGAGCGACATCCACGTGCCCTCGTCGGTCGTGAAACGGACCGTGCGCGCGGGCCGGAGCGGGAGCTCCGAGCCGCGTGCGGCAGCTCGGGCGGTCGAATCGGTGCGCTGACCGTGCGCGGTTTCGGGAGCGAGGAGGGCGGCCGTGGCCGTGGCAAGGGCGAGCCAGGTGGCGGTGCGCATGAGTGTGCGGGTAAGAGCCGCGAGTGTGGATCGGACAGATGCCCAATCGGGCGCGTCGCCGCGAGACTGTCAAGCGAACTGGTATGGCGACGTAGCCATGAGCGGACGCAAAGGAACCCGAGGCTGGATGTCACGATCGCGACATATCGCGTAACGCTTTGGTCGTCGAGCACCTCGACGTGCTGGGAGTCCATGGGGTCGGCGGATATGAGACATCACCAATGCTGCCGAGGCGCACATCGCGCGCGAGGACGCCCGCGATGGGTGACGGCCGCTGTCATGAGACGTTAGTTTCTCCTCTCCGGTGCCTAACGAGTCGTCAGGCGCGCCCTTCGGCGCACGAGAACGGACGAGCCTGGCGTGACCGTTTCGTGAGAACTGACTAAGCGGTCACATCGCCTAACGAAGTGTTGCTCACATCCGTGTTGCGCGATGGGCCAGGCACGTCTACAATGCCCCCGCTCGCGATGAATCACGTCCGCTGCTGGACGTGCTTCGCGAGTGTCTCATCCCATCCAGGAGAAAGCCAGATGCACAGCAAGTCCCCCCTCTCCCTGGTCGCGGCACTCTTCGTCGTCGCAGCCTGTACCGACTCGCCGAGCGCGCCCACCGCGGCGCGTACCGCCAGTCCGAACACGCAACTCGGGAACGGATTCCCAGAAGGTGGGCACGACTACCAGCTCCTGCTCATCGGCGTGCCGAAGGACAAGACGGCCGACATGGACAACAACAACGGCCGGCGAATCTTCGTCCAGCTCGAATCGGACAACGAGGTGACGAACCCCGGCGGAAAGAACAACCACCTCGCCAAGGGTGGCGGCGACGATCAGAACCACATCTACCTCTGCAACAGCACCGACGGGGCGAACGACGTGGACGACGCGCGCTGCGACACCTGGCGCGCCTCGAACGCCGGCCAGTTCGGCGTGATCGACGCGAACGCGACCGACGGCGATGGCGCGATCTTCGGACTCCCCGATCCGTGCGCGGACGACGATTCGACGACGCCGTGCACGCCAGGCTACCGCGTCTTCGCGCGCGCGTTAGGCCCGGGCGGGAACGCGACCATCACGACCTGCGCCGACGAGAACCCGGTGTTCGACGGCGAGGACGATGTCTGGTGCGGCAGCAACGGCATCACGCTCGAAGCGAAGGGCAGCTCGCGGAAGGCGATCGAGGTGACGCAGAACCTGCTGCACATGACGATCACGGTCAACGACGCGCTCGACCCGGAGCTCGCCGCTTGCATCGACGGCGATGCCGACTCGACCGACGGCCTGCCGGATTCGTACGACGTGTACCTGTTCGACCGCTGCTTCGAGAACTACTTCTGGAACTACGACAACAACGGGCTCAAGCTGCTGCAGCTGCGTTTTTACGCGGCGTGAAGCGCGCGCGAATTCGTTAGCCGGAACTCGAGAGTCATTCGCTAGTCGATAGTCGATAGTCGATAGTCTTTTGCGTCGTGGGCTCGCTATCCGAGACCACGGCCGATGGACTATCGACTATTGACTATCGGCTAACGCCCGAACGGGCGAAGCCCATCACGCCATTCGCTCGCCCAGGTCGCGACTGGCAGGCTCGATGTCGACCTCGACGCCGCCGGTGAACGACGCGACGAAGTTGTACAGAAGGCACCCGATCGCCACGAACACGAAGCCGAACGCGGCGTACGCCAGCGGGACCAGAATGAGGAACCAGCCGCCCGGTCTCGCCTCGTTAGGTGCGAAGCCCATCGCGAAGTACGCGACCGGGATGAAGATGAAGCCCATGAGGCCGTACAACGCGGCCATGACCTTCGCCGTCTGGACGGGCGCGAGGCGGGTGATCTGTTGGCGCATCGAGTCTCCTTCGTGGATTTCCTGAATCCGTGACAGTCGAGACAACGGTCCGGTGGCTCATCGCGACCCGAAGCTACAGGCATTCCTGGGCGCCAGCCACGGCCCCAGATGTCTCGTGCGCTGGCGCCATCACCGTTTCGGCCAGCGACTCTCGATCGACGACTGTCAACGGGCACGCTCGGCGCGTCGCGTAAACCACAGAGCGTCCGTGCGCCACGATACGGCGCGCGCGGCCCAATCTGCCAACATTGGCCGAGCGGCGAAGCAATCCGCTCGAGACGCGTCGATCGGCCTGCATTCGCCGCACCCCATCCAGTGGTTTCTCAACGGCGGGATCGCCGCTCCGGCTACGCGCTCGGGGTAAGCGACAAGGGCAAACCCGGCGAAAGCCGGCGACGCAAAGCTACGAGGCTACCGTCCGCGCGTTCAGGCGCGGGCCAGGCCGGTCGAGCCACCGCCCGACCTCCAGCCCGGAGAGAGCCATGCCCCGTACCAGCCCGTACCTCGCCCTCGCTGCGCTCGCCGCCATCTTCACTGCCGCCTGCGCAGAGCCCACCACCGCCCCGGCCGAGATGGACATGACGGCCGGCCCGATCGCGAACACCGGCGTTCCCCCGCAATTCGCGAACGGTTTTCCAACCGGAACGACCCTCTACAAGTTCAACCTGCTCGGCGTCCCGAAAGGCAAGACCGCGAGCATGACCGGCGATGAAGGCAAGCGGATGTTCGTCCCGGCCTACGGGAACGCGAAGATCTACCTGCAGCCGGGCCCGTTCGACATCATCGACGCGAACGGCACCGACGGCAACGGCGCCACGTTCCAACTGCCCGACCCGCAGATCGGCGACACCGAGTACACCTGGTACGGCGTATTCATTCGCCCGAAGGGCAAGCCTAACGGCCGCGCGACGCTCACGTCGTGCAAGATCGTCGATGGCGAGGAGCTGTGCTCGACGGAGAATTACCTCCTCGTGCGTGGCACCGGGAAGCCGCAGGTCGAGAACGTGAGCAAGGAGCTGCTCACGGTCTGCCTCGACCTCGACCAGATCGTGGAGACGAACCCGTGCGATGTGCGCGAGTTCCTCTTCGACGACGATCTGGCCCAGTACCTGTGGAACGTCGACAACCAGGGACTTCGCAACGCGGAAGTCCGGTTCATCGAGATCCCGCAGGGGCCGTTCACGCAGCCGCAGTAAGGCCGACGAGGCCGAGCGCCCGGTGCGACGCGACGGTCGCACCGGGCGCTTTCGCGCATCCAGCGGCGTGCGACCGGCGCGGCACTCAGGCCGGCTGTGCCGACGCCGGAGCCAACCGCATCCGGTTCACGAGGGCGGTGAAGCGCGGATGCCCGCGGAGCGGATCGAGCACCGGATTCACGTTCAGATACGCGAGCCAACCGCGCCGCTCCTCCAGCGCCCGCTCGCTCCAGTCGAGTGCCGCCTCGACCTCGCCCAGCCCGACGAGCAGCGTCGCGAATGCGACCGGCGACACGTATTGGTGGCGCGCCGTCTTGTTGAGCTCCTGCAGGATCGCCTCGGCTTCTCCGCGCCGGCCATCTCTCGCCAGCGCATAGCCGAGACTCGCGCGCGTGTAGCTCCCGGCTTCGGGCATCTCCGCGGCCTCGCGGAGCACCTGCACTGCCTCGGCGTGATGGCCGGCGCACGAGAGCATGAGACCGAACATCCGATACGCTTCCTCGGAGTTCGGGTTCATCGCGATCGCGCGCTCGAAGTGGTATCGCGCCTGGTCGTAGCGCCGCGCGTAGAAGTACGTCGCCGCAAGTGATCGCCGAGCGGACGCCGAGCCCGGGTCGAGCTCCACGGCGGTGTGGCCCTCGAGCAGCGCCTCGTTCATCGCGTCCTTCGACACGAGGAGGAACGCGAACCACTGGTGCGCCGATGCATAACGCGGGTCGAGCTCGATCGCCCGCCGGAACTCTCGCTCGGCTTCGTCCCAGTCCCAGTCGTAAATGAACAGGGCCCATGCCAGCGACGCGTGCGCTTCGGCGAGCGTGTCGTCGAGGTCGATCGCCATGCGCGCGTAGGCCTTCGCGTTCTCGAGCCCTTCTCGCACGGGAACGCTGCGATAGTCCACGTGCAGCGAGTAGCAGTCCGCGAGTCCGGTGTACGCCTGCGCATAGGTCGGATCTTCCGCGATCGCCTGCTCGAAGTAGCGGATGCCGGCCGCGACCCCTTCCTGCGTTCGTCGGTTCCACTCGAAGCGGCCCTTGAGATACAGACTGTAGGCTTTCGCGTTGTCCGTGTGCTTGCGGAGCGTGAGCGGGGCGACGTCCGCGAGCGAGGTCGCGCGAAGCGTGTTGACGATCGTTCGTGCGATCTCATCCTGGATCGCAAAGGCGTCGTCCATGCGTCGGTCGTAGCGCTGCGACCACACGAGATGGCCATCGTCCGTGGACGTGAGCTGCGCCGTTATGCGAAGCTGCTGCCCCGAGCGACGGACGGTGCCCTCGAGCACGACGGGGCAGTCCAGCAGCGCCCCGATCGCGCGGATGTCCTGCGGCTTTCCCTTGAGCGCGAACACCGACGTTCGCGATGCGACGCGAATCCCCTCGACTTTCGCGAGGGCATCGATGAGCTCGTCGGTGATGCCGTCGCTCAGATAGTCGTTGTCCGGATCCGGGCTCGCGTTCACGAAGGGCAGCACGGCGATGTTTCGCATCGAGCTGGTGAAGCCTCGGCCCCGCGCGACCGGCTCCACGTTCATGGCCGTGAAAAATTCGGACGCCGTCGTAAACCGGACGGACGCGTCCTTCGCCAGAGCGCGCGCCACGGCGTCCTCCACGCTCGTCGGCACCTCGGCGCGCACGGTGCGGAGCCGGCGCGGTGTCTCCGTCACGTGCTTCATCATCACGGCACGCGACGAGTCGCCGCGGAACGGCGGCTCCCCGACGAGCATCTCGAACACCACGGCGCCGAGCGCGTAGACATCGCTCCGGGCATCGATCGTGCTCTCGCCGACCGCCTGTTCGGGGCTCATGTACTCGGGCGTTCCGATGGCGACTCCGGCCGCCGTGACGACGTCGTCGCCATCGACGCAGCACATGCGAGCGACGCCGAAGTCGGCGAGGAGCGCGTGGCCGTCAGCGAACAGGATGTTCTCGGGCTTCACGTCGCGGTGGACGAATCCTGCGCGGTGCGCGTAGTCGAGCGCGGCGGCGATCTCCTCGGTGATCCGCAGGACGTCACGCACCGGCAGCTTGCCCTCGCGATCCAACCGCTCGCGGAGCGAGCCGCCCGGCATGTACGCCGACACGTAGTAGAGCAGTCCGTCGGCCTCGCCGGAGTCGATGAGCGGCACGAGGTGCGGATGCGACAGGCGGGCGGCGATGCCGATCTCGCGCAGGAACCGGTCGGCGCCTAACGTGGCCGCGAGCTCCGGGTGCAGGGCCTTGATCGCGACCTGGCGGCCGTGCTTCGCTTCCTCCGCGAGGTAGACCGTCGCCATCCCGCCGCGCCCGAGCTCGCGCTCGACGGTGTAGCGGTCGGCGAGCGCACTGCGCACGGTGGCGAGGGATTCAGTCATGGGCGCGCCGGACGGGCTGAGCGACACGGGTGAAATGTGGCCGGTTGGCCGGTCGGTCGCGAGGGCGGTGGGCAAGTCTGTCCAATCATCGCCCCGGAGCGGTCACGAGCTTTCGCCCTCGGTCTCGGGTGGACAGCCTGAGTTCTCCCGCCATCACGAGGTGTGTCGTGGGTCCTCTGCTCCGCGCATGTGCGGGCCGTGCAACGAGGTACGCGCAGGATTATCGTCGGGCCGCGACGGTCGCGGTCGCGGCGGCGGCGGTGACGTTCTCGACGCCCGTGCATCCGCTGCAGACATACGCGATCGAGAACGTCACGGTCATTCCGATGGATCGCGAGCGCCGGCTCGAGCGGCACACCGTCGTCGTGAGCGATGGGCGCATCACGGTCATGAGTCCGTCGGCGCGCGCCAGGGTTCCGAACGGTGCCACCCGGATCGACGTCGCGGCAAGTTCCTGATCCC
>Ga0075420_100003297_pt1 | contig 14103 bp, 11 predicted proteins | sample SoiMetdeltSBSDD4_FD_75296 | JGI IMG/M metagenome (GOLD analysis project Ga0075420, IMG submission 75296) | Bulk soil microbial communities from a Populus tree surrounding site in Tennessee, USA - Soil MetaG P. deltoides SBSDD4 | ecosystem: Environmental > Terrestrial > Soil > Tree plantation... | reverse complement strand
TATCTCTTTCACTCGGGCGCACCGCCCGAGCAGCAGTACCTGGATGGTCTCGACGAACTTCGCACGGCGGCTGACGCCAGGCTGGCGGCTCTCGGACTCTCGACGCTCTCGACGCAGACTCGAATCAGGAGCCCTCGACGCGAGCCGCGATCGACCGACAACCTCGTCGCCGCATACGGAAAGGCGCTTGTCGAGCAAGCGTCGCGACATCCCGGGCTTCTGGCGCTGGACGCGGACCTCATCAAGGATTGCGGCCTCCTCGAGTTCGCCGCGACGTATCCCGAGCGCTTCATCGAATGCGGCATCGCCGAGCAGGACATGGTGTCGACGGCGTGCGGGATCGCGCATCGCGGCGCTTTGCCTATCGTCCACTCGTTTGCGTGCTTCCTCTCCGCGCGTCCGAACGAACAGATCTACAACCAATGCAGCGAGTCCACGAAGGTGATCTACGTCGGCTCGCTCGCCGGGCTCCTGCCAGGTGGCCCTGGCCACTCGCATCAGTGCGTGCGTGACATCTCGGCCCTGGGGGCCGTTCCGCATCTCGTCATGGTCGAACCGTCGAGCGAAGCCGAAGTCGGCGCGCTCATGACGCATCTTGTTGACGAGCTGCGTGAGAGTGCGTATCTGCGCCTGGTGTCGGTGAAGTGGCCGATGCCCTTCGAGTACCGCGGTGGCAGGCCCGTTGAGGGACAGGGTTGGGTCGTGCGCGACGGCGCAGACGTGGTGATGTTCGCGTATGGACCCTGGCCTCTTGCTAACGCATGGCATGCCGCGGAGGCGCTCGCCGATGACGGTATCGGCGTCCGCCTGGTCAATCTTCCGTGGCTCAACCGTGTCGACCCGGAGTGGCTTCGCGAGATCATCGGCAATCGGCGGACGATCGTGACGCTCGACAATCACTATCTGCGAGGCGGGCAGGGTGAGATGGTGGCGGCCGCGGTTTCGTCTCTTGGCCTCGAGCCAGCCGCTCGTGTTACGAGCATCGGTGTCGCCGAACTTCCCGAGTGCGGCACCAACGACGAAGTGCTCGCGTACCACGGGTTGGACGTGGACGGGCTCGTTCGCCGGATCAGACAGGCGGTTCCTCAGATCGCATGACCACGCTCTTCTGGGATATCGACGGTACGCTGCTCACCACGGCCAAGGCCGGTGTTCCCGCCTGGGAGGCGGCTGTTCTTGAGCTGACGGGACGGCCCTTTCAGTTGTCGTCGATTCGTGTGCCTGGACTCACGGACTATCAGATCGCCGCGCGCACCTTCGAGCTGCTCGAGATCGAGTCCGAAGGCGATCTCATTGGACGCGTCGTCCGTCGCTATGAGGACCTATTACCCGAGACACTGCCGAGCAGGCAGGGCAGTGTGCTGCCGAACGTCCGGCAGATTCTCGAGAGTGCGAGGGGCCGGAGCGATATCCGCTCGTACCTGCTCACCGGCAACACTCGCGGTGGCGCGCGAGCTAAGCTGACGCACTACGACTTGATGCAGTACTTTCCCGATGGCGCATTCGCCGAGGATGCGGGCGACCGGGCGACAATTGCCGAGCGCGCGCTGGCCCTCGCCCGCCGTGACGGCCCAGTCGACGAGCAACACGTCTTCGTGATTGGTGACACGCCTCACGACGTGCGCTGCGCGAACGCGATTGGAGCGAGGACTATCGCCGTCGCGACCGGTGGATACACGGCGTCCGAACTTGCCGAGCACTCCCCCTGGCGGGTATTTGAGGCCCTCCCGCCGGCGGACGAGTTCCTTCGTCTCGTCGTTGAGCCAGATGGTTTGCCATCCACGAACGGGCCCTCTCGGACAACGCGATGAGGCACGGCATTCGTCGCTTTCCGATGCTGTGGAGGGAGACCCGCCTGGCGCGGCGTTGGTACTACGCCCGCTATGACGCGTATCCCGACTGGCGGGCGATCCTCGCGACGAAGCAGCAGTTGTGGGATTCGGCTCGAGGCGCCGCACTGGGCGGGCCCCGCGTACTGATGGCAAGCTCGATTGGATCGTACGCGCACGCCGTGACGCTCGAGAGTGCTCTGTCGGTGGCGCTCACATTTCGCGGAGCCGAAGTGCACGCGCTCCTCTGCGATGGTGCGATGACGGCCTGCGCTGAATGCGAGGCGTCGCTCTATCCCGACATTGAAGCGTTTGTGCGATCCGGGCCGAGCGGCGATCTCTGCAAGGACTGTCGTTGGCCGGCCGAAGACGTCTACCGTCGGCTCGGCATCACCGTCCATCGCTACAGCAACTGGATTACCCCTCAGGAAAGGGTCGAAGCCAAAGCGCTTGCGTCGAACGTTCCCGTCGCCGAGATCGAGACCTTTACGCTCGACGGGCTCGCCATTGGGGAGCACGCCCACGCGGGGGCCCTTCGATTCTTCGCCACCGGCTCGCTGGACGGAGAGCCGTTCGCCGAAGCCGTGCTTCGTCGATACCTCGAGTCTGCGCTCCTCACTGCCTACGCCACCAGACGCCTCCTTCGCACCGTGAAGTTCTCGTCGGCGGTCTTTACGCACGGTATCTACGTACCGTGGGGCGTCGTTGGCGAGGTCGCGCGCCAGGAGCATGTGCGCGTCGCAGCGTGGAACGTCGCGTATCGCAAGCGGCGGTTCATTTTCAGTCATGACGACACCTACCACCACACGCTGCTGAGCGAGCCGAAAGAACAGTGGGAGGGTCTCGAACTGAGCGAATCGCAGGACCGCGAGTTGATGCAGTACCTGGCGAGCCGTCGTGAAGGACTGTTCGACTGGATCGTCTTCCATCGACCGTCTCGTCAGGATCCGAAGGCGATTGCCGCGCAGGTGGGTCTCGACCCATCGAAGCCCGTCATTGGCCTGCTGACCAACGTCGCGTGGGACGCGCAGCTCCACTATCCGGCCAATGCGTTTCCAAACATGCTCGAGTGGCTGGTGCAGACGTGTGAGTACTTTGCGACGCGTCCGGACCTGCAGTTGCTCATGCGGGTACACCCGGCGGAGATCAGCGGTTTTCCGCCCTCCCGCCAGCCAATCCTTGGGGAACTGCACAGGCGCCTGCCGACGCTCGCGCCAAATATCTTCGTCGTGCCTCCCGAGAGCGGGATGAGCACGTATGCGCTGATGTCGCTCTGCAACGCGGCCATCATCTATGGCACGAAGATGGGGGTCGAGCTCTCGAGCGTCGGTCAGCCCGTGATTGTGGCCGGCGAGGCGTGGATCCGGAACAAGGGCATCACGCATGATGCCAGCACTCCGGAAGAGTACTTCGCGATCCTCGATCGTCTTCCGTTTACCGAGCGGCTCTCACCATCGCTGCTGGCGCGTGCGCGACGATACGCCTACCATTTCTTCTTCAACAGAATGATTCCGCTGCCGTTCATCGAGCCGAAGGCGGGATATCCCATCTATCGCCTGAAGCTCGATGCGTTGGAGCATCTGTTGCCAGGAGCATCAGCCGGCCTCGACACCATCTGCGACGGCATTCTCGGCAAGGGCTCGTTCGTGCTGCGGGAGCGCACGCTCCCCACTCCGCAACTCGTCGAACGCTGAACAGCCCAGTCTGAACGTTCCAGTTGAACGTCGATACGGGTCGTCACACCTAATCCATGCTTGTTCTTCTCGTCTTCGCGGTTGCGACGATTGTCGCCGTTGCGTCAGGCGGAGTTGTACGTCGGGTCGCGCCTCGAATGGGGGCGGTTGTGCCTCCTCGGCCCGATCGCTGGCACAGCGCGCCGACGCCAACAATGGGCGGAGTGGCGATCGTGCTCGCAACACTGGCCGGTTGCACCACCGCGGTGTTCTTTCCCGATGTGCTGCCGTGGTTCGATACCTGGATCCCTGTGCCGCTCGCTGGCCTCGTCATGTTCGGCGTCGGCGTGCTCGACGATCGTCTGCAACTGTCTCCCACAGCGAAGCTTGTCGCCTCGCTCGTTGTCGGCGCCCTTCTCGTCTTCGTCCTTGGCAGGAGCGAGCCGGAGGGCTTGCCCGGCGTGACCACCCTCGTCTCCATCATCTGGTTCGCCGGGATGTGTCACGCCGTGAACCTGCTCGACAACATGGACGGGCTGGCAACGGGCGTCGCGTTCATTGCTGCGGTGTTCCTGGCACTGATTTTCGGCGACACCCTTGGTGCCGGGCTCGACGTGCTGCTTATTTCGTTGGCGGGAGCGCTTCTCGGCTTCCTGTATTGGAATCGCAGTCGCGCGCGGCTGTTCATGGGTGACAGCGGAAGTCTTTTCCTGGGAGCGATCCTGGGCGGTGCGTCCCTCGTGCCGGTCTTCCACGCCACCGCTTCTCCCATAGAGCCGGCCCTTGTGGCCGTCATGGTGCTCGTCGTGCCGCTCTTCGATACCGGTTTCGTACTGGTACTGCGGCGCCTGGCGGGCCGTAGTGCAACCAGAGGCGGCACAGACCATGTCTCGCATCGCCTGGCCTCACTGGGCTTCTCAGAACGCAGTGCGGTGCGGATTCTCTATCTGGTCGGTATTGTCGGCGGGAGTACCGCCTACGCTCTGACGGCTGGCGGCTTCGAGCAGATGCTGCCGGTAGCTGCCGTTCTGGCGGTGGTGATGATCCTGCTCGGGATCTACCTCGCTCGCGTGCCCGCCTATAACGCCGAGGACTTCATCGCTCTTCAGAAGTCATCCTTCGCGCCGCTGCTCAAGGATCTGGCATTCCGGTGGCATGCGGGGCAGGTCCTCCTCGATCTGGTTCTCATCACGGCCTGCTACTACACGGCGTATCGCCTTCGGTTCGAGGGAGAGAGCCTCGACGCGTTCCTGCCGTATTTCACGGCTTCTTTGCCGGTGGTCCTCGCCTGCAAGCTGGCCGCGCTCTACCTGTCGGGTCTGTATCAACGATCGTGGGAAACCTTCGGCCTGCGCGATGTCGCGGTCGTGGCCAGAGGCGTGGGCCTCGGGTCGTTGCTCGCGGTGCTTCTCGAGGCATATGTCTACCGGCTCGAAGGGTTCTCGCGGGTGGTGTTTGTCCTCGACGCATTGCTGCTCGCCGTGGCGGTGACGGCGACGCGCGCGTCGTTCCGCTCGATGAATCTCGTTGCCGCGACACGGAGTAAACGCAGCAACCGTGTGCTGATTTACGGCGCGGGGGCGTTCGGCCAGTTGCTCGCACGCGAGATGCGCGCGAACGCGCATTGGCATATGAATCCGGTCGCCTTCATCGATGACGATGTGCAGAAGGCGCATACGTGGATTGGTGGCGTGCCCGTCCGAGGAGCGTTTCGCGATCTCGAGCGCACGATGCGCAAGTACGCGGTCGACGAAGTGATCTTGAGCAGTCCCTCCGTCAACGGCCAGCTTGAACAGGACATCCGGCTGTTGTGCGGGCGCCTCGAACGCCCGGTGCGCCGTTTCCAGATGGAAATCCGGTGACGGTGAATGAGTCGGTCCGAGAGTCGGTCGCCGCAGTAATCGTCAACTTCAACGCCGGTGCGGCGTTGTTGGACGCATTGCAGTCGCTGGCGCGCGACCGAAACATCGACTGGCAGGCCATCGTCATCGACAACGCGTCGAGCGACGGGAGCGCCGAGCAGGTCGAGGCGGTCGGACCCTGGGTGCATCTTGTCCGGAACGCAGAGAACGTTGGATTCGGTCGCGGTGTGAATCAAGGCATTGCCGCCACGACGGCGCCCCTTGTGCTCCTCATCAATCCGGACTGCGCGATCGAACCAGGTGCGACCGGAGCGCTTGCGCGTGTGCTCCGTGACGATCCCGAGTGCGCGATCGCCGGGCCGAAGATTCTCGACCCCGATGGCGGCGTCCAGGGAAGCGCACGCGGCGACCCCGACATGCTGACGGGTCTTTTCGGTCGGACCGCGATACTGCGTCGGTTCCTGCCCGGGAGCGCCGCCGCGAGGCGGAACGTCGTGAGAGCCGAAGACGTGGGCTCCATGGACGCCGGCCGCGTGGTCGACTGGCTGTCGGGGGCGTGTATGCTGGCGCGCCGTTCAGCGCTCGATCGTGTCGGTGGCTTTGATGAGCGGTACTTCCTCTACTGGGAGGACGCCGACCTCTGTCGCCGTCTCAGGGGCGTGGGCATGAATGTTCGCTACGTACCGAAGGCGGTCGCAGTCCATCAGGTTGGCCGCTCGAGCCGTACTGCCCGCGCCTCGTCAATCCGGGCGTTTCATCGAAGCGCATATCTCTACTACGCCACTCACGTCGCGCCCGGAGCGTGGAATCCGAAGCGATTGCTGGCGCGCACCCTGCTGACGGCGCGCTGCTGGTGGCGCCTGCGCGTCGAAGCCTGATTTCCGACTACAGAACTTCCCCAACCAGCCGCTCCACTTCCTCTCCGATCGCCAGGCACGCCGTGAGCCCTGGTGACTCGATGCCCGCTGCGTGAACCAGACGCGGGCAGTCGGGATCCCGCTCAATCAGAAAGTCCGCGAACCCCTCCTCGGGAGAGTGGAGCTTTGCCCGTATGCCGCTCGAACCAAGTCTGAGATCGTTGAGCGTAAGCGACGGCAAGAGCTCGCGTGCCGGCTCGAGGAAAGCTTCCACGGGAAGGCGGTCGCCCTCATAGTCGTCCTTGCGTGATTGGTAGTGAACCGTTGGGCCCAGCGTGACGTTACCGTGCACGGTCTTTGTGAGGTGCACGCCGAGTCCGTGTCCCTGCGCATGCGGCAATGGATAGACCAGCGCGTTCAAGAGACCTCGCTTCGCCGGGACAATTTCGGCGTACTCACCGCGACAGGGATAAATCTGCAACGGACGCCCCCCGAGAACTGCCGAGACAGTATCCGCTTCGAGCCCGGCGGCGTTGACGACGGACGAGGCATGGATACGCTCGGACTGGGTCTGGAGCTCAAATCCATCCGACTGCGCGGCCCCACCGACGAGCGTCGTCGATGGCAGGAGCGCCACATCCTCGTCGTCGCATAGACGCGCCAGGGCGCGCACGAACCCTTCGGCGTCGAGGACTCCGGTGTTCGGCGAGAAGATAGCGGCACTCGCACGGATGTGCGGTTCCCGCCGCCGGACGAAGTCCGGATCGACAAGCCGCAGCCCTTGCGCGCCGTTTGCCAGCCCGCGCTCGAGCAGGCGCTCAAGTTCCATCGTTCCGTCTGACGAAGGCGGCGCGACGATGAGCTTGCCACACCGTACATGGGTGACGTTGTAGGCACGGCAGAACTCATAGAGCTTCGGAGCCCCTTCGACGGCGAGGCGCGACTTGAGCGTTCCCGGCGGATAGTAGATGCCGGCATGAATGACCTGGCTGTTTCGGGTGCTCATGCCCGTGCCCGCCCGGGGGCTGCGTTCGATCACACAGACCCGGCGGCCCCGCCGCGCGAGCATCCAGGCGGTGGACAAACCGACGACGCCCGCCCCGATGACTGCCGTATCAACATGTTCCATGCGTTTGTGCGAGCAAATCCCCTTAAGGTACGATGCTTTGATGTCTTGTGGCGCGGAGCCCTTGACATGCAGCCCAATCGCAGCAGCGCGTGACCGTTCCTCTCCTAGACCTGCATCTCCAGTATGCGTCGATTCGCGACGAGGTCGCGACGGCGATCGACCGCGTCTGTGCGTCGCAGCACTTCATTCTCGGTTCTGAAGTCAGCAACCTCGAGACCGAGCTGGCGGCGGCGATCGGCGTGCCCCACGCTATCGCCGTGTCGTCCGGGACAGACGCCTTGCTTGTGGCGCTCATGGCCGTTGGTGTCGGTCCCGGTGACGAGGTGATCACGCCGACCTTCTCATTTTTCGCCACCGCTGGCTGCGTGTCGAGGCTTGGAGCACGGCCCGTCTTCGTTGACGTTGATCCAAAGACCTTCCTGCTTCGGTTGGACGACGTCGTGCGCGCGATGACGCCGCGTACGAAGGCGGTCATTCCGGTCCATCTCTTCGGGCTCTGCGCCGATGTGGAGGCGCTGGCGGCGCGGCTTCCAGCAGGCGTGGCCATCATCGAAGACGCGGCGCAGGCGATCGGCGCCACGATCAGGGGACGTCAGGCCGGCTCAATGGGCGCCCTGGGTTGTTTCTCGTTCTTCCCCAGCAAGAATCTCGGTGCGTTTGGCGACGCCGGTCTCGTCACCACCAATGACGACGCGCTGGCGGCGCGGGTCCGCCTCCTTCGCACGCACGGCGAGGAGACGAAATACCACCACACAGTCATCGGCGGAAACTTCCGGATGGACGCGCTCCAGGCTGCGATCCTGCGCGTGAAGTTGCCGCACCTCAGCGGGTGGACGGCACGGCGTCGCGAGAACGCTGCGACCTACGCGAGCCTCTTCCGGGCAGCAGGGTTGGATTCAACCCTGACCCTGCCGTACGAGTCCCCGGACACCCGCCACATCTATCACCAGTACGTCGTCAGGGCGCCGCGCCGCGACGAGCTGATGGCGCACCTTGCCGCGAGGAACGTGGGTGCGGCGATCTACTATCCGGTCCCGTTTCATCGACAAGTGTGCTTTGCGGACCTGCCCTGCGCGACAAATGTCTTTCCCGTGGCCGATGCCGCCTGCGCCGACGTGCTCGCGTTGCCCATCTTTCCGGAGTTGACGCGTGATCAACAGGAATATGTCGTGCGGAGCATCGCGGAGTTCTATCAGTGATCGAGCGGCGCGTGCTCGTGACAGGCGCTCAAGGTCAGTTGGGAGACGCGGTTCTCCGTGCATTTGCCGACTGGGATGTGGTGGCCCATACGAGGGCTTCGCTCGACCTGGCAAATTCCGGGGCCGTTGCTGGGGCCGTGGCCGCTGCGACACCGGCCGTGATCATTAATTGCGCGGCGTTCAACGACGTGGACGGGGCCGAGGATCGACCTGAGGAAGCGCTCGCCGTCAACGCGTTCGCCGTGCGCTCCCTCGCCAGGGCCGCGGACAACTCCGGGGCGACGCTCGTACACTACGGCACCGACTTCGTGTTCGACGGGACCTCGTCCGAACCGTACAATGAGGACTCGGCGCCTTCCCCCAGGAGCGCCTACGCCGCCTCGAAGCTGCTCGGCGAGTGGTTCGGTCTCGAGGCAGCGCGGGGATTCGTGCTGCGCGTGGAGAGTCTCTTCGGCATGTCGCCATCCTGGGGCGGTCGCCTCGGGACCCTCGACAAGATTGTTCGCGCGATGATGATCGGTCGTGAGGTCTCGGCGTTCACCGACCGTGTGGTTACGCCGAGTTATGTCGAAGACGTGGCCGCGGCCACGCGGGTCCTGGTCGATGGCAACGTCGCTCCCGGGCTGTACCATTGCGTGAACTCGGACCATGCGAGCTGGCATGACGTGGTCGTGGAGTCCGCTCGGGTACTTGGGCTGTCGCCGCGGATCAAGGCGATCACGACCAACGATGTGACGATGAGGGCTGCGCGGCCAAGGTATTGCGCGCTCTCGAATGCGAAACTGCATGCCGCTGGGTTTGCGATGCCCACGTGGCAGGATGCGGTGTCGCGATGGTTGAAGAGCTTCCAAAGAACTTAGAGGACAGAGTGGCCAAACGCGCGGTAATTACAGGAATCTCAGGGCAGGACGGGTCGTACCTTGCTGAGCTGCTCCTCGAAAAGGGCTACGAGGTCACCGGCGTCGTCCGCCGATCGAGTGCGCCCAATCTGTGGCGTATCGAGCACATCCTCGACCGGATCTCGCTGAGGGCTGCGGACCTTCTTGACCAGTTGTCGTTGATGCGGATCGTGCAGGACGTCCGTCCACAGGAGCTGTACAACCTGGCGGCCATGTCCTTCGTGCCTGCTTCCTGGGATCAGCCGCTGTTGACCGGCGAGTACAACTCGCAGGGCGTCACGCGTATCCTCGAAGCGATTCGGCAGGTGGACCCGGGCATCCGCTTCTACCAGGCATCGTCGAGCGAGATGTATGGGCGCGTCCGCGAGGTCCCCCAGACGGAGATGACGCCGTTCTATCCGCGCAGTCCCTATGGCGTGTCGAAGGTGTTCGGCCACTACATCACCGTCAACTACCGGGAGAGTTACGGGCTATTCGCCTGCTCCGGCATCCTGTTCAATCATGAATCGCCGCGCCGCGGCCTCGAATTCGTGACGAGGAAGGTCAGCGACGGCGTTGCGCGCATCAAGCTGGGATTGGCGGATCACATTGCTCTCGGAAACCTGGATGCGTGTCGCGACTGGGGATTTGCCGGTGACTACGTGCGGGCCATGTGGCTGATGCTGCAGCAGGACACGGCAGACGACTTCGTCGTTTCCACCGGCGTCAGTCATTCCGTGCGCGAGCTGGTCGAAGCAGCGTTCAGTCACGTCGGGCTCGACTGGCAGAAGTTCGTCCGCATCGATCCGTCATTTCTGCGTCCGGCCGAAGTCGATCACCTGATCGGCGATGCGACGAAGGCGCGAGGTCAACTGGCCTGGGAGCCGGCGGTCACGTTTGAACAGCTCGTCGGCATGATGGTAGATGCCGATCTCGCGCGTCTGGCCGGATCGCGTCAGGCGAGTGGACTGCGCTAGGTCCCCCGCGAACCAAGCTCTCCCTGAGGAGCGCTCACGAAGGAGTAGTGCGTGGACCTGAACGAAAAAATCGGCCGAAAGACCGCGCGCATTGGCGTGATCGGTCTCGGCTACGTCGGCTTGCCACTTGCGGTGGAGTTTGCCCGGGCGGGCTTTGACGTCACCGGTTTCGACGTGGACGCGACGAAGGTCGCTGAGCTCAACGCCGGCAGGAGCTACATTCTGGACGTGGCGACCAAGGATGTCGCCGACGCGAGCCGCGCGGGACGGCTTCGCGCTACGACGGACATGTCCAAGCTCCACGACATGGATGTCGTGGACATCTGTGTACCCACGCCGCTCAGAAAGACGCGCGACCCTGACCTCTCCTATGTGGTGCAGGCCGTAGACGCCGTAAAGGCGCGGCTTCGTCGCGGGCAGCTCGTGATTCTCGAATCCACGACCTATCCGGGTACGACCGATGAGGTGGTGCAACCGGCGCTCGAAGAGACCGGCCTCAAAGCGGGCGAGGATTTCTTCCTGGCGTTCTCTCCGGAACGCGTCGATCCAGGTAACCAGGCATTCAACACGCGCACGATTCCGAAGGTCGTGGGCGGGATGAATCAGCGAAGTACGGACCTGGGGGCGGCGCTCTACGGGTCGATCATCGACCGCGTTGTTCCAGTGAGTTCTACGCAGGTGGCCGAGATGGTCAAGCTGCTCGAGAACACGTTCAGGGCCGTGAACATCGGCCTCGTGAACGAGATCGCCCTGATGTCGCACCGCATGAACATCGACGTCTGGGAGGTCATCGAGGCGGCTGCCACCAAGCCCTTCGGATTCATGCCGTTCTTTCCGGGGCCTGGCCTTGGCGGACACTGTATTCCGATCGATCCGTTCTATCTCTCGTGGAAGGCACGGCAGTCGGGATTCGAATGCCGCTTCATCGAGCTGGCGGGGCAGATCAACAGCTCGATGCCGGGGTTCGTGGTCGAGCGAATTGGTGAGGCGTTGAACACCACCCGCAGGGCCATCAACGGCTCGCGCGTCCATGTCTTTGGCGTGGCCTACAAGAAGGACGTCAGCGACATGCGCGAGTCGCCGGCGCTGGATGTCCTCGAGTTGTTGCATCGTCGCGGCGCGATGCTGAGCTATACCGATCCGTATGTGCCCGCGATCGAGCATGGGGATCTGTCGCTGAAGTCGGTGGCAGAGGGTGAGGTGGGCGCCGTTGATTGCGCGGTGATCTGTACGAACCACGCGGTGTTCGACTACGCAGTCATGCCCGCGCGTTTTCCCCTGATTGTCGATACCCGCAATGCCCTCAAGGGGCAGACCGCGCCGAACATCTTCCGGTTGTAGGCGGAGGGCGCTGTCGCCGGGTCTAAAGACCCGGCCTACGTACTTCGACTGAAGACGCGGCCTACGTACTGTCCAAACCGGGTACGGTTCCAAACCTACGTAGGGCGGGTCTTTAGACCCGCCGAATCCGCCTAACCCCGTCGTCCGACGGCGGCGTAGTCCATCCACGTGAAGAGCAGTCCATTGATCTTGGAGACATTCGCGTTGATGGTTTCCACGAAGTCGCGAACTGCGGTTGCCTCGCCCATCGGCGAGATCCCAACCGGCTGGAGCTTTTCGCCTTCAGGGTATGGCGACCGGTACTGAATCTCCACGCCGTTGAAACCGCTCGCAACGAGGAGATATTTCAGCGTGTCTGGGTGGATTGGCCGGACATGCGTGATGTCGCGGATGTAGCTCTCGAAGAACGCCAGCCAGCAGGCGGGATTGATGGTTTCCAAGACGATTGGCGACCCCGGCCTGAGCTTGTCATACGCGGCATCCAGGAATTGAATCAGATAACTCGGCTCGAGATGCTCTACGACTTGCGCCGCGAAGAGCCCGCCAATCGACGCGTCCGGGAGTGCCCGAAGATAGGTGAGCGCGTCGGCGGCGACCACGTCGAGCCCTTTCGCGACGCACACGTCGACCATCGACGGATTCAAGTCGATCCCGCGAGCGCGGATGCCGCGGGCCGCCAGGCTGGCGAGAAATTCTCCACGTCCACATCCGACGTCGAGCACATCGCTCGCACCCTCGAAGATCGGAAGGTAGCCCTCGATTCGCGCGGAGATGTCTTCCGGCGAGCCACGGAACTCGTTCTCGAAGCCCACGTACTTGTGACTGTCGAGTGATTCGAACTGCGTGCTCGTGGCCGTCGAAGCCGAAGCCGAAGCCGAAGCCGACGGCGACGCCGTGCCGGGCGCGGAGAGTGTCGCGATCTGCGGTTGCGCGTGCTCCGGTCGCGACAACTCGCGTTTCAGTTGCTGCGTTGCCTGCTGGAGCACGCTCACGGCTGCACGAAGCTCGTTGTGCGACGAGGCCAGCGCCGCAACGGCAGCGTCGCTCCGGCGCTCGCGTGCGAGCAGCGCCTCTCGCTGCCGCTGTATATCGTCGATGGCCTGTACCATCTCGTCGAGCAGCGGCAAATTGCGGTTGAGGTGATCGACGAGCGCCGCGTTGAATTCCTGCTGCTTCGAGAGCACGCGGCCCATCAGCCGCCGAGCTCCTGCGGCGAGACGGGCCCGAAAGCCTCCCGCGGTCGACGGCGCATCGACAATCGCCCAAAGAGTGTTGAGCCGCTCGATCTGATGGCGATCGGGCATGGCGGGGTGGCGAGCGGTGTTGTCGCCGGAATCTGAGGACACGCTAGTTACCGACCAGGCCCTCCACGGGACTGCTGGCCGTGGCGTACATTTTTCGTGGGATACGTCCTGCCAGAAACGCGAGTCGCCCTGCGAGCACCGCATGGCGCATGGCGTCGGCCATGGCGACTGGCTCGCGCGCACCAGCGATGGCGGTGTTCATCAGGACGCCGTCCGCGCCAAGCTCCATCGCGAATGCTGCGTCCGACGCCGTGCCAACGCCCGCATCCACGATGACGGGAACGCGGGAAAACTCGCGGATGATGCGGAGGTTGTTGGCGTTCTGGATTCCGAGTCCCGAGCCAATCGGAGCTCCCAGCGGCATGACCGCCGCCGCACCGGCGTCTTCGAGTTTGCGACACGCAATCGGGTCGTCGTTGGTGTAGGGCAGTACGACGAACCCGTCCTTCACGAGGATCCTCGTGGCTTCGATCAACGCGGCCGTGTCGGGAAAGAGCGTCCGTTCGTCCCCGATGACCTCGAGCTTGACCCAGTGAGACAGGCCCGCTTCTCTCGCCAGGTGTGCCGTGCGCACGGCTTCGTCCGCCGTGTAGCAGCCCGCGGTATTCGGCAGGATGAACATGCGCGCCGTGTCGATGTAATCGAGGAGCGATTCACGTGAGCGGTCGGAAATGTTCACGCGCCGCACCGCCACCGTCACCATGTCGGCACCCGAGGCGGCATGCGCCTGGGCCATCACGGCGTTCGAAGGGTACTTGCCGGTGCCAACAATCAGGCGGGACGCAAAGGTGCGCCCGGCAATGGTGAAAGTCGTATCAGTCACGGAGAACTTGGCGATTCCTATCCGCCGCCGACGAAGTTGACGACCTCCACCCGGTCGCCGTCGCCGACGATGATGTCTGAGAAGGTGTGGCGCTTGAGAATCGACAGGTTGTGCTCGACGGCCACGCGACGGGGGTCAATCTCGAGCATAGCCAGCAACTCGACCACTGATATGGGTTGCTCGAGCTTGTACGGCTCGCCGTTGAGCGTGATTGTCACCCCTAACCCCCCC
>Ga0075420_100003296_pt1 | contig 14108 bp, 10 predicted proteins | sample SoiMetdeltSBSDD4_FD_75296 | JGI IMG/M metagenome (GOLD analysis project Ga0075420, IMG submission 75296) | Bulk soil microbial communities from a Populus tree surrounding site in Tennessee, USA - Soil MetaG P. deltoides SBSDD4 | ecosystem: Environmental > Terrestrial > Soil > Tree plantation... | reverse complement strand
CGGCCGAGAGCTCCCGCCCGTAATACTCGAACGTGAACCGGCACGCCTCGAACGTCGCGCAGGAGAGGTCGTCCTCGGTCGGATCCTCGCCGCAGCCGGGAAAGGGGGCCGCGGGAGGCGGGCCGCCGCGGAAGAGCCCGATGAGGAGCGAGATCGGATCCGCGACCGTCAGAGCGCCGTCGTCGTCGGCATCCGCCGAGTCATCGCAGGAGATCGTCCCCCCGCCCCGGAAGAGCTTCTCGAGGACGAGGACGGCATCCGTGATCTCGAGCCTGCCGCTCTGGTTGACGTCGCCCCGGGTGAAGGCCTCGGCCCGGCACTCCCCCCGGACCTGGAGGATCGTCACGACCGCGACGAGAGACAACGAATAGAAACGAGTCGCTCCCACGATGCCCGGTATTCTCCCCGTTGGCGTGCCCGGCGTTCAACGAGTAATCGGGGCTCCAGCCGAAGGGCGGTCAGCGGCGCCGTCTCTTTTGTGGTTGCCGTCAGCGGGGCTTACCGCGCAATTCTGGCCGAAGGCCTCCCGGCGCAGCCGCTCGAGCACCGGCGCGGCCTTCTTCCAGGCGGTCACGCGGAGGCGGATCTGCTCGCTTCCTCCCGGCCGCGCACGGGCGCGCTGGACGCAAGGCGCGCCCCGAGCATGATGAGCTTCCTGAAAGCCTTCGAATCAGACATGTCCTCGAAGCTCCACTTCTACTCGAAGCCCGGCTGCTGCCTGTGCGATGCCGCCGTCGAGCCCGTGGCGGTCGTGGCGCGCGAGGCGGGGCTCGACGTCCTGAAGGTGAACATCGTGGACGATCCCGGCCTCGTCGAGCGCCACGGGCAGCGGATCCCGGTCGTCGAGCTCGACGGCGAGGTCATTGCCTGGGGCCGGATCAGCGAGCGAGCGTTCCGGCTCGCGCTCCGGAAGAAGGGATTCTCCGTCTGAAGGCGCCTTCACGGCGTGCTCCACCGACGGCGCCCGTGTAGAATGCGCCGTATGCCGTCAGGTTGCGGCTCCATACCGTGCTGGCGCTCGCGCATCCGAGCCGCTTTGCTCACCATCATCGCGCTTCATGGTGCTGCCGCCCTGGAAGCGAAGCCGGCGCACAAGCAAAGCCTGAAGCGCAGGTACGGAGACCTTCTCCCGCGCGCCCTGGACTCCTGCACGACCTGCCATCTCACGGCGGGGACCTCCGGCGGGACCCTGGTGTCCGCGGAAGCGATGCCGCCCCACAACTCCTTCGGGGCGCGCCTCCGGGCGCTCGGGAAGGAGCTCGGATCGGAAGGTCGTCCGGCCGGCCTCGGCGCCAGGCTGCGCGGGGCGGCCGGAGAGGACTCCGACGGCGACGGAGTCGCGAACGAGATCGAGATCCTGGCGGGCCGCGCCCCCGGCGATCCTGCCGACGTCCCCTCGCCCGTCGAGTCGGCTTCCGCGATCGAGAAGCAGCGTCAGTTGCGGGAGAAGGAGCGCGGAGCGTCCTGGGAGCCCTTCGAGCGCGTCACGCGACCTCCGCTTCCGGACGGTATCTCCCCGGGTGCTCATCCCATCGATGCCTTTCTGACGCCCGAGCTCGAGAGGCGCGGCCTCGTTCCGCGCCCGGAGGCGCCGCCGGCAGTCCTCGCGAGGAGGCTCTACCTCGATCTGATCGGGCTTCCGCCGACGCCGGAGGAAGTGCGGTCCTACGAGGACGATCGCTCCCCCGACGCCTACGAGAAGCTCGTCGACCGCCTTCTCGAGAGCCCCCGGCACGGGGAGCGATGGGCGCGGCACTGGATGGATGTGTGGCGCTACAGCGACTGGGCGGGGTGGGGGAACCAGGTTCGCGACAGCCAGCCGCACGTGTGGCGGTGGCGGGACTGGATCATCGAGTCTCTGAACGAGGACAAGGGATACGACCGCATGGTCCTCGAGATGCTCGCGGGCGATGAGATCGCGCCTCTCGACAGGGACACTCTCCGCGCCACGGGTTATCTCGTCCGGAGCTTCAAGCTCCTCAGCCGCGAGGCGTGGATGCAGGAGGCCGTGGACCACTGCGCCCAGGCCTTCCTCGGGGTCACGCTGGGCTGCGCCCGGTGTCACGACCACCTGTACGACCCCATCGCGCAGGAGGAGTACTACCGCTTTCGGGCGATCTTCGACCCCTACTCGGTAAGGGTCGACCGGATTCCCGGCCGGCCCGATACCGCCAAGGACGGGCTCGCCCGCGCCTACGACAAGGCCCCCGACGCCAAGACGCATCTCTTCCTTCGCGGCGATGACAGGAAGCCCGACACGAGCCGGGCCCTCGCGCCCGGAGTGCCCGCGGCGCTGGGGGGGCCTCGCTACGAGCCGGAGCCGGTGACGCTTCCCCTCGAGGCGAGGATTCCCGCGAAGTCCGGCTTCGTGATCCGCGAGACCGTGGCTGCGGCGGAGGAGAGCGCGGTGAAGGCGCGCGCGGCCTTCGAGGAGAGCCTGGTCGCCGAGGCAGCGGCGGAGGAGGCGCTTCGCGCGGCCGCCCCCGAGAAGAAGGCGGAAGCGGAGGGCTCGCTCGCGAAGGCGCGGGCGGCGCGGGAAGACGCCGAGCTCGCGTGGCCCGCGGCCGAGGCCTCGAGAGATGCGCTCGATGCCGTGCTCGAGGCGGAGCGTCTCGAGGACGAAGGGGTGAAGGAGAAGGATCCCGGGCGATGGAAGGCCGCCGCGATGAAGGCGTCCTCGGCGCAGCGCCGAAGCGCCCTCCTCCATGCGCGGCGCGAGCGCGCGTCGGCGGATCGAGCCCTCGGCCTCGCGCGCGCCGCGAAGACGGGTGCGAAGGACGGGAAGAAGGCCGAGGCCGACGAGGCCGCCGCCGCGAAGAAGCTCGAGGAGGCGGAGAAGGCGCTCGCGAAGGCCCGCGCGGAAGCGGCCGGGCCCGCGAGCGATGCGTACACGCGGCGCCCGATCGAGGTCCATCCGGAGACATCGAGCGGCCGGAGGCTCGCCCTGGCCCGCTGGATCGCGCACCGCGAGAACCCCCTCGCGGCGCGAGTCGTCGTGAATCACATGTGGCTTCGCCGCTTCGGAAGAGCGCTCGCCGCGACGCCGGCCGACCTGGGCCAGAACGGGGCCGTGCCCCTCGTCCCGGCGCTCCTCGACTGGCTCGCCGTGGAGCTCATGGAGCCGTCGGCCGCGGCGCCGGGCCGCCCGTGGTCGATGAAGAGGATGCACCGGCTCATGGTCACCTCGGCCGCATACCGACGCTCCTCGACCCCCGATGCCCGGAACATCGCGCTGGACCCGGATGACCTGTGGCTGTGGCGCATGCCGCCGCGCCGCCTCGAGGCGGAGGTCGTGCGCGATGCGATCCTGCACGCGGGCGGCGGGCTCGACCCGGCCCTCGGCGGGCCGGAGCTCGATCAGAAGCTCGCCCTGAGCACGAGGCGCCGCAGCATCTACTACCGGAACGCCCCCGAGAAGCAGTCCGAGTTCCTCCAGCTCTTCGACATGGCCGCTCCGGCCGAGTGCTACGAGCGGAGGACGAGCATCGTGCCGCAGCAGGCGCTCGCCCTGACGAACGGGCCGCTCACCCGGGGGGAGGCCCGCGCGGTGGCCGCGCTGCTTTCCTCGAAGCACGGCGGCGATCCGTCCGCGTTCACCCGGGCGGCGTTCGAGCGGGTGCTGGCGCGTCCGCCGACCACCGGGGAGCTCGCGGAGTCCCTCCGGTTCCTCGAGAGCGGGGAGGCGCGAGCCGCCGGGCCCCGCGCGGGCGAGGACTTCGTACACGCTCTCTTCAACCTGCACGAGTTCATCACGGTGCGATGACATCATGGACATGACGCCGCCTCGCGGTTCACGCTGCCCCGGAATCACACGGCGCTCCTTCCTCGCGGACACCGGCATGGGGTTCACCGGACTCGCGCTGGGGGCCCTCCTCTTTCGAGACGGCATCGCGCGCGCCGCCGGAGAGGACGCCGTGGAATCGAACTTGAGGGCGGCGCCGGGCGGACCCGAGCCCAGGGCGCGCTCGGTCATCTGGATATTCCTCTGCGGGGGCGTGAGCCACCTCGAGAGCTTCGACCCGAAGCCCGCCCTGAACCAGTACGCGGGGAAGTCCATCGACGACACGCCGTTTCGCTCCGCGCTCGACCCGGAGAAGGTGGGGAAGAACCTCGTCGACATCAACCCCACTCACCAGGGACGAAAGGTGCTCCTCCCCCTCCAGACCGGCTTCCGGAGGTACGGGGAGAGCGGGCTTGCCGTCTCGGACTGGTTCCGCGAGACCGGTGCCCATGCCGATGACCTCGCCGTCGTGAGGTCGCTCTGGACCATCCACAACGACCATGGAACACAGCTCACGTGGCACACGGGCAGGCACCCCAGGGAGGGCGCCTTCCCGACGATCGGCTCCTGGGTGAGCTACGGCCTCGGCTCGGAGAACCGGAACCTGCCCGACTACGTCGTCCTCGGCGAGCCGACGGGCGATTGCTGCGGCGGGGCGTGGACTCACGGGGCGGGATACCTCGGGCCCGAGCACGCGGGCGTGCGCCTCCGGGCGGATGGAAAGGAGCCGCTGCCCTTCATTGCGCCGGGCGGCGATGTCACTCCGGAGTCCCAGGCGGCGGAGCTGGGCCTGATCGGTCGCCTGAACACGCTCGCCGGGATCGATTACCCGGACGACCAGGCGCTCAGGGCGAGGGTGAAGGCCTACGAGCTCGCCTTCGGGATGCAGGCCGCCGTGCCGGAAGCCATGGACCTCGAGAGCGAGCGGCCCTCGATACGCGCCCTCTACGGTCTCGACCACGATGCCACGAAGGGCTTCGGCCGGCTCTGCCTGTCGGCGCGACGGCTCGTCGAGCGCGGCGTGCGCTTCGTCCAGGTGTTCCACGGCGGCGGGGGCGGTGGCGCCTGGGACGCCCACGCGAAGATCCAGCAGAACCACACGGACCTCGCCGCGCAGGTGGACCGGCCCATCGCGGGACTCCTCGCCGATCTCAAGATGCGCGGTCTCCTCGAGGAGACCATCGTCGTCTGGGGCACCGAGTTCGGCCGCACCCCGGGCGCGGAGGGCGACGGGCGCGACCACCACCCCCAGGGCTTCTCCGCCTGGCTCGCGGGCGGCGGCATCCGGGGAGGCGTGGTCCACGGGGCCACGGACGAGATCGGGTTCCACGCGGTGGAGAGCCCTCACTACATCACCGACATCCACGCGACGGTGCTCCACCTCCTCGGGATCGACCCGCATGCGATCGAGGTCCCCGGGCGAAAGCGGCTCGACATGGACCGCGGCCAGCCGATCTTCGAGATCATGGCCTGAGATCGATCGCCGTCAGGCTCCGGCCGCGCTTGCAAGCGGACCCTGTTCCGCCTCGAGGTTCACCGTTTCAGGAGTCATGCCCATGCATTCGAACGATATCCTGGACCCCCCTTCCAGCTTCCAGGAAATGATCCTCCGTGCCGTGGGCGTGTACATCGGTGCGCTCCTCATCGTGCGGCTCGCCGGCGAGGCGCGGCTCCTCGGGAAGCACGCGGCCTTCGACATCTTCCTCGGGATCATCTTCGGCTCGATGATCAGCCGCCCCGTGAACGCGGCGGCTCCGTTCTTCGAGACCATAGCCGTGGGCGCGGTCCTGGTCGGCGTCCACTGGGTCTTCGGAGCCCTGGCCTTTCGCTGGCACGCGTTCGGGAACCTCGTGAAGGGGCGGCCCACCGTCCTCCTCGAGAACGGCGAGATCCGCTGGGAAGCCATGCGGACGAACCACTTCACCGAGCGGGACATGCAGGAGACCCTGCGTCTGCACGGGGTCGATGACCCGAGGGCGGTGAGGATTGCGACCCTGGAGCGGAACGGGAGCGTGAGCGTCATCCTCGCGCCCCGCCAGCCACGCGTCGTCGAGATCTCCGTGGAGGCGGGGGTCCAGACCGTCAGGCTCGAGCTGACGCAGGCCTGAGCCGCCCCCCGCCTATCGCGTCCGCCCGTACCCTCATGGGTACCTCAGTGCCAGTCGAGCTCGTCCCTCCCCGGGAATTTCGGGAACTTCTCGTGGGGCTCGGTCTGGTACCAGAAGGCCACGGACGCGATGTCATCTTTCAGCTGCAGGTAGCGCCCGCCCGACTGCCAGCCGAGCGCCTGGATCGTCACCTTGAGCTCCTTCTCGAAGCGGATGGGATCCGGGATGTGCCACCGGTAGAGCCCGAACCGCGTCTGCGCCTCGTAGACGCCGTCCGGCCGGATCACCTGGGGGAGGCCCGTGTACGGCGTCGTGAACTCCGTGTAGCGGCGCTTGCCATCGAGGCTCTGGGTGTCGAAGTTGTAGGAGCCGCAGAAGTAGTCCTCGGTGCCCGTGCCCGCGATCGTGGGGAACTCCTTGTCCCCATCCATGAAGAACTTTATCTCGCCCTCGCCCCACCAGCCGGTCGAGTGGACCTCCCACGCCATGTACGTGCCGACGTACTGCCCGCGCCCGCGCACGTTATCGAGGATGGTGTAGATCCCCTTCTCCTTCAGGGGGTCCTCGCGGCGGAACTGCGCGTGGAAGTAAGCGGCGTCCTCGGGGACCTGGGTGAGGACGTAGTCGATCTGGTAGTAGATCGTCATCTGCTCGTCATCGAGGTTCTCGAGGGTCACCTTCGCCTTCTTCCGGAAAGGCATGCTCCAGTAGCAGTTGAAGGCGCTTCCTGGATTGACGCAGACGGGGAGGGAGCTGACCTGGGAGTACCGTCCCCAGCCGCAGGCGAAGAAGTCGCCCATGGGGACCTGGACGGAGGGCTCGGTCTCGTCGTCCCAGTAGAAGCGGAGGATGAACCAGCGAGTCTTGTTCAGCGGTGCCGGGGTCATCCAGATGTGCTGGATCGCGCCGGGGCCCGTGATTTCGCCGAGGGTGAAGGTGGACTTCCCCTTCACCCGGACGTAGGGCGACACCTTCCAGCCCTGCCCCAGGTCGCGCGCGGCCGGCCAGGCGGAGCCTTCCTCCTTCGCCATGGCGGCCTTCCCCTTCTCCCCGGTGAAGTTCTCGGGGCAGATAGACCGCGACTTCGCGCTCGAGAGGCGCGACAGGTTCCCGAGGTTCATGTCGAGGCCGTTGAAGCCGCCATCCTGGGCGGGTGCGAAGGCGGTGGCGAAGAAGCCAAGCGCGATGGCGCGGATCAGGGGGGATGGTTTGCGGAGCATCCTCGTTCCTTTCGCATTGGGGGGAAGAAAGAGGGACTGGCGGAGTACAGCGATGGACCCAGACGGCCGAGAGACCCGGCCGGGGACGCATTTTAACCTCGCGGCGGCGGTGCCTGCCCCTCCGAGGCTTCTCCCTCAGGCCCCGCCTCTCCCCCGGTACCAGTCCACGGTGAGCCGGATCCCCTCCTCGACGCCCACGGTCGGCACGTATCCGAGCACCTCGCGCGCGAGCTCGATGGATGCCATCGAGTCCCGCACGTCTCCCGGCTTCGCGGGCTCGTGGGCGGGCTTGATCTTCGTCGCCTTCCCCCCGACCCGCTCGCGGATGGCCCGGTAGAGCTCGTTGACGCTCGTCGCCTCCCCGCAGCCCACGTTGTAGGCGCGCCCGCACGCCTCGGGGGGGCACTCGAGCGCGAGCAGGTTGGCGCGCACCACGTTCTCCACGTACGTGAAGTCGCGCGTCTGCTGGCCGTCACCGTAGATGGGCGGGGCCTTGCCGTCGAGGAGGGTCGTGATGAACCTCGGTACGACGGCCGCGTACATGGAGTGAGGATCCTGCCTCGGACCGAAGACGTTGAAGTACCGGAGCGCCACCGTCTCCAGGCCGTAGACCTCGTGAAAGACGACGGTGTACGCCTCGGCCGCAAGCTTGGAGACGGCGTACGGCGAGGCGGGAAGCGGGCAGAGCGCCTCGACCTTCGCCTTCTCGGGGCCATTCCCGTACACCGAAGAGGAGGATGCGAACACGATCCTCCGCACTCCCCTCTCCCGCGCGGCGAGAAGCACGTTCAGCGTGCCCGTGACGTTCACCTCGTGGGTCTCGAGCGGGTTCTCGATCGAGAGGGGCACCGAGCCCACCGCGGCGAGGTGGAAAACGGCGTCGACTCCCCCGCAGGCATCCCGGCAGAGCTGGATCTCGCGGACGTCGCCGTCCTGGACCTCGAGGTCCCCGGGGACGTCCGTGAGGTTCTCTCGCTTACCGGTCTCGAAGCTGTCGAGGACACGGACGGAGTCGCCCCGGAGGAGCAGTGTCCTCACCAGGTGGGACCCTATGAATCCCGCCCCGCCGGTGACCAGTAGCTTCACGGTGCGCGCGCGATCGACGCCTGCGAGGGCGGCCTCAGCGGATCACGTTGGCGAGCTTTCCTTCGGAGTTGAACTGGTAGGCGTGGTACGTGGTGAACGGGCCGAACTCGCCCCAGCGGTAGATCCACTGGTTGCTCCCGAGGATCCGCTGGCGCGGCAGGTCGTCCGCCAGGACGTAGTCGTCGATGTGCGACGGATACCCGATGGCCATGAGCACCTGCTCCTTGGTCATGTTCACGGCCGCGTTCCCCGAATCGATCCCGCCCCTCGCCTGGGGGTCCACCGCCTCGAGGTTGAGCTCCTCGGGCGTCGCGGCGAAGTGCTTGTCGAGGAACTGCCGCATCCCGTCCTGGGTCGTCGGGAACTTCATGTCCCTCGGGAACATCTTCGCGGGCAGACCATCGATCGCCATGTCGATCTGGCTGTCGCTGTACATGGGGAACTCCACCTTGCTCCCCACCTTGTAGACCGCCGGCTGGGAGAGGTAGTTGGAGCGCCAGGTCTTCGTGTAGAGCCCGGCCTGCTCCCCGCGCAGCGTGTACCGGACGTACCTCGGCTTCGTCAGCATCTCGTCCATGACCGGTACCGGCGGAGCGGCGCACCCGGCCAGCCAGAGGAGGATGGCCCCCGTCAGGGCCGCCAGGGAGCGAATCGCGCGCGACGAATGGAGAGGAGCCTGCTTCATGTCGTGCCTCCAGGGATCGGAGTTCCGGTAAGTAGGTAAATGTACGGGCCTCGCATCATGTTTTCGGCGTGGGCCCGCTGTCAACTCAAGGGCTTGTTCCGGTAGACGAGGATCCTCAGCGGATTTCCCGGAGGTTATGGGCCTCGCCGGCCTCGAGGAGCCCGCGCTCCTCGAGAATCGCGATCAGGATGGGCTCGATCTCGTGACGGATCCGCGCGTTCGCGTAGCCGGTCCATGCAACGGGCGTCACCGTATCGAGGGGCGCGTCGAGCTTTCCGGACGGGAGCCCCCGCACGATGACGCCGGCTTCCCTCGCGACGAGGGCCGTCGAGAGGTCGTACGGATGGCAGGAGAGCCCCGCCCCGGCGAGCCCCTGCCGCGCGTACACGAGGGGTCTCAGGTCGGCCGTGAAGCGGTCGCGGCCCGTCGCGAGCTGGTGGATCTGGCCTCCCGTCGAGATGTACTGGTCCTCGAAGACGAGCGCCCGCCCTCCCGGATCTCCGAGAGCGCGGCGCATGACCTCGTCGTCGATCGACGCGAGCGCCTCGCGGCCCGGCGGGAAGAACCGCGCGAGCCCGCCGAAGCCCCCGCGCACCGTGGATGCCGGGCTGGGCGCCGGCAGGAGCGGAACCTCGATCGACGTATCCAGATCGAGGATACAGCCGGCGGCTCCCTCGCCCTTCCCCGCCCAGAGGACGTCCACGACGTGGCTCCGGCTCGTGGGAATCTCGGTCTGGACGGCGACCTCGATGTCATCGAGGGTGGTGCCCGGGCCCAGGTTCGGGGCTATGCCCGCGAGGCACCAGGCCGAGCGCTTGTCGAACATGAGGCCCCGCGTGCCGTCGATGGGGTCGAGGATCAGGATGATCTCCGGGTCCTTACCGGGCGGCAAGACCACCGGCTCGTCGGAGATGCTCTCGGCGACGAGAAGGAACGGGGTCTCGCAGGCGATCTCCTCCTCGAGGAGAGGAAGGATCACCTCCTCGGCCTCGAGGTCTATGAAATAGATCGTGTCCCCTTTCGACTCCGCGGCGACCTGCGCCGTGGCGCCGGGGGGGCCTCGGCGCAGAAGGTCCCTCGCGGCGCGCACGACGGCGAGCTCGACCCGCCTGAGCGCGAGGACCAGTCGTCTCCGGAGCGCCGGCGGGATCGACCTCAAGTCCTTCGCGCGTAGCGCCCTCCCGCGCGCACCCAGCGCCAGGCGCTCGAGACGATGTCCTCGAGCCCCGAGCGCTGAGGCTTCCACCCCAGCTCCCGCTTCACCTTGTCGGACGCCGCGACGAGGACGGACGGATCGCCCGGCCTACGGGGCCCCTCGACGGCAGGGACCTTCTTCCCGGTCACCTTTTCCGCTGCGGCCAGGACCTCCCGCACCGAATGGCCCGAGCCCGTGCCGAGGTTCCAGGCTGCGGAGCCGCCTCCGCCGGCCAGGTGCTCGATGGCGAGGACGTGGGCATCCGCGAGATCCTCGACGTGTATGTAGTCGCGTATGCACGTGCCATCGGGCGTGTTCCAGTCCGTACCGAGGATGGTCACGGCCGGGATCTCGCCGGTGATGGCGAGGAGGACGCGCGGGATGAGGTGAGTCTCGGGATCGTGGTCCTCGCCGATCTTCCCGTCCTCGCTGCAGCCCGCGGCATTGAAGTAGCGCAGGGCCACGTGCCGGAAACCGAAGGCCTGGTCATGATCCTGGAGCATCCACTCGCCGATGAGCTTCGTCCGGCCATAGGGGTTCACCGGCCTCTGGGGATGGTCCTCCCCGATCGGAACCCGATCCGGCTCCCCGTACGTGGCCGCGGAGGAGGAGAAGATGATCTTCGACACGCCGTGCCGCCGCATCGCATCGAGCAGGTTCAGGGTGCCGGTCACGTTGGCCCGGTAGTACGCGTCCGGATGGGCCACGGACTCGCCCACGTACGTGAGCGCGGCGAAGTGGATCACGCCTTCCACCCGGTGCACCGCGAGCGCGCGCGAGATGTCCTCCACCGAGAGGAGGTCTCCCTCGACGAGAGCTTCCCCGAGAGCGGCCTCCCGGTGCCCCCTCGAGAGATTGTCGAAGATCACGGGCTCGTGGCCCTTGGCCCGCAGGGCTCGCGCCGTGTGAGATCCGATGTAGCCCGCTCCGCCCGTGACCAGAATCTTCATGAAGGCTCCGTGTTGCCGGTACTACCGTTTCTCATGCTCTGCCGCGAACGCCCAGACCACCCAGGATTCGGCCGAGGAGCGCATCCAGCGCGTCTCCTCGGGTCGACGGCCCCGGCCGGATGCCGATGACGCCGCAAGCCTCGGCCTCGGATGCTCCGGGGTCGAGGAACGCCTCGTTGTCGACGGTGACGAGCGTCTCGAGCGGGGCCGTCCAGCCGCCCGTATCCGAGGGGGGCGAGCGGGGCTGCCGGAGGCTCGTCGTGACGGCCCAGATCTGCCGCACGAGACGGCGCCCCGTGCGGAAGTCTCCGATGTTCCGGTAGCGGAGGATATCCTCGAGGAGCTCGTCGTGACTCCGCGAGGAGTACTTCGCATCGAAAATGATGATGTGCATCGGCAGGCTCGGCTCATCCTCACCCGGAGCGTAGATCTCGATCGCGATGTCGGGCTCGTACGGCGCGGCCCTGCGCTTCAGGCGGCCGTAGCCCGCTTCACGGCGCGAGATCGAGGGATACCGCGGCTGGTACCGGAAGAGGATGCGGGACCCGCCCTCGTCAACGAGGTCGAGACGCCGATCCGCTGCGAGGTCGATGAGATAGCGGTCCTTGAACCCGACGACACGGCGAAAGAGGCTATCGGGTGACTCCCACGGGGATGCCGTGTACCGGAACCTCCGCTGGAGGCACTCGATCACGCGCAAAACGACCCAGTGCTCCCAGAGATCGGGAAGGCTCTTCAGGCCCACCTCGACCGCGGAGCCGCCCGGATCGATCCGCTGGCTCCGGTGGTGCTCCCGCATCGCGCGGTAGAGGAGGGAGTACGCTCCGACGTGCGCGAATCGCTTCGTGATCTCCGGCGCGCGGTGGAGCGCCGGCGCATCGGCCGGCAGGAAGTCGTGACGGCGCCTGAGGTCCCGGCTCCTCGACAGGAGAAGGCGGGCCCTTGCCTCGAGAGCGCGGAGCGCGACGAGCCGGGGCTCCTCGCGCTCCTGGAGGATGCTCCCCGGTCCCGCCGAGAAGAGCTTTCGTCTCTCGAGCCGCGCCGCGATGTCGAGGCGCAGGAGATCGAGGATCTCGCGGGTCTCCGAGCCGAGCGCGGCGAGGAATCCCGAGAGCGCCCGGTGCTCGGGGAGGCTGACGTCTCGCTCCGCCTCGAGTTCGATGCGCTCGCGCGGGAGCACCCCGACGGCGGTCCGGGCGAGGAACGAGGTGTCCTCCGCGATCTCCGCCGCCGTTTCGGGAGTGATGGCCTCTCCCGGTGACACGAGCACGCGCCGGGGGCTCAGGCTCAAGCGCTGCGTAGGCCGTCGCGAAATCCGGGCGAGCTGGGCGCCGAAGGCGTGGAGGACGCCCGCGATGCGCTCGAGCTTCTCCGCGGGTGCGGCGGGGCGGAAACCCCGTCCGACTCCGAGCGATGTCGTCGCCTTCGAGTACGCGTCGAAGATCACTCCGCGCGCGGCCGAATCGAGCTCATCGATGAGGCGATCGAGCTCCTCCGGCGTGATCTTCGCCGGGCTCACCCGGAGCGGCCAGCGGCCGACGGCCGTGTAGCCGGGCTCCTCCGGCCAGCGGGTGAGCAGGGAAAGAGCGGTATGCCCCGCGCAGTCGAGGAACAGGGGATGGCTCCTCGTCTCGAGCGCGCCGCGGGCCGGAAGGAGCTTCCGTTCGAGCGAGCCCTCGGGGGCCGTCGATGCCACGGACACACTGCCCACCTGGAAGCGCACCTCCACTCCATCGGGAAGCGGGGAGTCGAGGAGCACGAGGAGCGACATCGAGTCCGTCTCGGCGAGACCGTAGTCCGCCGCCTCGTCCGGGGTCGCGGTCGGAACCCCGCGCCCGGAGGCCCTCTCCATGCCCAGGTCCACGGCGTCGAAGAGGATCCGCCGCGCCTCGCCTTCCTCGCGCCAGAGCTCGATGGTTGCGGGAAGCGACGACCGGGATGGGCTCGACGTCTCAGTAGACATGGAAATCGAAGGCATCGTAGTTCTCCTCGGCGTGGAGGAGTATCCGGTCGAGCCTCGACGCCGAGCGGTGAAGCGATGCGGAGGCCAGGTGGTCGCGAAGGGCTTCCATCCGCCTGCGGAAACCCTCGCCCCTCCCCCGCAGCCCGGGGAGCACGCGCTGGTTGACGACGAGGTCGGCGGCGGCCGTGGCGGAGAGGACGGGCCTCGCCGCCGCCAGGTACCGCTCTATCTCGCGGAGCTGTCGGGGATGCATCGGGAGGCCCGGCCCCCATGCTGAGCGCTCTTCCGCGAGTATTCCGAGAGCGCGGTCCACGTGAGCCTTCGCCTCGGGATTCGGCAGCGTATCGCGGGACCTCGCCTCGACGAGCGTCGCATGGCCGTACGGCCCGAGGGCGGCGCCCCTCGCCGGAGGCGGGCCCGGGGGCGGCCTCTCGATGTCCTCGCTCCCAATGATGACGAAGTGGACTCGGTCGAGGAGCCGCGGGCTCAGGGCCTCTGTGGTCTCATCGAGGTTCACCGTGCCCCAGAAGGACACGTTGCTGCCGACGGTGATCTCCGGCGGGATGGGATCGTCGTCGAGGCCCGAGGCATGGAGCAGGAGCTTCCGATCGTCCGGGCGCTTCTGGAGCAGGCGCAGGAACTCGCTGAAGTAGTACTCGGGAGGGGCCAGGTTGAACTCGTCGAGGAGGACCATGTAGATGCCCCCCTTTCCGCCCTCGAGGTCCTTCATGGCCCTCACGAGATGCGGCACGAACCCCGTCGTCCCCGGCTCGTAACGGCGATGGAACGTATCCGGGAAGCCGAGGAGCGCCCTGTCGTCCGCCCAGGTCCTCCGCGCGCTGAGCTCGAGGAAGCAGTGCTCCTGCCCGAGGAGAGGAGGCAGCGAGCGGACGAGGGATGACTTGCCCACTCCGGGGGGCCCTCCGATGAGGGTGAGCGGGGAGCACTTGAGACACGCGAACACGTTCGCGACGATCTCGAGGGAGAAGTGAAGTCCGAGGAGTGAGAGCTCATCGCGGAGCCATCTCACGTACAGGGCCTCGTCCTCCACCTTCCGGAATGCCTTCGGGGCCGGTAGAGGCTCTATCTCCACCCTCGCGGGCGCGGCGATCCGCTCCCC
>Ga0075420_100003292_pt1 | contig 14114 bp, 9 predicted proteins | sample SoiMetdeltSBSDD4_FD_75296 | JGI IMG/M metagenome (GOLD analysis project Ga0075420, IMG submission 75296) | Bulk soil microbial communities from a Populus tree surrounding site in Tennessee, USA - Soil MetaG P. deltoides SBSDD4 | ecosystem: Environmental > Terrestrial > Soil > Tree plantation... | reverse complement strand
GCCGAGGTCGACCTCGACACCGACGTCATCCGGTTCTACGCCCTGCGCCGCCGGGACCCGACCGCCCAGCCGCTCCTGCGCACCGGCCCCTACCAGCTCCCACGCCGGGCCTACGAGGACTGACTTGGACGTATTGGCACCTACCACCGGATCATCGCGCCGGTGACTTGGACGTACTGGCACTTACCCCCTGAGGCGTGAGACGCTTGAGGTCCGAGGCCACGTGCCTCGGACCTCCCCACCTGCCTTCCAATCACGAGCGATGAAGTACAAACCGAGAACGCCGAGTCCGCTGGGAGCGCGGCCGTCCCGGCCGCCCCCGACTTCGATGCGGTTAAGTTGAGGACTCAGCCCCGCCCATGCCGATGTCGCGCGCTCGAGAACATCCAATCCTCCGGCATCGCACACAAGCCAGCCACGACCGGGTTCGCTTCGACATAGTGGAGCGCTGCCTCGAAGTGCCGCTCGTCGCGGATGAACCGGTCGAAGTAATCCTCCTGCCAGAACGCCCCCTGCCGCTCCAGTAGCGCGTTGGCACGCTTCGCAGTGAACGACTTCGAGGACGATACGATCCCCGAGACGGAAACGTCGGCGTGCGGCGTGATGACCACGTGCACATGGTTCGGCATAACGACCCAGGCATGGAGCCGATATCGCCGGCTATCGAAGAACTGCAGCGCGTCCTCGACGACACCGGCAACCTGCGGATCGGCGAGCCAGGTTGGCCCGATACCACGATTCAGATAACGCTCGATACGAATTCGCTCATCGTCGTCAACGGTGTGTCTCGCCGCGGCCGCGCGCCGTAGCTCCTCGCCGTCGCCGCTGGGGGCCGGGCTGGTCGTGACGTCGGTGATGAACCGGACCTGGTCGGCCGGATCGGCCCGGTCCGCCGCCTCATCGGGGTCTGGGGGCTCGGCAATCGTCTCGGTGATGTGGACCTTGTCGCCCCGCCACCTCCACCCCCGCTTCTGCCCGGCGCGGACCCCGGGGTCGTGCGGGGTCACCAGCAGCTCGGTGCTGTCGACCGTCGTCGTGCGCCAGCGCACCCGCCCGTCGACCCGCTCGTCCCGCTGCTGCCAGATCGTCGCCAGCGTCCCGACCGCGGCCAGCCCCCGGAGGGCGGCCCCGGCCTCGGACGCCAGCGCGTCGAGCAGCCAGGCCCCGTCCTGCCCGACCCGCGCCAGCTTGGCCTGTCGCTCCTCCGCCGTCAGCCGGTAGTCCGACCGCCGCTCCAGGTACATCGTCTGGAACGCCCCGGGGATCGTCCCGTCGACCCAGTCCGGGGCCGCCCCGAGCAGCGCCCGCAGCGTCATCGCCCCACCTCACCGACACCCCGCCCAGCTCACGGCCGACCCTGCCCAGCATCAAACCTCACCGGGCTTGACAAAATCACCAAAGACGGAACGGCCGCTTCGTCCGTCCGCGTGCCCAGACGAGCGCCCCGGGTGAAAACCTCCCCATGAGCGATTGGCAGCGCGATGTCCAGACCGCGTACGACCGGGTCGCCGCCGAGTACGCCACCCGCATCTACGGCGAGCTGGCCGGCAAGCCGTTCGACCGCGCCATCCTGGACCGCTTCGCCCAGATGGCGGGGCCGCTCGGGCCGCTCTGCGACCTCGGATGCGGGCCGGGCCAGGTCGCACGCTACCTCTGGGACCACACGCAGCAGCCCGTCCTGGAGATCTTCGGCATCGATCTCTCGCCCGAGATGGTCGCCAAGGCCCGGCGCCTGAACCCCGATCTCCGCTTCGAGCAGGGCACCATGCTCGCGCTCGACCTGCCGGACGGCCAGCTCGGCGGGATCGCCGCCTTCTACTCGATCGTCAACGTGCCGCGTGATGCCCAGCCCGGCGCCTTCGCCGAGTGCCGGCGGGTGCTGGCGCCGGGCGGGCTGCTCCTGGTCGCGTTCCACGTCGGTACGGAAGATGTCCACCTGGACGAGTGGTGGGAGATCCCGGTCTCGGTCGACTTCTACTTCTTCGATCCGGCCGCGATTGAGGCCCGGCTGGCGGCGGCCGGCTTCGTCGTCGAAGAATCCCACCTCCGCGAGCCGTACCCCGAGGTCGAGCACCCGAGCCGGCGGGCCTACCTGCTGGCCCGCAAGCCCTCGGCTCCCCCTCTCCGCGCTACGTAGGGGCGCAAGGCTTGCGCCCAGGGGTGAGGTCTCCTGGCCCCCTGATCGGCATTCGTGCGATCTTTGGCGCGTCAAGACGTAGCTTGAGGAGAGCAGCACGATGAGCGAGGTCGAACACGTCGTCGTGATCGGCGGGGGCGTGGCGGGCGCCGCCACCGCCTACTACCTGAGCGTGGCCGGCGTGCGCGTCACGATCGTGGAGCGCGAGGGCATCGGGAGCCAGGCGTCGGCGTGGTCGGCGGGCGGGCTCAACCCGCTCCAGGGAATCGAACGGCCGATCCTCCCGTTCGCGCTGGAGTCGTTCCGGCTCCACCTGGCCCTCTGGCCGGAGCTGGAGCGCCTGACCGGCCAGTCGCTCGGCGCGCGGCGGATCTCGATGGCGTACGTCGCGACGGACAACGACTCGGCCTCGGAGCTGCTGGAGCTGCGCGACGAGTTCGAGGACGCCCGCTCGGACGGCTTCTCGGCCCAGTGGCTCGAGCCGGCCGAGTTCCTGACCCTCGAGCCGCGCCTCTCGCCGAAGATCGCCGGCGCCCTCTTGACCTACGGCAACGGCGTCCTGGACAGCCAGCGCCTGACCGTCCTCCTGGCCGAGGCCGCCCAGAAACAGGGCGCCACCGTGATGGAGGGCGAGGTCACCGGCATCAAGCTCGCGGACGGCCGCGTCACCGGCGTCGAGGTCGACGGCATAGCCGTCGCATGCGACACCGCCGTGGTGACGCTGGGACCGTGGACCGGTGCTGCCGAGAAGTGGCTCGGCGTGCCGCTGCCCGTCGAGCCGCTCAAGGGCGAGATCCTGCGGATGACCCAGTCCGGCTCGCCACTCCGGTCAGACGTCGTCGCACCGGGGATCTCGCTCTTCGGGCGCGAGGACGGCCAGATCTGGCTCGCCTCGACCAAGCAACACGCCGGCTTCGACAAGGAGCCGAGCGAGTGGGGCTACCACACCCTCTACGACGCCGCCCTCGCCCTGATGCCGTCCATCGCCGAGGCGAGCCTGCTCCAGCACACGGCCTGCCTGCGCCCGATCACTCCGGACGACCTGCCGATCGTCGGGAAGGTGCCGGGCCGGACGGGCGCCTACGTCGGATCTGGCGGTGGGCCGAAGGGGATCCTGTTGGCCCCCGGCATGGGCAAGGCGCTCGCCGACCTCATCACGACCGGCCAGACGTCCCTCTCGATCAAGGCCTGCGACCCGGCCCGCTTTGCCCAGGTTGCCAGCTAAGAGAAGCCTCCTTCCCCAGCCCCTCCTCCGCGCGCGAGAGAGGGACCATTTTGAGGCCGAAGGATGACGATGTCAGCAGGTTACGATCCTGAGCGCTGGCGCGACTTCGAGCACGAGGGCTGGGAGACGGCCGCGGAGGGGTATCACGACTGGATCGGCTCCGCGACCATCCAGGCGGTCGGGCCGATGCTGGACGCCGTTCGGGCCGGCGCAGGAACCCGGCTGCTGGACGTGGCGACCGGGCCGGGCTACGTGGCGGCCGCGGCGGCCGAACGCGGCGCAAGCGTCGTCGGAGCCGACTTCTCGGCGGCGGTCGTGGCCGCGGCGTCACGACGGTACCCCGGAGTGGAGTTTCGCGAGGCCGGCGCCGAAGCGCTCCCATTCCCAGACGCCAGCTTCGACGCCGTGACCATCAACTTCGGCATGCACCACTTCCCTCATCCGGAACGGGCGCTGGCTGAGGCGCACCGCGTCCTCCAGCCCGGTGGGCACATCGCATTCACCGCGTGGGGGACAGCGGACTCGATCCGCATCGTCCCGCGCATGGTCCAGCAGCTTGGCGATGCGGCGATCAGCTTGCCGACGCAGCCCCCTGACCTCTTCGGCGATCCGGCACGGTGCGAGCACACGCTGCGCGCGGCCGGCTTCCTGTCGCCGACCATCGTCACCCTCCAGATGGTCCAGCGCATCGAAGACCCGGAGGCGTACTTCGAGATCGTGCTGAAGGGCGCGGGGCCTCGCCAGGGCACGCCGCTGCGGGCGCAGTCACCGGAGACGATCGCCGCCATTCGGGCAGCCGTCGTGCGCGAGCTACGGACCTACGAGCAGGATGGCGTCATCCATCTCCCGATGCCCGCCATCCTGTTCTCGGCCCAGAAGCCGTAGACGCGCCCTCACCCCAGCCCTCGTCACACCTACCACGGGGCCCCTGTATCCCCATGGCCCAGAGGGAGAGAGAGATGGGCTCCCCCTCTCCGCGCCGGAGATGATGTCGGCGAAGCCGATATTCGCGCCGCGCAGCGGGTTGGGGGGTGAGGTCCGCTACCGCGCCAGCCGCCGCACCGCGATCGCGTGCGGGTCCGACTTCGTCTCCGCCGTCTGCGCCCCGATCGGGATAAACGCCACCCGCTTGCCGGCCGCGCCGCCCTTGTCCACCAGCAGCACCACCACGCCCGGCGTCACGCCGATCGCCGCCGGACCGCCGGTCAGCGCCCCCGGACCGCGCAGCGTCGCGAACACCAGGTCGCCGCCCGGGCTCTGGTCGAACAGGTCAGGGGCCGCCCCCACGTCGTCGATCTGCCCGACGATCTCCTGCGTCGTCGTGTCCAGGATCACGATGTTGTCGCCGTTCCCCCGGTGGCCCATCCAGAGGTACCGCCCGCCGAGGATCGCCATGCCGTGCCCGTCCGAGCCCCACTGGCCGGTCGGGATCGTCTTGACTAGCTCGTCCGTCGCGGCGTTGAAGATGTAGATGTGGGCGTCGGCCGGCGAGCCCGAGTTCACGTACACCGTGCCGCCGTGCTCGATGCCACCGCAGCCGGCCGGCGCGATCACGTCCTTCGTGAGCTCCTTCGTGACCGCCATCGGCGAGGCTGTCGTGTCCACGATGTACATGCCCCCGCCGCGCACCGTCACGTACGCTTTGTTGCCGCCGCCCACGTACATCATCGGGCAGATCGGCGCGTTGTCCGGCTGGTTCGGGTTCTCCAGCGCGCCCAGGTTCAAGTCGTTCGCCGGATCGTAGCTGAACGTCTCGGAGGCGAAGTCCGCCTGGATCCGCGCCAGCTTCTTGCCGTTCTGGTTCGAGACCAGGATCTGCCTGTCGTCCGGCGAGGCGATCGCCCCGTGCGCCTGCTCGCCGACGTCGATGCTGGCCACGATCATCCGGTCGGCCGCCCGGATGATGTAGACGTGGCCGCTGGCGACGTTCGCCAGGATGCCGTGCGAATGGGTGCTGTTCCAGGTCAGCAGGTGTGGCCGCGTCCCGGCGCCGTCGCCGACGCCCTGCGCCAGCTCCCAGAAGTAGTACGTCTCCTTCGGCTCGGTCCAGTTGCCGGGCGTGTAGATGTACAGCCGGTCGCCGCCGTCCGGGACGTTGGCCTGGTCCACCACCCAGACCTCGTACGTGTTCGCCTGGGCGGCCGGCGTCCCGGTCCCACCGGCCACGGCGACGACGAGCAACAGAACGGCGAGAAGCACGCGCATGAGAACCCCCTCCACAACCTGAACAGCAACCCCTACCGGCGCCGCCCGCGATCCCCAAGCAGGCGGCTCACCTCTCCCGCGACGTCCGCGCGATTGGCGCGGTTGAACGGCAGGAGCATCAACACCTTCGCCATCCCGCAGAAGTCCGTCAGCCCGGCGAACAGCAGCCCACCGCCGACGAACCCCGACAGCCAGAGCAGCTTCCGGCTGACCGTCACGCTCCCGACGACCCCGCCGAGCACCAGCCCGCCGGCGATCGCCCGGACCTGTCGCTCGATGCTCCAGGTGCCACGCCCACGATCGAGCGGCAGGCCGGCCCGCTCCCAGCCCTCGATGCCGCCGGCCAGCACCCGCGCCGACTCGACGCCGGCACCCCGCAAGATCGTCTCGGCCTGGCCTGCGCGCATCCCCGTCCGGCAGACCAGCGCCACCGTCTCGTCGCGCAGCACGCGGAGCTGCGACGCCACCCCCGGCAGCGCGTCGAGCGGGAGGTTGTAGCTGCCGCGAATGTGGGCCGCCGCGAACTCGCCCGGCGACCGCACGTCCACCACGACCAGGCCGGAGGCGCCGGTCCGCACCGCCCTGCGCAGGCCGTCCCCGGCCGCGCCCGGCCCGTCCCCAATCGCCCTGGCCATCCTCGTACCCCCTCACGCATGCGCCCGCTGGTGGGAGCGCTCGCTGGCTGGTGCGCCAAGTCTAGCATCTGTATCGAGATGGTCAAGAACTGATTGCCAGGAGGAGGCGCCGGAGAAGATGAGAGATTGATGAAATTGAGACCACGAGGGCCTCGGCGCACCTACCTGCTCGCCGGTGGCGCTTGCGCGTCCGCCGCGTGGACGTGGTCGGGGGTTTGGCATCATCAGTGCGCGAAGGGATACATTCAGGAAACAAGAGCGAGACGTCGGTGGCATCGCTTCGTGGGCGGATTGATACGCCCTCTTCACGAAGGTACAAGCACTCCTGTCACGAACGCGGCATGTCAGGCAGACGGGCGACCGATGTCAGAGTTACCAGACGGCACGATCACCTTTCTCTTCACCGACATCGAGGGGAGCACCGCGCTCTGGGACCGAGACCTGGAGGCGATGGACGAGGCCCTGGTCCGCCATGATGCCTTGCTTCGGGGGCTCATCGAACAGCACGGCGGCCGGGTGTTCAAGTCCGTTGGCGACGGCTTCCACGCTGCGTTCACCATCGCGACCAACGCGATCGAAGCCGCGCTTGCCGCACAGCGCTCCCTTCAGGCGACATCCTGGGGGCAGCTCGGGCCGATTCGCGTTCGCATGGCCCTGCTCACCGGCGGCGCTCGCATTCGCGACGAGGACTACTTCGGCCCCACGCTGAACCGCATCTCGCGGCTCCTGTCCGTAGCGCATGGGGGACAGATCCTGCTGGGCAGCTCGACGGCCGAGCTGGTCCGCGACGTGCTGCCGACGGAGGTGACACTCCGCGATCTCGGGGAGCACAGCCTGCGGGACCTGAAACGCCCCGAGCACGTGTTCCAGATCGTGGCGCCCGGGCTGATGGCCGAACACCCACCGATCGGATCGATCGGATCGGTGGCCGGTAGCGAGACGATGCCGGTGGAGAACGGCTCATCGCACGGCGCTACCAGCTCGGAGGCGACTTCGGACCGGGCGGCGTTGCCAGAGGCGCGCATTGCGATGCTCGGGCGCTTCCAGATCCGGGTCGGGGACGTTGAGTTCTCCGAGCGGCTCTTCGGACGTCGCAAAGCACTGCAGTTGTTCAAGTGTCTGCTCAGCCAGCCGCTGCGCCGTATGACAACCGACAGTGCCATCGAGCTGTTCTGGCCGCGGTCCGATCCATCGAAGGCAGAAGGCGTCTTCCGTTCGACGGCCCACGCCGTTCGTCATGTGCTCAAGCAGATGGGCGTCGCCGGCGACTTCGATCCGATCGTTCGCGGCGGGGGGCTCATCAGCATCGCCCGTGAGGTGAGGATCTGGGTCGATGCGGACGCGTTCGAGGCGCTGATCGAGCGCGCGCGCGACGCCGACGATCCGTATCCGCTGCTCGAAGAGGCCGAGGCCCTCTACGCCGGCCCCTACCTGCCGGAGGATCGCTACGAAGAGTGGACGGACGAGCGTCGACGGGCGCTGGAGCGGATGTGGGTCGACCTCCAGCTCGCCCTCGCCGAGCATCGCGAGCGGCGCGGTAACGCGGGCGGTGCGATCGAGGCCCTCGACCGCCTGATGCAGGCGAACTCCTGTGACGAGCATGTCGCGCGCCTGCTGATGCAGCTCCTGGCGCGCCACGGTCGACGGGCTGATGCCCTTCGACTGTTCAGGCGCCTCGAGCAGTCGTTGCGCGCCGAGGACATCGAGCCATCGGACGAGACGCTGGAGGTCCGCCGTCAGGTCGCCTCCGGCGGCACCGACCCGGTGCCCCCCGTGCGGCCCGCGCCGGCGCCCTCCACGCCGGCCGTCAGTGCGCCCCCCTCACGCGGCGACGCGCCGGCCATCACGCAGGATGTGACCCCGTCGCATCCGTTTCCCGTGCCCACCCGGCTGCTCGGGCGCACGGCGGAGCTCGCGGTGCTGGGTCATATCCTCGAGCGTGGACGCGAAAGCCAGCAGATCGCGCTGGTCGCGGCCACGGCCGGGACCGGCAAGAGCGCACTCGTCGGCGCCGTCGTCCGGCGCGCCCAGCGGACCGGCGCGATCTGCCTCGTCGGCGGCGGCTACGAGCAGGCCGGCGCGGTCCCGCTCGCGCCGGTACACGATGCCCTGGCGGACTTCCTGCTCGGCCAGGCCCCGGACCAGGTCCGGCCCTGGTTGTATGGGACCGCAGCCGACGTCCTGCTCGTCGTCCCGGAGCTGCGGGACCACCTCGGGCTGCCCAGCCCGTCGCCCGCCGACGCCGTCGCGGATCGTGCCCGCCTGTTCCAGGCCGTCCACGCCTACATCCGTTCCCTCACCGAGCAGTACCCGGTCTTGCTCTGCATCGAAGACCTCCACGCCGCCGACACGGCGACGATGGGACTCATCGAATTCCTCGCGCGTCAGTTGCGCCGCCGACCGTTCGTCATCCTCGGCACCCTGCGCTCCGACGAAGTCCAGGCGAACCGGGCCCTCGGCGACCTGCTGACCGGGCTCCGGCGCGAGAACGCCGAGCGCATCGACTTGCAGCCGCTCGACCGTGAGAACACGGCCCGCCTGGCCGCGATGATGCTCGACGGGCCTCCCAGCGCGCGCCTGAGCGACTCGCTCTACGACGTGACCGACGGCAACCCGCTCTTCGTCGAGCAGTGGCTGCTGGCGCTGCGCGAGGAAGGCAAGCTCGAGCGTCTGGATGGCGTCTGGGACCAGACCGGGCCGGCGGGTGGCGGCGTGCCGACGCGCGTGCCGGAAGTCATCGGCCAGCGCCTCGAACGGCTGAGCCTCCGCGCCCGCGCGACCCTCGCGATGGCCGCCGTACTTGGACAGTCCTTCGAGTACGGCGCGCTCCTCGCCGCGATCGGCCCGGACGACGAGTCCGCCCTGCTCGAAGACCTCGACGAGGCTGTCGGCGCCCAGATCCTGCGCGAAGCGCCCAACGGCTTCAGCTTCCAACACGCCATGCTCCGCGAGACGGTGTACGCCGGACTCAGCAGCCCACGGCGCATGTTGTTACACGCCCGCGCCGGTCAGGCCCTCGAAGGCCTGACCGGCGCAGACGCGCCAGAGCGCGCCGCCGAGCTGGCACACCACTTCTACCTCGGCGGCCAGGCGGCGCCGATCCGCCTGAAGACGATCGGCTACAGCCTCACGGCCGGCCGCCACGCCGCTGCGCTCTCGTCGTACCGTGAAGCGTTGACGAACTTCGCGCGGGCGGGCGAGCTGATCGAGCGCGACCCTCGGGCCGTCGACCATGCGACGCATCTGGCGGCCGTCGAGGGGCGCATGGTGGCCGAGCGCGAGTTGGCCCTCTGGCGCGCCTGCTTCAACACGGCGCAGGCCATGACCGAGCTGAGTGACGTCCCGCTGCATCGGGCCTCGGCGTACCGGTTCATCGCCTCGGCCGCCTACTACCTGGGAGACATGGCCGCCGCCCTCACGGCGGTCGAAGACGGGCTGCGCGAGCTGGCCGCCGCCCCCGATACCGACGACCCCGCGACGGCGATCGCTCGCGTGAACCTGCACCATCAGCAGACCATCCTCTGGTACTTGCAGGGGCGCTACAGTGCCGTTCGCGAGCTTGGGGAGCAGATGGTCCGGGACGCGGCGGCAACCGGCCAGCCGTTGCTCCTCTGCTGGGCGCACACCTCCGCCGGGTGGGCCCACCTGGGCATCGGCCAGATCGACCGGGGCGTCGAGCAGGCCGAGCTGGCGCGGGTCGCCGCCGAACGGTACGGCCAGAAGACGCAGCTCGCGCTCGCCGAAGAGAACCTCGGGCTTCACCTGTATGGCGGGGGACGGTTCGCCCTCGCCCGCGCGAGCTTCGAGCGCGCCGTCACGCTCTTCATCGATTCCGCAAACGATCTCAGAGCGGTGAACAGCCTCCGGCTGCTTGCCAGAGTCGAGCTGGCCGAGGGCAACCTGCCGGAGGCACGCCACTACGCCGGCCTGGCGTGCGGCGTGGTCTCCGAAGACAATGCGCGGTGGTTAGCCGAGTGCGACGACGTGCTCGGCGCGATCGCCACGCTGACCTGCGAATGGGAGGCTGCCCAGGAGCACCTGGAGCGCGCCGTCGAGTGGCGTGAGCGCATGATCTACCCGGCCGGCCACGCCGATTCGTTGATGGCGCTCGGGCTCGTCCACGAGCTGCGCGGCAGCTGGTCGCGCGCGCGGGAGCTGTACGCCACCGCGCTCGAAGCGGTCCTCGGCCCGGACCGGGGCGTGCGGCTCCTGACCGCCCGACGCCTCTACGGGCGACTGCTGCTCCGCCTCGGGCTTCTGGATGCGGCAACCGAGCAGATCGACCTGGCCGTCTGGCTCGCCGAGGAGATGTCCGAGACGATCGAATACGCGCCGGCGATGTTGGCGGCGGCCGAGCTTGCGCTGAGCAAGGGCGAGCTCCTGGACGCGCTCGCGTATGCGAAACGAGCGCAATCCGCGCCGAAGACGGCCGACGTCGGCGTGCACGTCGCCGTCCTCAGCGCGATCCTGCACGCCGAGCTGGGCATGGTCGCCCAGGCGCGCGATCTCGCCGAGGAGGCCCTGCAGGCCGCGCAGCGGATCGGTGGGCCTCACCTGCTCGGCCTGGCCCACCTGGCGACGGGCCAGGCGATGGCGGCCGACGGCGACGAGAGATCCGCCGTCGCCGCCTTCCTCGCAGCGGACCAGCAGTTCGTCAAGGCGAGAACGCCCTACTCGCGCGCCATCGTCGTGTTCGCACACCGCCAGGCGCTCGACGGCGGACGCGACCGCCGCGCGGCGATCGAAGAGTCGATGCGCATCTTCGCCGAGCTGGGCGCGCGGCCGTTGGTCACCCGACTGCCCGAGTCGCTCGGCAGCGAGCTGGGACACGCCGTCCTCGTTCCGTAGACGATGCCACGAAAGGCCGGGCGACGGCGTCGCCCGGCCCGCGGCGACGAAGACGCCCGGCGTCGGCCCCGGGATGGCTCGGCGCTTAGTGGTTCGGGCCGACGTAGCCGATGAGCAGGTCGGTCGTGATTTTGCCGCTAGGGTACAGCGCCTGCTGTTCCTCACTCAGCGGGAACGGCGGGGTCCAGGTGTACCTGATCTTGATCGCCTTGGTCACCTGAAAGGTATTTCCCTTGAACGTCCAGGAGAGCGCCTGCTCCTTCTGCTCGGGTGTCAGCTCGGTCTGATCCAACGTGCCCGCCGGCCCGGCCTCCTCCACCACGAGCGCACCGAACTTCGCGGCGACGCCGTCGAATTCGATCTCCGGTTCTAGATGGCGCCCAAGCTCTGCAGGCAGCTCGGTCTCCGACGCATACGGGCTTTCCCGCTGAACGAACTCCCCAAGATTCCCGTAGGTTGCTGCCATAGATCTCTCCCTCCAGGGTTGGGCCCTCGTCGCCGTTCGCCGCCTACTCGACTTCCGCCAGCGATTTCAGCGACGGGAGCGACGGCGCGAAGAAGTACGCGCCTGCCGTGGTCGAAACGAACTGCTTGAACGAAAGCTCCTTCTCCTCCGCGTGCTCACCTCCGTTCCCTTCCCCGTTGCGTGATGGAAAGTACACCGTGCTCCCATCCCCGGCGTGCGCGCCGCTCAGCGGGTCACGCCCCGGTCGGCCATCCAGCACGCTACCGACGTTCGGGAAGCTCGCCTCACTCATCCAGCCCTTCTGGACATGCTCGAACTGCCGGCTGAGGTCCGTCTGATAGGCCAGGAACAGCAGGCCACGGGACTGGCCGTCGTCGGTCAGCGCGTCTGGGGGCAGCGGCGGCCCGAAGGGCACCCCCCTGCGGAACAGCCGCCGCCGCCGGGGCTGGAGTGAGTCGGCCTCATTTTGATCCTGATTCCGCACAGACGTTCGCGGATTCGCCTTTCGGACGTGGCAGAAGAGCGGGAAGCGCAGCCCGTGCTCGTCTTTGCGGTAGTCCTCGCTGGTGATCCCTTTCAGCTCTGAGTCCTCAGGAGGCCACGAAGGCTCGGACTCCTGGATCGGATGCGTGACCGTCACGCCGCTCCGCCAGCGTCCGACGAGCTTCGCGGCGAGCTGATCCGGTTTCAGGCCGACGTGCGCGGCCTGATCGATCACGGCCTGACGGAAGGCCGCCACGTCCTGATGCATCTTCATGAAAACAAGGAAGCTGCCGTTCGCGGCCCAGCGCCTGAACGGGCCTGACTCGACGGGCTGCGCGACCTCGATTCCGGACTCGGGCTCAGCCGGGCAGCCGACAATCAACTCGCCCGGCGCCACCACATCCTCGTTCAAAGCCCAGCCCGCGAGAGGATCCTCGGGATCAGGCCGCGTGATCGAGTCCCGGAAGCCGAAGTGCTCTTTAGCAGCCGAAAGGGACTCGCCCCGGTAGCGGACGATCAGCCTGATCCCCAGCGCGGCAAGCCGCTCGCACTGGTGCGCAAGCTCGAGATCGAGCGCTTCGCGGGTGTCGGCGCCCAGCATCAGGAGTGCATGCGCGACCGGACGCGTCGGCTCAGCGTCGCCGGGATCCGCCCCCACGGCCTCCGCTGCCTCCGCCGCCGCCTCCGCCGCTGCTGCCGCCGCCGCTGCCGCTGCCGCTGCCGCTGCCGCTGCCCCAGTCGCCGCCGTCCCCGGTGCCGCCCCCGCCGCTCCCGGTGCTGTCGCCGCTGCTGCTTCCGCCGCCTCCGCTGCTGCCTCCGCTGCCTCCGCTGCCTCGGCTGCCGCCTCCATCGCCGCCGCTGCCGCGGCTACCACCGGGAATGAGCTCTCATCCCGAACTTCCCATTTCTCGGGCGAATTGAGCGGCATCGTGCCGTTGGAGATGCCTGGCGCAAGCTGAGCCAGGCCAAACAGGTAAGACTTGATGCCGTCGGAAGCGGGATGGGCATTATCTCTGGAGATCTTTACCCACTCCAGATGCTCCTCCTCGTCGAGCAGCCGAAGGCCCACCGCCGAGATCGCCACGTTGACCCAGGTGGACCGCGCGAACCGGCGGACCTCCCAGCGGGGCTCCCCGGTCGCATCATCCTTCGAGCGGGCGCGAATCGAGCTAAAGAGCTGATTGAAGGCGGCGATCTCCCTGGCGGACGCGATCTCGGGGTGCAGCTCCCGCAGCCACCTCCTCCCAGCACGAGCGTTCGGAAACCGCACGAACAGGAGATCCTGCACGTCCTTCCGAAAGCCAGGCGTCACGTTGCCCTGGACCTGATCGAGCACCTTGCCTTGCTCGAGGTCGTCCTTGAGGTCGAAGGTCTCGCGCTCACCAGCGTTCTGCTCTATCTCAGCACCCATGCGCGCTCCTCCGCTCTGCATCGTGACCCGTCGGTGGCACGCCAGGCCTACCGCGTCGGCGCGATCTTGACCACACTCTCACCTAGTGTGGTTCGCCGATCAGTTCAGGTCATGTCGTACCAGCACGAACGCGAACCCCATCTTGTAATGACTACAGTACCACCGCTCGCGGAGATGTCAAGAGACGACGAGCGCGGTGCCCAGGCCGGCCCGAACACTGGCCATCAAACCATGAGCGAATCGTTCAGTACGGCTTTACATGCGTTGAACTCCCGTTAAGACTCCGATAATCCCCGCCCCCTATCGTCATTCGTCAGCATCCTGTTCGGAGGCGGGCCGGTCGCGTGTCCCTGGGAGCCTACGTCCTCCGTCGCACCGTGCGCGGCGTCTTCACCCTCTGGCTCGTCGTCACGATCGTCTTCGTGGCGTTGCGCCTCTCGGGCGACCCGGCCACGCTGCTGCTCTCGGACAGCGCCACCGCCGAGGACATCGCCCGGCTGCGCGAGGCGCTCGGCCTGAACCAGCCAGTCCCGGTCCAGTACGCCACCTTCTTCTCGCGTGTGCTGTTCGAGGGCGACCTCGGCCAGTCGATCCTCAGGCGCCAGCCGGCCGCCCTGGTCGTCTCCGAGCGGATCGGCGCCACGTTGATCCTGGCCCTGGCGGCGTTCGCCCTCTCCCTGGCGATCGGCCTGCCGGCCGGCATC
>Ga0075420_100003290_pt1 | contig 14118 bp, 14 predicted proteins | sample SoiMetdeltSBSDD4_FD_75296 | JGI IMG/M metagenome (GOLD analysis project Ga0075420, IMG submission 75296) | Bulk soil microbial communities from a Populus tree surrounding site in Tennessee, USA - Soil MetaG P. deltoides SBSDD4 | ecosystem: Environmental > Terrestrial > Soil > Tree plantation... | reverse complement strand
GCCAGCATGTCCACCGTCGACTCGCTGGCGAACGCCTGCTGGACCGCCCCCGGGCCACGGTAGGCCCCGGCGGGAGTCTTGTTCGTCAAGACCTCGTACCCGCGAATGTCGATCGCCGCGTAGTTGTACGACGATCCGAGCAGCAGCGAACCGATCGAGACCGGCGAGCCGGAGTAGGCGCCGGTGTCGAAGATCACGCGCGCCTTCATCGCCGTGATCGTGCCGTCCTTCTTCGCGCCGAGCTTGACCTCCCAGATCGAGGGCGGCGCGGGGTTGGCCGCCAGGAAGTCGTCCATCCGGGTGTATTCGAGGCGAATGGTCCGGCCGACCTTGACGGCGACGGCCGCCGCCAACGCCTCCACCAGCATGAACTTGCCGCCGAACCCGCCGCCGATCGTCATGGCGACGACCTTGACCTTGTTGTGCGGCAGCCCGAGCGCGGCGCTGACCTCGTTGCGGGTGTAGAAGACCGCCTGGGTGCTGGTGTACACCGTGACGTCGCCGAGCGGGTCGACCGACGCCACGACGACCTGGGGCTCCATGTACCCCTGGTGAACCATCGGCAGGCGGTAGGTGTTCTCGACCACGACGTCGGCGGCCGCCAGCTCGGCCTCGACGTCCCCGCGCGTGAAATGCAGGTTGGACGACACGTTGGGCGGCAGCTCCTCGTGCTCCTCGGAGCCGCTGCCGCCGCCCCCGCCGTGCATCGCGGCCTCGGAGCTCTCCTCGACCGGCTGCTCGCCTCGTGCCTTCGGGGCGTTCGGATCCAGCGACGCCAGTGTGTCGACGGCCGCGTCCTGGGGGTCGTACTCGACATCGACCAGTGCCGCCGCGTCCTCGGCGGCGGCCCCGGACTCGGCGACAACCACCACCACCGGGTGGCCATGGTAGAGCGCGCGGTCGCGGGCCATGAAGTCGCGCTTGCGGTTGCCGGACTCCGGCTCGGCGAACGGGAGGTCGGCCGCGCGGTACACCCCGACGACCCCGCGCACCTTCTCGGCCTCGGACGTGTCGATGCTGATGATGCGCGCGTTCGCGTACGGGCTCAGCACGAGTCGGACGTGGAGCAGGCCGGCGATGCGTAGGTCGCCGGCGAAGCGAGCCTGGCCGGTGACCTTCTCGGCCCCATCGACGCGAGGCACGGAACGTCCGACGACGGCGTATTCTGGCATGTGATGACTCCTGAACGGCGAGCGGATGACGGCTCGGCCTCACGGGACCGCGCCGTCCCGAGCCCGAGGTGAAACGTCTCTAGGGATGATAGCCGCGCGGCGCGATCCACCGTCGCGACGCGCGACGCCGCCCGCCATGGCCTCGGGACGAGTCAGGCGTTCAGAACGCGAACGCCGCCCGCACGACCACCAGCGCGATGAAGCCGTACCAGACGGTTGAGAACGCCGCCAGCGTCAGGAACACGACGGCCGGCCACTCCCGCTCGACGAGGTAGTTGAACGCAGCCGTCAACGACCCCGCTGTCAGCGAGGCCGTCAGGAACACGACGAACGCTTCCATCACAAGCTGCATCGAAACCGCCAGATGGTACACCGGGCGCGCCGCCCCGGCGAGCCGGGCGCGTCACACCTTGGGATCGCCCGCTCGGGGCGCCGGCGCCGTATCGGACGACGCCCGCATCAGATGGGCCAGCCCTCGCGCGTGTACGCCATCTGCCAGAACATCCACTCGTAGCGCATGCTGAGGTGGAAGACCCGCCGCATCGCCGCACGCGTGCGGTCTCCGTACTCGGCCGCCTCGCCGTCCACCAGCTCGCGCCAGGCGCGGCAGCTCTCGGCCAGCAGCCCCTCTGCGTAGAACCCGGCCCAGACGCCGTAGACCGGGTGATCGACGACGTCCACCACCACGTCGCCGAGCGCGTGGTAGGTCCACGGACAGGGCAGCAGCGCGGCCGCCGTCTCGCCGAGCGTGCCGCGCGCCGCCGTCGCCAGCATGTGGTTCTGGTACGCCAGGTTGGTCGGCGAGATCGTGGCCCGCGCCGCGTCCTCGTGGGTCAGCCCCGCCAGCGCGAACAACCGCTCGTGCAGCGGCCGCTCGATCGGCGTGTTGACGCGCCGGGCGATGGCCAGGAGCAGCTCGCTGGTCGGCGCCTTCGCCAGCGCGGTCGCCACCGCCCGGCCGAACGCTTCGAGGTAGTGGTAGTCCTGGGTCACGTAGTAGCGGAACGTCTCGATCGGCAGCGTCCCGGCCCGCAGCTCCGAGAGGAACGGGTGCTGCTGGATCGCCTGCCAGACCGGCTCGGCCTCCCGCCACAACTGGTCCGTGAATCGGTCGCTCACTGGCTCCCCCGACCGCGCCCGGCCGGCCCACGACCGCCCCGATCGTCCCGGAGCCTGCCGGTGGCGCGCTTTGTTCGGTCCGAAGGCACATTGTACAATCGCGCGCGCTCCGGGCCGGGAGCCCGAGGCCACCGGGATACCAGGTGTTCAACGTCGACCTGCGCCGCGATCGGTTCATGAAGCTCTGGCGTGTCAGTGGAGATCGTGTCGATGCCACTGCCGCGATCATCCGGCGTGGCGAGCAGTTCACCGCCGCCGTCCACTACAGCTACGCCGACGGCCGTGCCCGGAGCTGGTCCTGGCGCACCCGCGACGGCACGGTCCTCACCGGTCGCGAGGTCGTCCGCTGCATCAACAGCATCGATCGCGGCTTCCGCGCGATCCCGGGCGTCCACGTCCGGATCGACTTCCCCCAGAACGCCACCCGCGAAGAGCAGATGGTGATCCTGATGGATTACGGCCTGTTCCGGCTGTTCTCGGACACGGCGCCGGCCGTCGAGATCGAGCTGGAGCTAGGCGAGGACGCCGAGATCGACCTGCCGGACGCCGGGGCCGGCTCCGTCCGCGACTAGCGACCGCCCGGCTTCGGCGCGGCGGTTCCGGGGAACAGCGGACTGATGATCGGCTTGGTGGCCGGAGCCGGCGCGGCGGGCGCCGCCGGCTGAGTCGTCGCCGGCTTGGCGGCCGGCGCCGGCTGAGTATTCGTCGCCGGCTTCGTCGCCGGCGTCGGCCCGGAGGTCGTCGGCTTGGTGGCGGGCGTGCCGCTGCTCGTGGCGGGCGTTGAGGGCGCCGCCTGCGCGCCGCCGCTGGTCGGCCGATTCGGGATCACCTGCGACGGTCCGGCCGGCCGGCCGCCGGTCCCGACCAGCACCACGTTCCTGGATGGTCGGTAGACGCTGGTCAGGCGCAGGATCCTCGGGTCCTCGCCCGGCTGCGTCACCGTCCGAGTGTTGACCACCTTGAAGCCGTCCATCGCCCCCTCGACGGCGAGCCGCTGGCCGGCCGGCAGCGTCGGCTCGTCCTCAACTACCTGATCCTGGCTCGCCTTCTGGACGTCAGCCCGCTCGCCCGGCTGGACCTTCACGTTCCAGCTCGGCTTGGTGCCGTACAGCCCGAACACGACCCGACCGCCCTCGACCCACGACTGGATCAGCAGGTACTCCTCGGTGTTGTTGATGAAGCGAAAGTCGAGCCCGGCCTCCTCGTCCACGGTCGAATCGAGTCCCTCGACCCCTTTCGAGAGGTAGCCGCTGATCCAGTAGAGGTGGTAGTTCCGCTCCTCGATCTGGTACCCCGCCCAGAAGACCGAGTGGAACAACGTGGTCGCGACCTGGCAGATGCCGCCGGCCACCGACGGGACCGTCTTGACGTTCTGCCCGCCGGCGTTCGCGATGCCCCAGCCGAGCTTGTAGCCGGCGTCCAGGCTCGTCGAGCCGACCTCCTTGTTGAAGGAGAACAGCTTGCCCGGCGGCACCACCACGCCGTTCAGGCGCTGGGTCGCCAGGCCGATGTTGTGCTGCTTCGGCGGCGACGACCCGGCGAAGGACGTCCGCGAGACCTCGATGGCGCCCTGGATGTTCAGCTTCGCCATGTCGTCGACCGAGACTTCCGGCTCGGTCACCGAGACCGGCAGCGTGATCGATCGGTCGGTCGTCAGCGCCTTCTCCATCACCAGGTCGACGGTTTTCTCGACGTCGAGCGAGCGGCCGTCCTTGCTCTCCCTGAGGACCGACGTGACGCCGTTCTGCCAGCTAAAGCGGGCGTTTTCCGGCTCCTGCTCCACCTCTTTGGCGATCTGACCCGCCCAGGTCTTGATCGCCCCGCGATTTAGCCGGACCCCTTCGGTCCCCTGGACGCTCGCCATCGTCACCAGCTGCTTCGGGGTCAGCTCCCAGTGCAGCTCCTCGAAGTTGATCGAGAGGGGCGCGCTCAGCAGCGCGTCGGCCTGGGCCTTCGCCGTCGCCAGCTCGGTTGAGCCGACGAGTGGCTGCTGCTCCTCGACTGCCAGCTCGACGTAGCCGACCTCGGCATGCGCCAGCGCCTCTTCGAGCCGCCGCTGGGTCGCCTCGACCTGGAGCTTCCGGCCGGCCTGGCCCTCGACGTACTCGACGGTCCCGTCCGGCCGCAGCGCGAGGCCGGCGTCGGTGACCGGCCGCTCCAGCGCCCCGGCCAGCGCCTGCATAAACGCCGCCATCGCCACCGGGTCGAACCCCTGGGCGTGCACCTCGTGGGACGAGCCGTTGAAGGCGAGCTGCAGCCGGAACGCCAGGCGCGCCAGCAGGTTGCCCTCACGCCCGAGCGTAAACGCCTCGTCCAGCACCGGCTCGACGTCCGGACGGACCCCGAGGTGATGGCCCTCGACCGTCCAGCTCTGCTCCTTGAAGCCGATCACGATCGAGCGGCTGCTCATCGCCGCGATCTGGCCGGCCAGCGCCGCGCGGGCGTCGTCGCGATTCATCCCACCGACGTTCACGCCGAGCGCCCGGACCCCGGGGTAGATCCGCCCGGAGTACGACATCTGGATGCCAACGACGGCGACGATTAGGAGGACCAGCAGGAGCGCGGAAAACGCGCCGGCGGCTAAAGCGACATTCCGTAGCGGCAACGTGCCGACGGTGCCCGCTACCTGGACGCCCCAATCCCGCGTGGTTCCCTGTCGCAAGCGGACGAGACTCGCCTTCCTGAAGGACTTGAGATGGCTGGCCCAGGCGAGGGAATCATACGTAACCGCACTCCGGGCAGGCAACGCGGGCGGTGTATCACAATCGTTGCGATCGGTGCAGACCGCCCACCTAGCTTAACGTCTCACGGGGACGGCAAGTTCTCTCCCTGGTACGTCCCGGCGTAGCCGATCGTCGGCGCCTCGAGACGCACGAAGACGAGCTGCAGCACCCGCGCGCCGACCGCCAGCCGCACGCCGGACGCCGCGTGGACGACCAGCAGCGCCTCCGAGCGCCCGTGATAGCCGGCGTCCCAGACGGCGGTGTGGATCGACGCCCCGCAGCGTAGAAGCGACGACCTCGGCCGCCCGAACGCCATCACGTCGAGCGGCAGCGCGACGACCTCGGCGAAGCGGATGATGTACGTACCGGGCGCAAGCGTGAACCATGCGTCCGGCGCTGGCGTGACCGGCAATCGCTCCGGGATGGATCTATCCGCGTTCGTCACCCCGATGGCGCCGATACCTTCCATCCGCCAGACGCTCTCGAGCGTCAGGTCGAAGCCATTGGGCTGGACCTGCTCGTCGCGGTTCGCGACCGGCGCAAGCAGCGGGGGCTCGGCGTCGAGCAGGCCGATGATGCCGGCTGCGCCGAGCACGCCGCCGCCCGGGGGCTGCACCTCAAGGGGCATCCACGTCCTCCACCTGTGTCCGCCGGCGGTGGATCTCCACCGCCACGAGCCCGGATGGCGCCGCCGAGACCGGCGCGGACGGCTTCTCGACTCGCACGTCGATCCGCTCGACCAGCGGGTGCGCGTCGAGGATCGCGCCGGCCAGCGCCTCGGCCAGCGCCTCGATCAGCTTGAACCGCGGACCTTCGACGATTCGTCGGACGGTCTCCGCGACCTTGCCGTAGTCCACCGTCCGTGACAGGTCGTCCGTGCGCCCGGCCTCGGCCAGGTCAACGCCCAGCCGCACGTCCACGACGAACCGCTGTCCAAGCTTCTGCTCCTCAGCGTAGGCACCGTGGTAGCCGTAGAAGGTCAGCCCGCGAAGCTCGATCGTGTCCACGCCGTGCCACTCCAGACAGATCGGAGCGTAGCACAGCCTCGGTCGCCCGGCGTTGCCGCCGACGGCACGGCACCGCAACACTTGACGGTATGAGCGAACGGTACTGGGATCCCCAGATGGAGACCCTCTCGATCGAGCGCCGGCGCCTGCTCCGGGACCACCGGCTGCGCTGGCAGGTCCGGCGCTGCCGGGACGGCTCGCCGTTCTACCGCGCCCGCCTGGAGGCGGCCGGTCTCGGCCTCGCCACCTTCGGCGGCCTCGCTGACCTGGAGCGCATCCCGCTCCTGCGTTCCGATGACCTCCCACCGCCAGACAAGGCTGGCGATGCGTCGAAGGAATGGTCCGTGGCCCCAGACAAGTGGTGGATCTACCAGTATCAGCCAGAGGAAGGGTGGATTCGGGTACTCACAGACGGCGATTACCTGCATCAGGCCGATCTCGCCGCGAGGGCCCTATGGGCCTCCGGCGGGCGCTCAGGTGGACGGCTCACGTGGGCGCGCCCGAGCTGGGACCGCGAAACGTCAGCGGTCATTGCAAGGGCCGGCCAGCGTATCGGCATGAAGGATCGCCATGACTCTGCCGACGCATGGCCGCCAAAGAATGGCCTGCTCGTGGTGGCGGTGCTGTCGCCCGATCAGTCTGACGGCATCGGTGGCGATCTCGATCCGGGTGACACGGCGGTGAGCTGGGGCGCCTCCTGGCCACCGCTCGGCACAGCGGACGATCGGCCGGCAGGCGCCCTGACCGTTGACCGAGTAGCGCCAACGCTGGCTTACGCCTGTCGCGAAGACGAGGGCGTCCACTGGGCCGATGACCATTTCCTGATTGAGGTCGTCCATCCTGACGACGAACGGGCAGTCGAGACCGGAAGCGTCGGCGCCGTGGTCATCACTGAACTGTCACGTGAGGGCAGCCCGCTCATCCGGTTCTGGACCGGTCTCGAAGCCGCCCTGATCGAGGAGCCGTGCCCGTGCGGACGTACGTCGACTCGCTCGCCGTCCGTGCGTCCGCTCCCCTGACTCCCGGCTAGACGTTCTTCGTCGGCGGCGCCTCGCCCATCGCCGAGCGCCAGATCGTCGCGCTCAGCCGGCGCGCCACCAGGCCGCCGCCGGCCATCATCACGGCCACCAGGCCGGCCCAGAGCATCCGCTTGAACATCCCTTGATCGCTCCCAGAAGCTACGACGATTTTCTTCTCGGACTCCTCAGCATCGCGCGTGCCAACCCGCACCTCGACCGGCAACGACGGCATCGACGCCCAGGCCTGTTGGGCCGATTCGGTCAACTGTTCAGCCGCACCCATCACGCCACGGCGGAGGCGCTCGGTCGGCCGGTTCCGGCGGCGCGACTCCGCGACCTGGCGGGCCAGGGCGATCCCGGCCAGGCTCAGGCCCGCCATCCCGGCTCCCACCACCGCTGCCGGGTTCTCCTGCGCGAATTCCAGATAGGTCCGCGGGCTCGCGGCTCGCTTGATGCGCCGCTTCAGCTCGCCGACCGCCGAGAGGACGTCCTTCCGGATCTCCTCTATCTCCCGTTTCGTGTCAGCAGCTGTCGCACCCACGTCACGTCCTCCGAGACAGCGTCGCGCGTTTCCTTGAGCGGCGAGATCTTCGCCTCCTGGTAGCCGCGCATCACCAGCTTGTACGCCAGGAAGAAGATCACGACGATCACGATCAAGGCCACGAACCAGCCCAGTGAGCCGCCCAGCCAGCTCAGGAAACCGCGATTCTCGCCGACGATCGCCAACCCGATCCAGTTCAGGCCAAGCACCAGCATCATCACCAGCACGTTCAGGAGGATCAGCGCGCCGACGATCGCGACGCCCGCCCCGATGCCGAGCGTCTTGCTCGCCTTCAGGAGCGTCAGCAGCTCCTCTTTCAGCTCCTGTTTGACGAGCTGAACGTGACGGTCAACCAGCCCGTTCAGACCGTTGACAACGCGCCGAAACAACTGGGTCGTCGATTGACGGTCTGTCGGTGGGAGCTGTGCAGCCACCCTGGTCATCCTCCCGCTCGGCCGTGCCCGTGGGCGCGAAGGCAAGAACCGTACCCCGCCCGATCATCCTGCACGGCCGCCACATTCTAGCAAGCGTGTCAATCCGTAACGTTCGCGAGGCGTCGCGTGGGGCTCTGATATACTTGACGTCGAGGCGCCCGCCGGCGAGGCCGCGACCGCGGTGTGAACGGCGGGCGTCCGTCTGTCGAGCTGATCTTTGAGGGCACCCGCGTATTGTGAGTGCCGCCACCATCGCCTTTCAGGTCGCCGCCGTGTCCCAGCAGACCATCCGCAACTTCTGTATCGTCGCCCATATCGATCACGGGAAGTCGACGCTCGCCGATCGACTCCTGGAGGTCACGGGCACGCTGGCGCTGCGCGAGATGTCCGAGCAGACCCTTGACTCGATGGACCTGGAGCGCGAGCGCGGCATCACGATCAAGGCGAAGGCCGTGCGGATGCACTACACGGCGAAGGACGGACAAACCTATCAGCTCAACCTGATCGACACGCCGGGCCACGTCGACTTCGCCTACGAGGTCTCGCGCAGCCTGGCCGCCTGCGAGGGCGCGATCCTGGTCGTGGACGCGGCGCAGGGCGTCGAGGCCCAGACTCTCGCGAACGTCTACCTCGCCGTCGATCACGGCCTGGAGATCGTGCCGGTCATCAACAAGATCGACCTGCCCAGCGCCGATCCCGAGCGCGTCCGCCACGAGGTCGAGGAGGTCATCGGGCTGCCCGGCGAGGACTGCATCCTGGCCTCGGCCAAGCAGGGCATCGGCATCGAGGACGTCCTCGAGGCGATCGTCCAGAAGATGCCGCCGCCGAAAGGCGAGCCGACCGCCCCGCTCCGTGCCCTCGTCTTCGATTCCCACTACGACGCCTACAAGGGCGTGATTGCGTACGTCCGCCTGGTGGACGGCGCGGTCGGCCCGGACGACCGGATCGCGATGATGGCGAACGACCAGCGGGCCGAGGTGCTGGAGGTCGGCGTCTTCGCCCCGAGGATGGCCCAGACCGGCCGCCTGAGCGCCGGGGAGGTCGGCTACATCGCGACGGGCCTGAAGGACGTCCGCGAGCTCCAGGTCGGCGACACGATCACGCTGGCGTCGAATCCCGCCCGGGAGGCGCTGCCCGGCTACCGCCCGGCCAAACCGATGGTGTTCGCCGGCCTCTATCCGACGGCCAACGACGACTACGGCCTGCTCCGCGAGGCGCTGGAGAAGCTGCGGCTGAACGACGCCTCGCTCCTGTACGAGCCCGAAAGCTCGGTCGCCCTCGGCTTCGGCTTTCGCTGCGGCTTCCTCGGCATGCTCCACATGGAGATCATCCGCGAGCGCCTGGAGCGCGAGTACGGCCTCGACCTCCTGATCACCGCGCCCAGCGTGGAGTATCAGGTCCACACCACGGATGGCGAGATGCGCTCGGTCGACAACCCGGCCCTGTTGCCGCCGCCGAACCACATCCAGCAGGTCGAGGAGCCGTGGGTCAGCCTGAGCATCATCGTGCCGAGCCGCTACATCGGCACGCTCATGGAGCTGGTCCAGGCCCGGCGCGGCGTGTACAAGAAGATGGAGTACCTGGACGAGCAGCGCGTCCTGCTGACCTACGAGATGCCGCTCGCCGAGCTGATCGTCGACTTCCACGATCAGCTCAAGTCGCGGACCCAGGGGTACGCCTCGCTTGACTACCAGTACGCCGATTACCGGCCCGCCGACCTGGTGAAGCTGGACATCATGGTGAACCAGCAGCCGGTCGACGCCCTCTCGATGATCGTCCACGCCGACAAGGCATACAGCCAGGGCCGCGTGCTGGTCGAAAAGCTGCGGAGCCTGATCCCGCGCCAGCTCTTCGACGTGCCGCTCCAGGCCGCCATCGGCAGCAAGATCATCGCCCGCGAGACGATTCGGGCGATGCGCAAGAACGTGCTGGCGAAGTGCTACGGCGGCGACATCACCCGCAAGCGGAAGCTGCTGGAGAAGCAGGCCGAGGGCAAGCGCCGCATGAAGCGGCTGGGCAGCGTCGAGATCCCGCAAGAGGCGTTCATGGCGGTCCTCAGTCTCCGCGACTGACGTTTGACACTCGCGCCGCCAGCCTCCACACTTCACGATGGTGTCGCGTGACCGAGCGGCGCCGGATGAGATCTGGGGAGGACAGCATGGCCGTCGAGCGCCAGGGCGCCGCCAGCCTTCGTGGAAATCCGTTCACCGTGATCGGCGCTGAGCTGAAGCCCGGCGACGCCGCGCCGGAGCTCAACGTGGTGGGGCCTGGCAACGCCAACGTGACCCTCGGCGACACCGCCGGCAAGGTCCGGATCATTGCTACCGTGCCGTCGTTGGACACTCCGGTGTGCAGCACCGAGACGAAGAAATGGGAGGCCCAGCGGGCCGACCTCGGCGATATCGCCTTGATCACGATCAGCATGGACCTTCCACCCGGCCAGGCCCGCTGGTGCTCCGAGAACGGCGTCGAGCATACCGTTGCGTCGTCGCATAAGAACGAGCAGTTCGCCACCGACTACGGCGTCCTGATCAAGGAGCTGCGGTTCCTCCAGCGCGCCGTCTTCGTCGTCGGCAAGGACGATAAGGTCGCGTACGTCGAGTACGTCCGGGAGCTGCCGAGCGAGCCCGACTACGACAAGGCGCTCGAAGCCGCTCGCGAGGCCGCCAACGCCTGACACGTCGCCGACGTGTCGCGCACAGTAGACAGACGGGGGCGGTCCAGTCGGCCCGCCCCCGGCCCGTCGATCGTCATGACCGATCCGCCGTCCGTCCTCGCTGCCGCCGTCGAAGTCCGTGCCGCCGAGCTCGGCTTCGACCTCGTCGGGATCGCCGCCGCCGAGCCGTTCGACGCCGACCTCCAGCGCACCCTGGAGTGGATCGAGCAGGGCCTGCACGGCACGATGGGCTGGATCACCCCCGAGCGCACGCACCTGGCCTGCCGGCCGGGCAACCTGCTGCCGGGAGCCCGCTCGATCGTGGTCGTGGGCGCCTCCTACGCCGGCCCCGAGCCCAAGCCCGAGCCGGAGCCCGACGATCGCCGGCCGCGCGGCACGGTCGCCCGTTACGCTCGCGGCGCCGACTATCACGACGTCGTGAAGGCCCGCCTTGCCGACCTCGCGGCGGCGGTCCGCGACCTTGGCGGCGAGGGCACCCGCACCAGAGCGTTCGTCGACTCCAGCCCGCTCCCTGAGCGCGCCGCCGCCGTCCGGGCCGGCCTCGGATTCGTCGGCAAGAACACCAACCTGCTCACGGCCCGCCTCGGCTCCTGGCTGCTGCTCGGGGCGCTCCTCACCGACCTTGCGCTCGCGCCCGATCCCCCGGTCGAGCGCGACTGTGGCCGTTGCCGACTCTGCCTCGATGCCTGCCCCACCGACGCGTTCCCCGCTCCCTACGTCCTCGACGCCAATCGCTGCATCTCCTACCTCACGATCGAGCTGCGCGGACCGATCCCCGCCGACCTCCGCCCGCTGATGGGGGACCACGTCTTCGGCTGCGACGTCTGCCAGGACGTCTGCCCCTGGAATCGGGCCGAGCGCCGCCCCGGCTGGCCGGAGTTTGCCGGCGGCCCGGACGCCGCCCGCCCGCCGCTGGCCGACCTGCTGGCGCTGGACGACGCCGCCTTCCGCGAGCGGTACCGGCGCTCGCCGGTCTGGCGCACGAAGCGGCGCGGCCTGCTCAGGAACGCCGCCGTCGCCCTCGGCAACACCGGCGGCATGGACGACCTGCCGGCCCTGGCCACGGCTCTCCGCGATGCCGAGCCGCTGGTCCGCGCCCACGCCGCCTGGGCGATCGGCCGCATCGGAGCCCATGACGGGACTTCGATCCTTCAGTCCGCTCGCGCCGACGAGGCGGACGCAGACGTCCGCGCCGAGATCGACCTGGCGCTCGCCTCGCTGGCGCACGATTAACGGGAGACGCCGCCGGGCCTGTTGTCCCGGCGGCGTCTCATCGGTAACGTGGCACGGTCTCCGGGATAGCGGTCAGGCGACGGCCCCCTGGAGGATGTGAGCGACGACGATCCGTCGTAGCTCCTGGCTGCGGGTCGCCCGCGTCATCAGGCGGCAGATGACGACGGTGGTAGGCTCACCCTCGCTGAGGCGGAACAGCCGATCCGACTTCGTGCCGGTGGCTTCGACGATGTCCTCTTCGCTCAGCTCGTCGAGAGCTTCCCGGACCTTGTCGACGGGCCGGTTCAGCTCCCTGGCGAGCGCGCTCGCCTCCGTCCAGAATCCCACGTGCTCGGAGAGCGACCGCAGGATGTCCCACTTGACAAAGGACGAGATGTGGCATTTCACGAATGCCAGCAGCGCCGGATCGAGCTCGGAATGGACGACCAAGGTTTGACTCCGATGTGCCTGCACGCTTAGTTCCCTCACTCCGTCGTGATGGTTGAGCGTCTCGCCGACCACACTGTCGGCTAGAGACAGTGTACAGCGCCGCGACGTGCTCCGGAACGTTTGTGCTGCCCGAATTCACAGAGCTCTCATTGTGCGGGAGGCACAAACGGCCCGATTGGCAGGGGATTCGTGACCTGGGCTCCGAAAGAGCCACCGGCGGGGGCAAGAACCATGCCAGGCGAGATCTTGTTTGCTGTCGACAGAATGGTGCCCGGCAGCCTGCACAGGAATCGCCGGACTAGGGCCCCGGGGAGAGCGACGGCGAGGCAGCCGGCGACGCCAGCGGCGTCGGCGAGGGCGGCAGCGGCGGCTCGGTCACGATCCGTTCGAGGTCCTGGGCGAGGGCGTTCGAGATCAGGTAGATCGAAGGGTCTCCGTCCCTCCTGACGTACGTCCCGGACTCGGCCGGCGCCTTCGCGCCCACGGTCAGCGACCGTGTCTCGCCGCCCGTCAGTCTGACCGTCGCCACCATCGCCGGCTGCGCGAGGCCGAACTCGGCGTCGTTCGTCGCGTTGGCCACCCGGTACGTCGACCGGATCGTAGCCAGACGGAAGATCAGGCTGTTGACCCGCAAGCGATCGGCCGACTCGCCGGACGGCGTCAGCCGCCACTCCTCGCCGACCCGTTCGACGCCGGCCTCCTGGCCGCCGCGCCGGACGGTGACGGCCTGGATCCGGCCCTCCTCGAGCGCCCAGATCTCGGGCGGCGGACTCGCGTCCTTGGTCGTCGGCGTCGGCCCGACCGGGCTGCCGGCCGGTGCCCCCCAGTAGACATAGGCGCCGAGCGCGATCAGGACCACCAGCAACCCCACGGTTACCCGAGGGTTCATCTCAGCGCCGGCCCCACCAGACCAGGATCCCGATCGCCATGACCAGGGCCGGCACCAGCACGATCGACGAGAGCATGACGAAGTTCTTCTGCGCGGCGGTCAGGAACAGCGTCCGGTCGTCGGTCGGGCGCGGGCGGATCGAGATCAGCTCGTCGTCGCCGACCAGCCACGAGGCGCCGTTGATGAACAGGTCGGCATTCGCAACCTGGGCTCCGAACTGGAACGACGCATTGCTCACCAGCTGCGAGGTCGTAAAGATGAGGACGCGCGACTTCGGCTGGTTCGGGTCGGACTGCCCGGCCGACGGCGGCGCACCCGACGGCGGGTCGGTCGACTGCTCGATCGCCACGGCGAGGGTGAGCGGCCCCTTGACCTCGGTACCTTCGTCGAACCTCGGGGCCTGCTGGCCGCGCACGGAACTTTCGTCGTTTTCGGCCCAGCTCCGGTCGCTGGTCTGTGCGAGCGTCGTCACACGGTGCCCCTGGGGCGCCTGGTTGGGTCCGGGCGCCGTGAGATACGTCGGGACCACGAAGGCGACCGGCACTCCGGCGATTTTTTCCGTAACCCGGTGCGACCCGAGGCGTTGGACGACCGGCAGGAAGGGCGACCGAGCCGCCATCAACTGAGGATCGCCCTCGGCGACGTAGGTCTTACCCAGCTCGACGCCCCAGCGGCTCACCAGCGGTCCGAGGCCCGATTCGACGCCCGGGTCCACCAGGACCATCAGGTCACCTCCTCGATCGAGATACGCCGCGAGCGCCTGGACCTCGGCGTCGGTGAAGGCGATCCTCGGCCCGGCCACGACGATCAGGCTCGCGTCCTGGGGCACCTCCGGCGTGGTAAAGAGGCTCAGGGTCTCGAGGGTGAAGTTGCGC
>Ga0075420_100003288_pt1 | contig 14120 bp, 8 predicted proteins | sample SoiMetdeltSBSDD4_FD_75296 | JGI IMG/M metagenome (GOLD analysis project Ga0075420, IMG submission 75296) | Bulk soil microbial communities from a Populus tree surrounding site in Tennessee, USA - Soil MetaG P. deltoides SBSDD4 | ecosystem: Environmental > Terrestrial > Soil > Tree plantation... | reverse complement strand
CGCGCCAATAATGGGTCGGCAGAAGCACGAACAACTCCCGGTTACCCGATCGGTTCTTTCTTTGGTTATGTTGTAGAAGGTCTTTATCAAACGGATCTTGACAGGTTGGTATCTCCATTTGCAGGTTCCGTCGGAACTTATCTTAATGGTGATTTTAAATTCAAAGATGTAAATGGTGATGGTATTATTTCCGATCTTGATCGCACTGTAATAGGGAATCCTTCACCTGATTTTATTTACGGAGGTTCTATCGGGCTTAAATATAAAAAATTAAATATCGACGTTGATTTCGGTGGCGTATATGGCAATGAAGTATTCAGGGTTTGGGCTGCTTTGGAATCACCTTTCCAAAGAGTCAATTATGCGGCATTGAAATTAGACAGATGGAATGGCGCCGGTACGTCCAACTGGGAACCTATCATCAGCCAGGGACACCGGTTCAACTATAACGGATCAACTTATAATATTGAAGATGGAAGTTATTTCAGGATAAGAAATCTCCAGGTTGGTTACGACATTACTGCAAAAGCTCTTACAAAAGCTCATGTGAGAAACCTGAGAGTGTTTGTAAATGCACAGAACCTTAAAACCTGGAAACGTAACAATGGCTACACTGCTGAATTTGGAGGCAGGGCAACCGCCTTTGGATTTGATGAAGCAGGTGGAGCTATACCACGAGTAGTAACATTTGGAGTTAATGTAAATTTTGAATAAGGCTAAAACAATCAAATTTTATAATCATCAATTATATTAAGATGAAAAGTTATAAAAAGAATATTCTAAGGCTTGCATTTGTTATGATGATGGTGGGTTCTATCGCGAGCTGTAAAAAGTTCCTGGATAGAAAACCACTGGAGGGTACCCTTGATGATTTTGGGGTAGAGCAACAGGTGATCGGTCTTTATTCGATCTTAAGAACCTATGCCGGGTTCAATACATTGCCCTGGCTCGATTTCCATAGCATCCGTGATGATGATGCTCAAAAAGGGAGTGAACCTACTGACGGCGCTGAGATCATTGCCGAGTTCGAAACTTTCCAGTATACTAAAGATGACTGGGCAACCAACTCTTATTGGAATGATCACTTCTATATGATCAACAGGTGTAACAGTATTTTAAAAACGGCAGAACTTGCCGGTCTTAATGATGAGTTATCAAAAAGAAATGTGGGCGAAGCAAAATTCTTAAGAGCCTATTCCTATTTCAATCTTGTAAGAACATATGGTGAAGTTCCTCTTTTTGATGTTTACATTGAAGCACCAAAAGATGCTGTAAAACCAAAAGCTGCTATCACTGACATTTATGCACTTATCGACAAGGATCTTCAGGATGCTGTTGCCGCACTTCCGTTGAATTGGAACACTTCTGCAGGTAATGATTTTCCCGGTAGGTTAACATCAGGCGCTGCAAATACTCTTTGGGCGCAAACATATATGTTCCGCCAGAATTGGGCGTCAGCTTTAGCGAAATGTAATGCTGTTATCGCATCTGGTCAATATTCATTACCTCCATTCGAACAGGTTTGGAAGGACGGACCTGGTGGCGTCGGCAAAAATGGTCCCGAATCTATTTTTGAGATACAGGCTCATATCGGACCTGGCGGCGCACCTGAATTTTATTCATTCTGGGGTACTTGCCAGAATGTTCGCCAGGGTGGCGCAAGCTCTGATTGGAATCTTGGTTGGGGTTGGAACACTCCTACCGATGTATTAGAAACAGCATGGGATAATACCGATCCAAGAAAAAGAAAAACGATTCTCTATTCAGGACAACATGATGGAGGCCCGGCGCAAGGTGGGTATGGACTTACTTTGCCTCCCTATCCTACTTTGCCGCAAAAATTCTGGAATAAGAAAGTTTATGGTGATCCTGTAATGAGAGCAAGTATCGGACAACAAGGAAATACAGGATGGATCAATCACCGTGTATTCCGATATGCAGATGTTATTTTGATGAAAGCGGAAGCAGCGAATGAAACGAATGACGGTGCTACCGCTGCAGCAATGCTGGAATTGATCAGGGCACGGGCAAGAGCCGGAAACAATGCAGTGCTTCCGGTAATACCTTTTGTTGATAAAGCGCAGATGAGAACAGCAATTAAAAATGAGAGACGCTGGGAATTTGCAATGGAAGGCTACAGGTTCTATGATCTCGTTCGCTGGGGTGATGCCGAAGCAGTACTTGGTTCATTAGGCTACACGCCAAGATGTAAATTCTATCCGATACCTCAAAAAGCAATTGATCTGACCGGTGGGGTATTAGTTCAAAATCCGGAGTGGTAAAAAATTTTTAATCGTCAAAAAAATATTATGAAACATATCATCAGTCTTTTTTCAATTATTATAGCCGGGTTGGTGATCACGAGCTGCCAGAAAATGGAAAGACCACCATTGGGTGATTATCCGGAAGATTACACCACAACCCCGGCCACACCATTAAGGTTCTATGTGCCATTTGATTCTACTCTACCGGAACATAGCCAGATCAATAAACGATTCAGGGATAGCATTTCAAACTATCCAAGCTTCTTTCCCAACAGTACGGTAACTGTTGTACCGGGTATAAGGGGCACAGCGGAAAATGGTGGCTCTGTGGTGTACAACAATGCAAATGATTTTGGTCAGTCAAAGAGCTTTACAGTTGCATTCTGGGAAAAGAATACAGTCCCTCAAAATGAACCGCAATGGCTATTTACGCTGCCATCAAAAGATGGATGGGCTGCCAATAACCTGACAGCCTTTGTTGAACATCAAAATGGGGGTTCTACAGCAACTCATGCAGTTGTAAAAATTGTGTGGGGACCCGATGCAGACCAATGGTTTGAATTTGTCGGCGCCAATAAAATGCCCGGAAATTTATTGAACAATCAATGGCATCATCTTGCATTTGTTTATGATGAAACAACATCCAAATTCACATACTATGTGGATGGTGCGGCATTGACAGGTTTGCCATCTAATCTTACCAACGCTGTAAAAAATGGTAGCCCAAGAGGCGCAGCACAGTTTGTTAACCCGGTTGGTTTTGTTATCGGTGGATGGTCCAAGCATGGAGGTTTCGGCGGATCGACTGATTCATGGATACAACCATGGAAAGGAAGTCTTGATCAATTCAGGTTATATAATAAGGCCCTTTCTGCAAGTGAGGTAGCAGCTTTATTCAACAGTAAATTGTAAGCTTTTAGTTCATACAGCAAGCAGTCTCAAGTAGGAAAAGGGCTGAACAATTTTTGTTTCAGCCCTTTTGATTAGTTAAAAATGTAATATTTTATTCGCCTGTTGAATTGTACAATAATTAAAGATGATCAGCGGAAACAAACGTTTCTATATTATTCTTTTCTCAATCTTTTTGATGATCTTTTTATTAATGAAGTGCACTTCTCCTAATGAAAAAATAAAAGACGGGCCGGTTCAATATGCAGCATTTGCGGGATCAGCCTCCTGCGTAACATGTCATAAGGATATTTATGAAAAGCATTTGCAAACAGAGCATTTTCTTTCTTCAAAGTCTTCAGGCATTGAAAATATAAAAGGAAGTTTTGATGAAGGCAAAAATGAATATCATTATTCGGCTGTGTCAAGCGTGAAGATGGAAAGACAAAACGACAGCTTATTTCAAACCGAATACGTAATGGGAGAAAGAGTGAAAAAGCACCTGATCGATATGGTTGTTGGCTCAGGAAGAAAAGGGCAAAGCTTTTTATCCTGGAAAAATAATAGTCTTGTGCAATTACCTGTTACCTACTTTACTCCTGAAAGCACATGGTCAAGCAGTCCTGGCTTTAGCCCGCGTAAGCCTGCCTTCAACAGGGTGATCACTTCAAGATGTCTTGAATGTCACAGCACCTGGTTTCAGAAAATGTCTGAAGAAAAAAAACACCCTGAAGAGTTTGATAAAGTACACATCATTTATGGTGTCGATTGTGAAAAATGTCATGGCCCCGCGAAAAAGCATGTCGATCACCATACATCAAAGCCGGGTGAAAGCAACGGAAAATATATTGTGAATCCGGCTAACTTATCACGAGAGCTTAAAACAGATCTCTGTGCTTTATGTCATAGTGGAAGACTTGAAAAAACAAAGCCATCTTTCAGCTTCCAGGCCGGCGATAAATTGTCAGATTATTTTTCACCTTCCAACAGCACATCTCCTGTTCCGAATCTTGATGTTCATGGCAACCAGCTTGGGCTGCTTTCAATAAGCACCTGTTTTGTTAAATCGGAGATGACATGCATGAGTTGTCATAATGTACACGAAAATGAAAAAGGGAAACTCGAAATATTTTCACAGCGTTGTATGAATTGCCATAATGGCGATCAACACAAAGAATGCAGCATGAAAGATTCAGTTGGCGATATTATCAATAAGAATTGCATCGATTGCCATATGCCGTTGCAACCATCACAAAGTATTACCGTATATCTTGAAGGGGCACCGATCCCAACTACGGCAAAACTTCGCACGCATCATATTACAATTTATAAAGAAGAAACTCAAAAAATACTTGATTACCTGAAATCTAAAGAGAACAAATAGCGAATTAAAAGACGATCATACCATGTATAGAAATTGCAGTAGCATTCAATATTGTTTTATATTGTTTAGTTTGCCTGTTTTCATTTTCTTTGGCTGCAAGTCAAAAGAGGAAAAGCTTTTCACTCAACTATCCCCTTCTGAAACCGGTGTAACATTTGCAAATAAACTTAACGAAAGACCATTGTTCAATATTTTGTATTATCTCTATTACTACAATGGCGGCGGTGTTGCAACCGGTGATATCAATAACGATGGCCTTGCAGATATTTTTTTCACCTCCAACAGCAAGGGCAACAACAAACTTTATCTGAACAAAGGCAATTTTAAATTCGAAGACATCACTGATAAAGCGGCCGTAAAGGGAACGGCTGACTGGTGCAGCGGTGTCACAATGGCCGATGTGAACAATGACGGGTGGCTCGATATTTATGTTTCTTCAGTTAGCGGTCGTTATAAATTAACAGGCCATAATGAGCTTTACATTAATAATAAGAATAACACTTTTACGGAAAGCTCGGAAAGCTATGGCCTGAATACCTCGTGCGCTACCACTCAATCCGCTTTTTTTGATTTTGATCGTGATGGTGATCTTGATTGCTATATTTTAAATCAATCACATCATCCCCATCAGAATATTGTTGATACGAATAATCGCAAAACATTCGACACACTTTCAGGCGACAGGCTATACAGGAACGATTTAAATATTACCGGCAAATTCACTGATGTTTCGGCACAGGCCGGTATTTATCAAAGTAATCTTGGTTATGGGCTTGGTATTGCAACCGGCGATCTTAACAATGATGGCTGGGACGACATTTATGTCGGAAATGATTTTCATGAGAACGATTATTACTATATCAACAATGGCAACGGTACATTTACAGAAAGCGGTGCAAAACATTTCAAACATTATAGTCGCTTCAGTATGGGTAATGATATAGCAGACTATAATAACGATGGGCAACTTGATGTAATCACCGTTGACATGTTACCCCCTGATGAAAAAACGGTGAAGACCTATGGCAGTGATGAAAATCCTGATACTTATAAAGTAAAGCTGGAAATACAGGGTTATCAAAATCAATATTCGAAAAATTGTTTGCAAAGGAATAATGGCAATGGAACGACCTTTAGCGAAACAGGTTTAATAAGCGGGGTGGCTGCTACCGATTGGAGCTGGGCACCATTGTTTGCAGATTTTGATAATGATGGGAATAAAGATCTTCTTGTAACGTCGGGAATTGTAAAGCGGCCGGTAGACCTCGATTATATTCGTTTCGTCTCCGATCTTAAAAACAGGGGCGCAGACCGGAACCATTCTGATGAATTTGACAGGGAAACTATCGACGCAATGCCTGATGGAGCCTCACATCCTTTTTTATTCAGAGGAAATGGAAAAGAAAGGTTTTCTGATGTGAGCGATAGCTGGGGAACTGCCAACATGAAAGGATATTTTAATGGTGCTGCTTATGCCGATCTTGATAATGATGGAAAACTTGATATTGTTATCAACTCATTAGATGCAACTGCCGTAATTCTTAAAAATAATTCGCAACAAAAAGATCAGATCAAAATTTCTTTCAAAGGTGACAGCAGCAATGTTTATGGTGTGGGCACTAAAGTATGGTTATATACCAAAGACAAAATGCAATACCAGCAGATGATGCCAACAAGAGGCTTTCAATCATCTGTTGATTTCTCATTGCATTTTGGTTTGGATAGTTTGAAACAAATTGACAGCATGCTGATCGTTTGGCCAAATCAAAAATACCAGGTGATAACAAATGTAACGGCTAATAAACCGGTATTGGTGAGAGAGGCAGATGCTGCCGGTTCATTCAAATACGATGATTTCTTTCCTCCGCGTAAAGAAGTGCTTGAAAATATTACGAGCAACGTCGCTATAAATTGGAAGCATAAAGAGAATGATTTTCTCGATTACAATGTACAATACCTTATTCCCCATCTCGAATCCACACGGGGGCCTAAAATAGCCGTTGCGGATATCAATAAAGATGGCCTTGATGATTTTTATGTAGGCGGCGCAAAAGGACAACCCGGCACGTTATGGACGCAACAATCGAATGGAAGGTTCCAGCCTACTGATACTGCTGTGTTCAACAAATATGCTATTTGTGAAGATGTAGATGCAACATTCTTTGATGCCAATGGTGATGGTAGTCCTGATCTGTGGGTCGTAAGTGGCGGCAATGAAATGCCGGCAAATCAACTTGCCTCTGCCGACAGGTTGTTTATCAATGATGGACAAGGTCATTTTAAGATCTTGCCAAACTCGATACCGCATCTTTATGAAAACAAATCATGTGTAACAACGGCGGATATCGATAAAGATGGCGACATGGATGTTTTTGTTGGTTTTTTGAGTGATCCTTTACGATATGGCATTCCCCAGAATTCTTACCTGTACTTAAATGATGGCAAAGGGATCTTTAGCATTGCGCCTGCCAGCATCATGAATTTGCTGCATATCGGGCTGGTTACTGCCGCTGCTTTCACCGATGTGAATAATGACACGTGGCCGGATCTTATTGTTACCGGCGAATGGATGCCAATGAAGATCTTTATTAATAACAACGGCGTCTTTAAATTATCCGATGTATCTCAATCCACAGGTCTTTGGCAATCTCTTTACACAACCGATGTAGATGGTGACGGCGATACAGATATTCTTGCCGGTAATTGGGGACATAATACAAAACTTTATGCGGGTAAGAACGGGCCCTGCAAATTGTATGTAAAAGACTTTGATAAGAACGGTTCGATCGAACCGATCATGTGCTATACGATCGACGGCGAGGAATATACATTTCTTGCAAAAGACGAATTGGAACGGGCTTTGCCGGTATTAAAAAAGCATTATTTGACATACAGCGCAGTGGCTGGAAAAACGGTGCAATATGTTTTTTATGATCTTTTTAAAGGCAACACAGAATTAAAAGCGGAAATCCTGAGTTCATCATGTTTTATTAATGATGGCAAAGGAATTTTTTCAAGGATCGATCTGCCGGGTGAATTACAATTAGCGCCGGTAATGGCATTTACAAAAACATCAACGCCCGGAACTTTTATTGCAGCAGGAAATTTTTACGGGGTAATTCCCTACGAAGGAAGATACGATGCGATGTTGCCGACAGGTTTCTCATTTAACCCAAATACAAGATCATTTGACATTACCTTCAATACCCAGGTTGTAGATGGCGAAGTAAGAGATGCAAAATGGATCGGCTTGCCAAACAATCAAAAAGTTTTGGTCCTGGCAAGAAATAACCAGTCTTTAATTTTTTTAAACTTTAAGAATGAACAATAAAATTTCAACCTATATAATCATTTTAACAGCCCTGGTTTCTGTCAACTCCAATTGTTCCAACAAGAACAAACCGGTTGACCCTCCTGCGGAAGGTGGAAAGGAGATCAGCTGGTGGATGACAAAAACCGATCAATCAGTATTATTACAAAAGCAGGGTTCTTATTTTTCATTCGGCTCACCTGCTACAACGAATCAGTTGATCGAAATAGATTCGACACAAACTAAACAATCAGTAGATGGTTTTGGCTATACGCTTACGGGCGGAAGCGCTTACTTAATAAATAAATTATCAGCCGCACAAAGGACCTCATTGCTGCAGGAACTATTTGGCAATAATGATAATTCAATTCGCATTAGCTACCTGCGCATCAGCATTGGCGCTTCTGATCTGAGCCCTGAAGTATTTAGTTACGATGACATGCCCGCAGGACAAACAGATCCAACGCTTGCAAATTTTAGTTTATCAAAAGATACAATTGACCTGATTCCTGTTTTAAAGGAAATTCTCGCGATCAACCCTAATATAAAAATTATGGGGTCGCCATGGAGCCCGCCTGTTTGGATGAAAGACAATGGAAATTCGATCGGTGGAAGTTTGCAAATACAATATTATGGCGTGTATGCACAATATTTTGTAAAGTACATCCAGGCAATGCAGGCAAAAGGAATTACCATTCATGCCATCACGCCACAAAATGAACCGCAACATGGGGGTAATAATCCAAGCATGGTGATGAGCGCAACACAACAGGCAAATTTCATAAAGAATAACCTGGGCCCCGCATTCCAGGCCGCTGGCATCGCAACTAAAATAATTGTATGGGATCATAATTGTGATAATGCAAATTACCCCATCACTGTTTTGAATGATGCTGCAGCAAAACCATTTATCGATGGCTCAGCGTTTCATTTGTATGCAGGTGATATCAGTGCGCTCAATACTGTTCATACTGCGCATCCCGATAAGAATTTATATTTCACCGAGCAATGGACCGGAGCTAACGGAACATTCAGTGGTGATCTGAAATGGCATATCACAAATGTGATCATTGGTTCCATGCGGAACTGGAGCAAAGTAGCGCTGGAATGGAACCTTGCCAACGATCCAACTTATAATCCGCACACCCCCGGCGGATGTACTGAGTGTAAAGGTGCCTTGACGTTAAATGGAAACATCGTACGCAATGTTGCTTATTATATCATTGCGCATGCTTCCAAATTTGTGCCGCCAGGATCAGTGGTGATGTCGAGTACCGTTCCAAATGACAATATCCCCAACGTGGTTTTTAAAACCCCTGAAGGGAAAAAAATAATGATACTATTGAACAATTGGGGAACTGAAACAACGATCAATGTAAAATATCAAAATAAAACAGCGCCGGTCACACTTCCCGCATCTTGTGTTACTACGCTGGTTTGGTAGAATTAAAATAAAAAATATGAAAAGAATATTTTATACTGCATTAGCGGTATGCCTATTTGCCTGTTCGCAAACAAAACAGGAATCTGTACAATCATCATCAGCGGTAAATACTTTTTCGGTTAATGGAAAAAAAGTTTCAGTATACACAACTGCTGATAGCACCGATATGCGCCTGGCTTCCAATGGTGAACTGGAATTCAAACAAAAAGGTCAGCCTTTTGAGAACGAGATATCAGTTTTTATCGATCCTTCAAAAACTTACCAGGAGTTTTTGGGCATCGGCGCTGCACTTACCGATGCATCAGCAGAAACCTATACCAAGCTCCCAAAGGAAAAGCAACAGGAATTCATGACGGCTTACTTCGATAAAGAAAAAGGCATTGGCTATACAATTGGAAGAACAAATATTCATAGCTGTGATTTTAGCAGCGGTACTTATACCTATGTTACTGATGGAGATAAAGATTTGAAATCTTTCAGTGTGCAACATGATAAACAATTTCGTATACCGTTTATCAAAGAATCGATAAAAGCCGCCGGTGGCAAGCTTACTTTATATGCAAGTCCGTGGAGTCCCCCGGCATGGATGAAGGATAACAATAATATTTTACGCGGTGGAAAACTTAAATCTGAATTTTACCAGAGCTGGGCTAATTATTATACAAAGTTTATTAAGGCCTATGAGCAGGAAGGAATACCAGTCTGGGGTATTTCAATTCAAAATGAGCCAATGGCTACGCAACGTTGGGAAAGTTGTATCTACACAGCTGACGAGGAAAAAGATTTCCTCAAAAACTTTTTAGGACCAACAATGCATAAAGAAGGTTTAGCTGATAAAAAAATTATCATGTGGGACCATAACCGCGATCTCATTTATCAGCGTGCGGTAACTTATTTCAACGATCCTGATGTTTCAAAATATGCCTGGGGCATAGGCTTCCATTGGTATGAAGACTGGAGTGGCGGTGAGCAAATGTTCAACAACCTGAAAAAAGTGAATGATGCATTTCCTGATAAGCCTTTATTATTTACCGAAGGTTGCAATGGTCCCTTCAATATGCAACAGATCAACCAATGGAAATGGGGTGAACGTTATGGTAAATCGATGATCAATGATTTTAATGGCGGCGCGGTTGGCTGGACAGACTGGAATATTTTGCTGGATGAGACCGGCGGACCGAATCATGTTCAGAACTTTTGTTACGCGCCTGTTCATGCCGATACAAAAACCGGTCAACTAATTTACATGAACTCTTATTATTATATCGGGCATTTTTCAAAATTCATCAAGCCGGGTGCAAAAAGAATTGTTAGCAGTCCCACCCGCAGCCAGTTGCTTTCAACTGCATTTAAAAATCCCGATGGAACAATTGTTGTTGTGGTAATGAACGATAAAGATATCAGGACGCCATTCTTTCTCTGGATAAATGGTCAGGCAGCCGAGTCAATTGCTTTACCACATTCAATCAATACATATGTAATAAAATAAAAAAGTGAATTGGCGCGTTCAACATATCATTTTTTCCCTGCAGTTATTAATGCTGATTTCATGCACTAATAAATCTTCACCACCTCCCCCGCCGCCAACCGCAAAGCCTACTGCAGTCAAAACTATATCGATAAACGCGACTGCCTTTAATAATACGGTTCGTGATATACCTTTACAACCAACTATCCGGGTGGAATTTACTGAGCCCTTAAAAGCCTCAACTGTTGCGGGTGCTGTTAAACTAACCAATGCAGGCGGAACAGAGATCGGCATTACCACTACTCTTCAAAACAATGATCTCGTTTTGTTAGTTCAGCCCTCATCATCATTGAATTATTTATCGAAATACAATTTCACTATCGCAACAGGTCTTAGATCATCTACTGATGGGTCGTTTTCTCCCGAACTAAACAGAACTTTTGTCACGAAGATCGATTCATCAAGAAAATTTCCGGCGATTACCGACAATGCGTTGCTTGATCTTGTGCAACAACAAACATTCAAATATTTCTGGGATTATGCACATCCTGTAAGCGGGCTTGCAAGAGAAAGAAGCAATGCAACACCGGAAACTGTCACATCAGGTGGATCTGGATTTGGCATTATGGCAATCGTAACGGGTATCAACCGTGGTTTTATAACAAGAGCGCAGGGTTTATCAAGAATGCAAACCATGGTTTCTTTCTTGAAAAATACCGCGCAAAAATTTCATGGCGCATTTCCGCATTGGTTAAATGGCACTACCGGCGTCGTGATACCTTTTAGTCAATTTGATAACGGCGCGGACCTGGTTGAAACTTCTTACCTGATGATGGGTTTACTTACAGCCAGGCAATATTTTAATGGGGCTGATGCCACAGAAACAAGCTTAAGAAATGACATTAATTCTTTATGGAATGCTGTTGAATGGAATTGGTTCAGGCAAAACAATCAGAATGTATTGTACTGGCACTGGAGCCCGAATTATAACTGGCAAATGAATCACCAGATAAGAGGTTGGAATGAATGCCTGATCACCTATGTGCTGGCAGCTTCATCAACTACATTTTCCATACCTCCGGTTGTTTATTCATCGGGATGGACAGCCAATGGAAGTAATGGGTTCACCAATGGCAATACCTATTTTACTTACACCCTCCCGCTGGGCCCTGCATTTGGCGGACCTCTTTTCTTTTCTCATTATACATTTCTTGGCACCAACCCCAATAGCCTGGTTGATGTGTATGCAAACTATCAAACACAGGTAACCAATCATACAAAAATCAATTATGAATATTGCAAAGCCAATCCAAAAGCTTTTTTTGGATACAGTGACAGTTGCTGGGGCTTAACAGCCAGTGATATTCAGAATGGCTATGCCGCAAGCTCACCGACAAATGATCTTGGGTACATTGCTCCTACTGCTGCTATCTCATCGTTTCCATACACGGCTACTGAAAGTATGAAGGCTTTAAAATTCTTTTATTATGTATTAGGAGATAAGCTTTGGGGATCGTATGGTTTTAAAGATGCTTTTAGTTTACATGATCCATGGTTTGCAGATTCATATTTAGCAATCGACCAGGGACCAATTATTGTAATGATAGAAAATTATCGAAGCGGTTTGTTGTGGAATTTGTTTACCAGTTGTCCTGAAGTAAAAGCAGGAATGATATCCCTGGGTTTTAGCGCCCCTTATTTGTAAGAAAAAAAAATATTAGCATGAGATCGTTTTTATTGGTTATCGCTTTTTTGTCGACCAATTTTTTATTTTCTCAAAAGACAATATTATCAGATTCGGCTTTATTGGACCTGGTGCAGAAAGAAACGATAGAATATTTTACTGATGGTGCTGAACCTGTAAGCGGCATGGCCCGTGAAAGAATTCATACGGATAATATTTATCCGGAAAATGATAAACATATTATAACAAGTGGTGGCAGTGGTTTTGGCGTAATGGCATTGATTGTTGCCATCGAACGAAAATTTATTTCAAGAGAAGAAGGATTGCAAAGACTGGAAAAGATCGTTCATTTTTTAGAAAGGGCAGATCGTTTTCATGGAGCATGGCCGCATTGGTGGAATGGGGAAACAGGCAAGGTCAAACCATTCAGTAAAAAAGATGATGGTGGTGACCTGGTAGAAACATCTTTTATGCTGCAGGGGCTGCTTTGTGTTCGCCAGTATTATAAAGATGGCAATGAAAAAGAAAAATCGCTGGCCCATAGAATTGATAAATTATGGCGTGAAGTTGAGTTTGACTGGTATCGGAATGGAAAAAATGTTTTGTATTGGCATTGGAGCCCAAACTATGGCTGGCAAATGAATTTTGCCGTTCGTGGTTACAATGAATGTTTGATAATGTATGTGCTTGCCGCATCCTCTCCTACGCATAGCGTTCCTGCAGAAGTGTATCATAAAGGATGGGCCGAATCCGGCAAGATCAAATTTCTTCATAAGGCATTAGGTTATCAGTTACAATTGAGATACCAGGGCAATCCTCCAAACGGCGCGCCTTTGTTTTGGTCACACTATTCTTATCTTGGTTTGGACCCACGAGGGTTAAAAGATAAATACACTGATTATTGGAAAGAAAACACCAACCAAACCCTCATCAATTATACATGGTGTGTAACCAATCCAAAGAACTTTAAAGGTTATGGTAAAAATAATTGGGGACTAACGGCAAGCTATTCTACAAAATTCTATGCAGCGCATGCGCCCAATCCAAATGATGACCTGGGAGTGATAACGCCAACAGCAGCTCTATCATCCTTCCCTTATACACCGCAACATTCAATGGCGGCATTGAAGCATTGGTATTATGATCTGAATGATAAAGTATGGGGACCTTATGGGCCTTATGATGCTTTTAGTGAAACAGCTGATTGGTATCCGTTACAATACCTGGCGATCGACCAGGGACCAATTCCTGTAATGATCGAAAACTACCGCACCGGTTTGTTATGGAAATTATTTATGAGTTGCCCGGAGATACAAAATGGATTAAAGAAACTTGGGTTTCAAAGTCCATTGATCAAAAAACAAAAACATGCTGAATTGTCTTTTTAAAATAAGAGAAATTATACTGTCAACGGGTATTGGCGTCGTGTCAATATTTTTTTTGATGTCATGTAATACCAGCTCCTCTGCACCGAAAACACGAAAGGCAATTTTTGTTATTGCAGATGGAATACCTGCCGATGTTATTGAAAGACTAAACCCGCCTACCCTGGAAGCGATCAGCAAACAGGGAGGCTATACAAGAGCTTATGTTGGTGGTGAAAAAGGTGGCTACTCCCAAACACCTACTATTTCTGCTGTAGGTTATAATAGTTTGCTTACCGGTACATGGGTAAATA
>Ga0075420_100003286_pt1 | contig 14124 bp, 13 predicted proteins | sample SoiMetdeltSBSDD4_FD_75296 | JGI IMG/M metagenome (GOLD analysis project Ga0075420, IMG submission 75296) | Bulk soil microbial communities from a Populus tree surrounding site in Tennessee, USA - Soil MetaG P. deltoides SBSDD4 | ecosystem: Environmental > Terrestrial > Soil > Tree plantation... | reverse complement strand
CGCAGGACCGAGGTTAGCGGTCGCATCTCGAGGTCCGTATCGACGAGCAACGTGCTGTGCATGTCGTTCGCCGAAACAGCCGCGATGTTCGCCGCGATCGTTGCAGTCACCGCCGGGACATCCCCCGTGATCGTCACGATGGCGCGTGTCGCCCCCACGATACTCGTATGCGACGCGAGGATGCGGTACGCGTCCGACGTTGGGTCGATCAGCGGTGGCAGCCGAAGGTCGGCCCTTCGACGAGTCCGCTCCGGCGGGATTGTCCGCGGTCGTACGACGGCCAGCACCCGGGCACCGGTAACTCGTTCAGCCTCCTGAAGGTCGGACACGCGCGGGTTCGTCAGCTCTATCAGGAGAGCGATCGCGAAGCCGACCATCGCGCCAAGCACGAGTGCCGCTGTCAAGATCGCGATTGGCGGTGCGAGAACGTTCGCTCGAGCGCGCGCTTCGCGCAGTTGGCGATCGGTCAATGCATTGGCGTTTCGTGCCGACGTGAGCGCCTCGCGTGCTGAGTCTCGCGCGGCGCGCGCCGCGTCGCGGTACCGCAAGGGCGCCAGCGTATCGACCGTGACGACGACGGGCGCGATAGGCGCCGCAGGGCGGAGCCGTGCGATCGAATCACGGAGCGCGGTTAGTCGAGCCTCGGCGATCGCACCAATCGACCGGCCAATGGCCGTCGCTCGCGCTGTCAGCGCTACGAAGATGGGATCGACCCCGCCTCCGGCGCCGAAGTCCTCGCGCTCGCGCTCCACGTCGGCAAGCGAGTCCAAGAGAGCCCGCACTTGGGGGTCGTTGCGCAGCGACGGCGTCTCTCCAAGGGCGCGATACGACTGCGGCAACGGCGAGTTTTCTACGCGATCGAGCAGGCGCGCGATCTCCGCGCTCTTCGTAGCGAGTGAATCACGACGCGCGAGCGTAGTTGTCGACAGCGTATCGGGCGGGGGCACGTACACCGGGCGAGCCGCGAGTACGCGCCGGGCTTCGAGCGTCGACTCCGCTGCGACCAGCACGCGCTCGGCGGAATCGGCTACGCGAACCAACGAGACAGTGTCACGCCACCGAGTCGAGAGCGGTGCGATTTGCTCGGATGCTCGGCGTGCATCCCGTGGCGCGAGCACGAGGAGTACAAGCGCCACGACAAATACGGTACCGCAGATGGCGGCGAGGCGCACGGGATGACGAAGCGTGTTCCTCGCTCGCGCCGCGACCCATGCGGCGCGCATTTCGGCTCGACGCCGCCTTGTATAGCGCGGGGCTGCCCCGGTAATCGTATCGACCATGCGCTCGCGATAATCGGAGCGTTGCGCTTACGGCGCAACCTCGAGCGTCACGCGAAGAGGGCGGAGGCGCGATATCGCGCCTCCGCCCTCGTGGCAAAACAGTCGAACGTTGGTACCGCTCGACGGAGTTTACTGCACCGTGATGGTGCCCTTCATGTTCATCGCGAGGTGCGGCGTGCAGTGATACGGATACGCCCCCGGCTTGATGTTCGCGAAGGAGATCGTGTAGGACTCGCCAGCATTCATGAAAAGCGGGCTCGAAAGCTCGCCCTGCTGGTTAGGCATGTTAGCCGAAAGCTGTGACTTGACGTCAGCCGGGATGACGGCGGGATCGAACGCGACGTTGTGCGGGCCGCCGGACACCATGACGAACTTGATGCCGTCGCCCTGCTTCAGGGTGATGTCGGCGGGCTCGTAGCGATACCCCTTCTCGTCGCCGACCATCTTCACTTCGTGCGTCGTGCCGGTAATGGGCGCCGCGGTGCCAGGCGCCGCTGCCGGTGCAGCCGGTGCCGCAGCGGTATCAGGTGCAGCCGAGGCGGCGGTCGCGGCCGTGTCCGCCTGGGTCTCACCGCCACCACATGCGCCGAGCACGAAAGCGCTGGCTACGAACGTCAATCCAAGAAACCGCATGTTCTTGAGGCCTCCAGAGCCGTACATAGTGAATGAAACCGAGACCTCATGATCGTGGTCTCAGAGCATTGTGAATTTATTCACATGCCTTGGGGAATGCAATTGAACTCGCTCTCCCCGCGTCGACCCGGGGGGGTTGCACATCCGGGACCATTCGCGAGTGCATTTCGACGCCTTCCTTGGTTGGGCACGCCGTGTAATTGACGCAGGCTTCCCGCCACCATTACGTTGCGGGCCATGCAGATCATTCGCCGCCATCACGTGCATCATTCCCACGGCCTACAGGGTCGGGGCGATTCGCGGGTGAGCGGATGAGCGACTGAGTCATTCGCATAACTGATCGGCGAACGCCTCGGCCCGTCCTCCGGACGGGCTTTTTCGTTTTTGAACCCACACCTGGTCGAGCTGTCATGTTGAAGATCGCGCTCCCGAACAAGGGACGGCTTGCGGACGAAACACGCGAGTTGTTCGAGGACGCTGGGCTACCGGTCCGTGCGCGGGGCGATCGCGCCTTGTCGGCGTCGCTCGGAGGGGAGTTCGAGGCGATCTTCGTGCGCGCCCAGGACATTCCCGAATTTGTGGCCGATGGCGCGGCGGACGCGGGGATCACCGGATGGGATCTCGTGTGCGAGTCGGAGCGCGAGCTGGAGGTCCGGCTCGACCTCGATTTCGGTCGTTGCCGCCTTGTTGTCGCCGCCCGTGATGAGAGCGGCGTCACGTCCCTGTCGGATGTCGCGTCGTCACGGGTTGCTACCGCGTTCCCGCGCCTGGCGCGCCGTTTCTTCGATCGGGCAGGCTGCAACGTTGAGATCGTACCCGTTTCGGGCGCGGCCGAGATCGCGCCTCACCTTGGAATCGCGGATGTCGTGGTCGATCTCACATCGACCGGATCTACCCTGCGAGTCAACGGCCTTCGCGAGGTGGCCACCGTGCTCGAATCGTCCGCACGACTCGTCACGCGACGACAGGCGGATCCGGCAGTCGAACCGGCGAAGCGCCGCGCTCTGACTGAGCTCGTCACCGCGCTCGACAGCGTTTTGCATGCGCGCGGACAGCGGTATGTCATGGCGAACGTGCCCCGGGATGCCCTCGACCGCGTTCGCCAGGTGCTGCCGGGACTGAACGGGCCTACGGTCATCGATATCCTGAATGGCGGGAAGCACGTGGCGGTTCACGCCGTCGTCCCGGCCTCCGCAGTCTATCGGACGATCGCGGACCTCAAGGCACTTGGAGGCGCTGGCATCCTCGTGACACGGATCGAGAGGCTCATGCCATGACCGCAGTCAGAATTCGGTTCCGGGGGGCGCTCGCGTCGCTCGATTCGGCGGAGCGGTCGCAGCTGTTCGATCGGGCCCGCACGGCTGATGACATCGTGCGCACGACCTGCGAGGCGATCATCGACGTCGTCCGTCGCGACGGTGACGCCGCCCTGATCTCGCTCGCTCGGGAGTACGACAAGGCGCGGCTGTCGTCTCTCGAAGTCCCGCGCGCGGCATGGCAGGAGGCGTTAGGCGGCATGGCTCCGGCGGTGCGTACGGCGATGGAGCGCGCCGCGACGAACATCCGCCGAGCACACGAGGCCCTCGTCCCGCAGGCGAGCGAGACGTATACCGAGCCCGGAGTGCTGGTGGGGCGGCGTCCCGATCCCCTCCGGCGCGTCGGAGTGTACGCGCCCGGTGGGCGTGCGGCCTACCCGAGCAGTGTGCTGATGGGAGTCATTCCCGCGCGCGCGGCTGGCGTCGGAGAGGTGATCGTCTGCGCGCCGCCGAACGCGAACGGCAAACCCGCAGCGGTGACGCTCGCCGCCGCGGAGCTCGCGGGAGCAGACCGGCTGTTTGCCGTAGGCGGGGCAGGGGCGATAGCTGCAATGGCGTACGGCACGCAGACCGTCCCGCGAGTCGACCGTATCGTCGGTCCAGGCAATGCGTACGTAGCGCAAGCGAAGTTGCTCGTGTCCGATGCCGTTGCGATCGATGCGCCAGCAGGGCCGAGCGAGCTGCTCGTCATCGCCGACGAGTCAGCCAGCGTGAGCCACGTCGCCGCCGAAGTGTTCGCGCAGGCGGAGCACGATCCAGATGCCGCCGTCGTCGTTGTGGCCGTGGGCAATGATGTCGCCGATCGCATCGCGGCCGAAGTGCAACGCCTCATTCCGGCGCAACAGCGGCGGACGATCATCGAGGCGGCGCTCCGGCATCGCGGCGCACTTCTCGTGGCGGCTTCGATCGATGACGCCATAATGTTCACGAACGATTTCGCCCCGGAGCACCTGCTGCTGGCGACGATCGACGCAGACGCAATCCTCGGCCGCGTGCGCAACGTCGGGGCCGTTTTTCTTGGAGAGACGAGCTCGGTGGCCTTCGGCGATTACATGACCGGCGCAAATCACGTCCTGCCAACGGGGGGGCTCGCACGATCCTATTCCGGCCTCAGCACGCTGGATTTCGTCCGCTGGACGACGTATCAGCGGATCGATCGCGACGCGGCCGCCCGACTCGCCGCAGATGTTGGCGCGTTCGCCGAGGCCGAGGGACTTCCGGCTCACGCTTCCGCGGCTCGCGCATGGCGGCTGACGCCATGACGAACTCGCGCTTCGCACCGGTGAGCGAGTCGTTGCGACTCGGTCGTGCCACGTTGCGCGACGTTACGCCGTATCCCACTGAGCGGACCGCGTGCGATGCGGACCTGAGCGACAACACGAATCTCTTCGGCGCGCCGCCGGCTGCCTTGCGTGAGCTCGCGAACGCCGGCGACGACGACATCAGCCGCTACCCGGGACTGCACACGCGCCGCTTACGCGAAGCGCTGGCCGACTACGCCGGGATCGGCCTCGATGAGATCGTGACCGGTTGCGGCTCGGATGACGTCATCGATTCCGCGGTGCGCGCGTTTGCCGAGCCCGGGGAATCGCTTGCCTATTCCGACCCGACGTTCAGCATGATTCCGGTGTTCGCGCGGGTGAACGGACTCATTCCCGTCCCCGTTCCGTTCACCGAGTCATTGAACATCGATCCCGAAGCGCTGCTGGCCACCACCGCACGCATCATCTACATCTGCTCACCCAACAACCCGACCGGGACGCTCGCGAGTCCCGACGCGATCGCGCAGGTAATCGAGCGGGCTCCCGGCATCGTGATCATCGACGAAGCGTACGCGGAATTCAGCGGCGGCGCGCACATCGCTCTCGGTCCGCGACACGCGCGGCTGCTCGTCACGCGAACGCTGTCGAAGGCATTCGGCATGGCTGGGTTTCGCATCGGCTATGGCACCGGCAGCCCGGCGCTCGTTCGAGAGATCGAGAAGGTCCGTGGGCCATACAAAGAGAACGCGCCAGGCGAACGGGCCGCCGCGTGCGCCGTGCGAGAGGACATCGAATGGATGCGCAGCTGCGTGATGCAGGCAGTGGAGAACCGGGAGCGCTTCGCCTCCGCGTTGCGCGCGCACGGCTTTGAAGCGATCCCCTCGGCCGCAAACTTCGTCCTCGTGCCACTGCCCGACGCGGCTGCGGTGGCGCGAGTCGCGCGCGATTTCGGCGTCGCAGTTCGCCCGTACAGCGCGCTGCGCGGAATCGGCGACGCCATTCGCGTGACGATCGGTCCGTGGCCGCTCATGGAGCGCGCACTCGACGTGCTGATTGCGGCGCGCGACAGTGTCCGGCGCGACCACGGCCAGACAGCGCGCGCAGGACAGCGGCAATGAGGGTGACGATCTTCGATTACGGCGCGGGAAACATTCACTCGCTCGCCAAGGCGATCGCCGCCGTGGGGGCTGACGTCGTCATCGAGCCCGATCCCGTGCGTGCCGTCGACACCGACGCACTCGTGTTGCCCGGTGTCGGCGCATTCGGAGCGGCCGCTGAGCGGCTGGCCCCCGGCCGGGACCGGGTGCGTGCCGCGTTAGGCTCCGGCCTCCCGTGCCTCGGAATCTGCTTGGGGATGCAATTGCTGTTCGATCGAAGCGACGAAGCACCTGAAGGCGCTCTTGGTCTCGGCCTGATCCCGGGGTACGTCGGGCGACTCGCCGCCCGTCGTGTTCCTCAGATCGGGTGGAATACTATCGAGGACAGGAGTGATCCGTTGCTGACGCGTGTCCCCTTGCAACACGTGTACTACGCGAATAGCTACGTCTGCCGGCCCCGCGATACCGACTCGTTCGTGCACGCGTGGAGCACGCACGAGTCCGACCGGTTTCCGGCGATCGTCCGCGCCGAACGCACGGTGGGAGTGCAGTTCCACCCCGAAAAAAGCTCGCTGCCCGGTCTTCGTTTCCTGCGCGCCTTCTTCGAAGGCACCCGGCCATGATCGCCATTCCCGCGGTCGATTTGCGCGAAGGTGCCTGCGTTCAGCTCGTTGGGGGGGAATACTCCCAGGAGCGCATCCGGCTTCAGGACCCGGTGGCTGTGGCGCGCGACTGGACACGCTACGGATTTCGGCGGTTGCACGTCGTCGACCTCGATGCCGCCACGGGTCGTGGTTCGAACCGCGACGTCGTGGCCGAGATCCTCCGCGACACCTCTGCTGACGTGCAGGTCGGTGGCGGCGTGCGTCGGTCGGCGCATGTGGAAGAGTTGCTGTCCAGCGGTGCCGGCGCCGTCGTCGTCGGCACACGAGCCGTCGAGGACACCGACTGGCTGGCAGGCCTGGCGACGGCATGGCCTAACGAGATCATCGTCGCGGCGGACGTGCGCGACCGGCGCGTCGTCACTCAGGGATGGACGCGAACGCTGGCACGGGACATCATCGACGTTACGGAGGAGTTGAACACGCTGCCACTTGCCGGTCTACTCGTGACCGCGGTGCATCGCGAGGGTCGAATGCAGGGCGCGGACCTGTTCCTCGTGGAGGATGTCGTCGAGGCGGCGGCGTTTCCGGTCTACGCGTCCGGCGGTATCGGGTCGATGGCCGACCTGCGGGCGCTTGCAGATCGCGGCGTCGCTGCCGCGGTGATCGGCATGGCACTGTACACGGGCGCGATCGATCCCTGGCACGCGGCGGAGGAATTTGCGGAATGACTGTCATACAACGAGAGACGTCCGAGACTCGAATCCGCCTCGAGCTGGCCCGTGGGACCGGTCGCGCCGTAGTGTCGACGGGACTTCGCTTCCTCGACCACATGATGACCACGCTCGCGCGGTATTCGCGCCTCGACCTCTCGATCGAGGCGACGGGTGACCTCAAGCACCACCTCATCGAGGACGTCGGTATTGCATTCGGTGCCGCGGTGGCGGACTTCACACCGCCTACCTGCGCTCGTTACGGGCATCGCGTCGTCCCGATGGACGATGCGCTCGTCGAAGTCGCGGTGGACCTTGGTGGTCGGCCTTACTATCGCGGACCGGTGCCCAGCTCACTCTACGATCACTGGTTTCGGTCGTTCGCCGATCACGCGCGGGCAACTGTACATGTGCGCGTGCGCCGCGGAGAGGATCGACACCACATCGTCGAAGCCGCGTTCAAGGCGCTTGGCATGTCATTGCACGATGCCTTGGCCGATTCAGGATTCGTCTTCAGCACGAAGGGCGCAGTGCGATGGTGACGCGGCGAGTCATCGTTTGTCTCGACGTGAAGGCGGGCCGCGTGGTCAAGGGCGTACAGTTCGAGTCACTGCGCGATATCGGCGATCCGGTGGAGTTGGCCGAGCACTACGAGCGAGAGGGTGCGGACGAGATTGTGTACCTCGACATTTCGGCGAGCGCCGAGGAGCGATCGACGCTGCTGGACCTCGCGCGGCGCACGGCCGAGCGGCTGTTCGTGCCGCTCACGATCGGAGGGGGCGTTAGATCGGCAGATGACGTTGCCCGGGCGCTCCGTGCCGGGGCGGACAAAGTGGGGCTGAACACGGCGGCGGTGGCGGGACCGGCGATTCTGACGGAATGCGCGGACCGGTTCGGTGCGCAGTGTGTCGTCGTGAGCATCGACGCCAAGCGGGATGGCGGGCACTGGCGCGTCTACACCCATGGTGGGCGGACGCCAACGGACCTCGACGCGGTGGAGTGGGCGCAGGAAAGCGTTAGGCGCGGCGCGGGAGAACTGCTCGTGACGAGCATCGACCGGGACGGTTCACGCGAAGGCTACGACCTCGAGCTCACATCGGCTATCGCCCGTGCTGTGGATGTTCCCGTCATCGCGAGCGGCGGGGCCGGCTCGGCCATTGATGTCTGCGACGCCATCGTTCAGGGACATGCCGACGCCGCGCTCGTCGCCGGGATCGTGCACGACCGTATCACCACAGTTCGGGAGATCAAGCGAATCATGAGCGCGCACAACCTCCCGGTCCGCGCCGCATGACACAGGACCGGATGCAGGACTTGCTGCAGGCCGTATCGGAAGTGGCCCGTGTCGCCGGGAAGGTCGCACTGTCACACTTTCGCACGCGCCTCGACGTGGAAACGAAGGGGGACGGGAGCCCCGTTACGATCGCGGATCGAGCGGCAGAAGTCGCGGCCCGCGACTGGATCGGCAGGCGGTTTCCCGACGATGCCATTCTCGGCGAGGAATTCGGTTCGGTCGGCGACGAAACCCAACGTCGCTGGCTCATCGACCCGATCGACGGCACGAAGACTTTCCTTCACGGGGTCCCACTGTGGGGAACGTTGATCGCCGTCGTGCGGGGCGAGGAAGTTCTGGCGGGCGCGGTGTTCTGTCCCGCGGTGGACGAGATCGTCGCCGCCGCCGTAGGCGAAGGGTGCTGGTGGAATGGAGCACGGTCCCGGGTCTCCGCCGTGGACGAGATCTCTAAGGCGACAGTGCTCATCACTGACACTCGGTTCCGGAGGCACCCGGACCGTCAACCAGGATGGGTTGCGCTCGCGTCCGAGGCGTCGATCGTGCGCACGTGGGGGGACTGCTATGGCTACCTCCTCGTAGCCACGGGCCGCGCCGAGGCAATGGTGGACAACCTGATGGCGCCGTGGGACGCGGCCGCCCTCGTGCCGGTGGTGCGTGAGGCCGGAGGCGAGTTCAGCGACTGGGACGGTCGCGTCACGCCGTTCGGGAGCGGCGCGATGGCCACGAACGGGCGTCTCGCGACGGCCGTGCGGGCGCGACTCGGCGTCCCGTGGCCGTCTGGTGCAACTCCGGCGGGCATGCCTAACAGGAGGTCGGATGCCTAACGGTCCGACGCTCGATCTCACCGCCCTCGATTTCGAGAAGGGTGGCGGCGTAGTCTCGGTGGTGGTTCAGGACGCAACGACCGGCACGGTGCTCATGACCGCGTTCGCCGATCGCGAGGCGCTCGAACGCACGCTGTCTACGGGCGAGATGCACTACCGGTCGCGGTCTCGCGGCCTCTGGCACAAGGGCGCTACGAGCGGCAACGTGCAGCGAGTGGTGTCCCTGGAAGCGGACTGCGACGGCGATGCGATCCTTGCGCGCGTCCGCCCAGCGGGCCCTGCCTGCCACACCGGGAGCACATCGTGCTTCGCGGTGTCCGGTACAGTGGCAGACGCGTTAGCTGACCTCGACGCGGTCGTGGCGGCGCGGTTCGCGACTGATGACGCGCCGCAAAACGCCACCGAGATGCGGCCGAGCTACACGCGCCGACTCGCGAATGACAGAAACCTTCGCCTCAAGAAGCTCGGCGAAGAGTGCGCCGAGCTCGTGACTGCCTGCGCCGATGGTGACAGATCGCGAGCGACAGAGGAGGCCGCGGATCTGTTTTACCACGCTGTCGTTGCGCTCAGGTCGGTCGGTGCCGGCTTGGATGATGTCCGACGCGTCCTCGCGGCCCGACGCCTTGAGTGAGCGCGACTGACGGCGATCAGAACCCGCGGAGGACGCGCGGCGAGAGTCGCTGGGAATCACCGACGTACGCGAATCGGATGTTGCGAATGTACTGCCGCGCGACGCGTTGAACGTCCTCCGGACTTATCTCCCGAAGCTCGTCCACGAACAGGTCGGCGATGCGGAAATCGCCGCGGTACAGTTGCGCCCGAGCGAGAAAGTTCGCCTGCTCGGCATTCGTCTCGTTGTTGAGGAAGTACTGGGTGATGAACTGTTGAACGAGTCGCTCGAGCGCCTCACGATCGATCGTACCCTGCTGAAGGGCGGTGACCTGCTGGCGCATTAGCGCGAGGGTGGTGTCCGGTGACACCGTCGTTACATACAGCCCGCCGGTTGCGATCGCGCGTTCGACGAACGGCGCGTCAACGTCGTACGTGAGATTGCGGCGCGAGCGGATCTCGGCAAAGAGTTGACCGGACAGCACAGCGGCGGCAATGCGCAACGCCTGATAGTCCTTGCTCCCCGCGGGCGGACCAGCGTAATACCCGAGGATGTAGTTCGTTGGAAGCGACCGCGGCTCGAGCGCGAATCCCGGCGGGCGCGCGGGGAATTCCTCCGGCAGTCGCCAAGCGTAGTCACCCGCAGGCAGCTTGGCGAGCGTCCGGCCGATCAGTCGCTCTACGCGCGTCCGCGGAATGTTCCCGACGATGACAACAAGCAGCCGCGATTTCAGAACCTGCTCAGTGTGGTAGCGCTTGAGGTCTGCAACCGTTAGGCGCGCGACCGATCGTTCTGTTCCGATGGTAGACCGCGCGTACGGATGGCCGGAAAACGCGAAGCTGTCGGCAATGAACGCGACGAGGGCATCGGGGTTATCTCCGCGCTGGCGGACCGATGCGACGAACTGTTCACGTACGAGCTGGACCTGGCTCGAGTCCAGCGTCGGGTGCATGAGCCGACTGGCAAGCACAGACCAGGTCGAGTCGAATCCGGCCCGTGTTGATCGCAAGCCGAACATCGTCCAATCCGTCTCGGCGTCGACGACAATCGAGCTGCCCAGCCGGGAGAGTGTCGTGCGGACGCGCTCGCCGGCGTAATCGCGCGTTCCACGGTCTGACGCTTCGAGCAGGAACGGCTCGATACCGGCGTTGTCGTCGGTTGTCTGTCGAACGCCTCCGAGCAGGTAGATGTTGGCGGCGACGACGTCGTTTGCTGGGGTGAGGCGATGGATGACGCGCACACCGCCAACCTCGTACATGGTCGTGAGGCTATCGTGGAGCGCCACCTTGCTGCGCGATGGAGATCGCAGCGCGCTACCGGAAACCTGAGCTTCGACCGCGCCAACAATGAGTGCGAGTGACGCGGCGGTCGCGCCAAGATGCTTCCTCGCTGGCAAACACATGGGCATTTACTGGGCAACCCCTCTCGGCAGAAGGTCGGCCGCCGTCAGCGCGATCGACTGCCGTGCATCCGAGGGAATGAGCACCCCCGTGACGCGCGGCTTGCCGACGATGTACTTCGAGGCATAGGCTCGAAGGTCCGCGAGGCTTTGCTTCGCCATGTTGTCGACGTAGCCCATGTAATAGTCGAGGCTCGCGACGCTCCACCAGAATCCGATGGTTTGGCTCAGGCTCGACGCTCGCTCTCGACCGAAAGCCGACGAGACCGCACGCTGCGCCTTCATAGCCTCGAGCTCCGCCTTCGAGATGTACCCCGGCTCGCTGAACCGCTGGATCTCCACTTCGAGCGCGGCGAGCGCACTCTTCAGCTTCTCAGGCGTCGTTTGGCCACTGATCGTGATGGGCCCGACGTTGTCCAGCGTGTAGTAGTTGACCCCGATCGACTGCCAGAGCCCGGTGTCCACAAGCCGTCGCTGCAGCGCCGAGTTCGGCTGATTCAGAACATCGGAGAACACATCCGCCGCGTACGTTGCATTCGGATCGCGGCGCACACTTGGGCCTTGCCACTGAACGAGCACCGTCACGGCTCCGACAGGCTGCTCGATGATCACCGCATCACTCTTGGCGAGCGCGGGGATCAGTGGAATCGGATCGGTCTTGAACGGATCCACACCACGCGGCCAATCAGCGAATGTCTTCTCAGCGAGCGCGAAGACACTGTCGGGCACCACATCCCCCGTGACGACGAGCACGGAGTTGTTCGGCATGTAGTACTTCCGCTGAATCTCCCGCATCTTCTCAGGAGTGACCGTAAGGATCACCTCCCGATCGCCGATGACGTTCTTGCGGCTCCACTGGCCCGGATACAGTCGCTTCCCAATCTCGGCCTGCAGCTTGAAGAAGGGGCTTGATTCGTTACGGTCATACTCGCCAATCACTACCTGTCGCTCGCGCTCGATCTCGTCCTGGAGGAAGAGCGGTTTACGCAGCGCGTCGGCGATTGCCTGCATCCCGCCGGCGATGCTGTCCGCTGGAAGCGTCATGTAATACGCAACGCGCTCCTCGTCGGTGCGCCCGTTGAATACGGCTCCGAGCTCGGCGGCCCGATCGATGAACTGATCCGGTTCGGGCAGCTTCTCGTTCGCCTTGAAGAACATGTGCTCGTACATATGCGCGAGCCCGGCGTACTCGGGCGATTGCGTGAACGAGCCGTTCCTCACGTCGACCTCGACGGTCGCGAGCGGGACCCCGTGGTTTTCCACCACGATGACCTCGAGGCCGTTCGCCAGCACGCGTCGCTTGATGATCTTCTCGAGCTCAGCGCGTTGCGCGTGAGCGGCCGACGCCGTCAAGCCCATGACCACGACGAGCGTTGCAAGCGCTGCCGTGAACGAATTTCTTTTCATGCTCATGTCTCTCACGCAACCAGCCGTCGACGGCGTACAACTGCTCCAGCGGATCGACCCGAACCGGCTCCGGCGGGCCGAGCCGCTTGCGCCATACACCACGTTTCGCATTGGGGGTCCGGCGGACCTCTTCTACGATGCCACCTCAGCCGATGATCTCGCAAACGCGGTTATCGCAGCACGCGAGGCCACTCTGCCGTATTTCGTGCTCGGGCTCGGTGCAAACATCCTTGTGGGGGACCGGGGATTCCGGGGCCTCATTGTCCGAAACATGGCTCGCGCCACGCGATTTGGAGCGGACGGGCAGGTCTGGTGCGAGAGCGGCGTCGTGATGCGTGACCTGATCGCCGAAGCTGTTCGCCACGGCTGGTCAGGGTTGGAACATTACGTCGGCATCCCGAGCACCGTTGGCGGGGCGGTGTGGCAGAACTTGCACTTCCTGTCGCCGGCGCCCGAGCGCGAGCGAACGATGTTCATCGACGAGGTCTTCGAGTCTGCGGAATTGCTCGATGCGCATGGCAGTCGCCGGGTAGTCGACAAGGCGTACATGCGGTTTGGATACGACACAAGCGTTTTGCACGAGGGACGCGAGGTGGCGCTGTCGGTCACGTTTCGGCTTGCGCCGGGCGACGTTGCCACGATGCATCGCATTATGCAGGAGAACCTGAGCTGGCGCGGTGCACGTCATCCATGGCTCGATATCCATCCGAGCGCAGGTTCGATCTTCAAGAAGATCGAGGGGGTCGGCGCCGGGCGGCTCATCGACCAGTGTGGCCTGAAGGGCTACCGTATCGGCGACGCGCAGATTTCACACATCCACGCGAACATCATGGTGAACCTCGGGCGCGCGACGGCGGCCGACGTTCGCGCGCTCATCGCGCACGCGCAGCAGTGTGTGCTCGAGCGATTCGATCAGCGGCTCGAGCCGGAAATCGGCTTCATCGGCGAATTCTAGACGCACTCAGTCTCCAGGACTGTGTGACGTCAGAGCACCTGCCCGAAGCCCACGACGAACCGCCAGGGCTGTCGCCGATCGATGGCCCGTGCGACGCCCATGCTCACCGCCCCCCCGAAGAAGCGCAGGCGGAAATCGACTGAGGACTTCACGCCGAAAGTCGGGCGCGATACGGGAATGGCGCCCAAACCGGCCGTCGGCGGTCCCGTCGCGGAATCGCCCACGCTTCCCAGGCGAGCGATCGACGCACGCACCGCACCATCACTCGCGGCGGCCCATCCACTCTGAACTCCCGCTGACAGCATGGGTCCCACCGCCGGGAATACCCATCGCCGGATGCGAAGCGGGGAACGCCAGAGGGGCAGCGGCAGCATCGCGAGTCCGCGCACCACGGCGGCTTGGTTGCCCGCAAACTCCTTGTAATCGTATCCCGGCAGGTTCTGATTCTCCCCGAGCTCGAAGAGCTGCTGTGGCGGAATGCGGTCACCTAGGACGATTCCGCCGTCTGCGCGCAGCGCATACAACACGGGGCCGATCGTCTGACGAGCCAGGAGCCGTACCTCGAACCGCTGCCACGAGAGGTCACCGGTCGCAGCGTCGGCCTGAAACAGCGCGCCAAGGCCCGGCCGGACGAACGCGGCGTTCACGTCGGGGTGCACCTCGAGCTTGACCGTGGCGAACCGATAGCGTCCGGGATCCACGCCCCGATTGAACCGGAATCCCGAGTCGCTG
>Ga0075420_100003285_pt1 | contig 14124 bp, 11 predicted proteins | sample SoiMetdeltSBSDD4_FD_75296 | JGI IMG/M metagenome (GOLD analysis project Ga0075420, IMG submission 75296) | Bulk soil microbial communities from a Populus tree surrounding site in Tennessee, USA - Soil MetaG P. deltoides SBSDD4 | ecosystem: Environmental > Terrestrial > Soil > Tree plantation... | reverse complement strand
CGCTGCTGAGTGACCCTTCAGCTCGGCACTTCACTTGCCTCTCCGGCTCGGGGAATCACGACGGAGGCGACGTGAACAAGAGGCGAAAGCAGCGCGCGACGTGGATGATCGTCGGTGCAGGGTCGGCGATGGCCGCCGGCGCGGCGATGAGCGGACTGATAGAAGGCGGGTGGCGAGCCCTGCGTGACGAAGAGCCACCGATCGACCCCGAGTCGTCCACGACGAGCTGGGGGAAGGCAGTCGCGTGGACTGCGCTGACGGGCGTTCTCGTCAGCGTCGCTCAGCTTGCGGCCCGACGAGGCGCAGCCGTCGCGTGGAAGCGCACGACTGGCCGGAAGCCGCCACGTCGCGGCGGCACCGTTGCTCGCGGCCGTCGGCTGGTAAAGGCATAGCCTCTGCGATCCCAAGCGTCAGGCGAGGGATCTGGTCTGCCGTCATCGTGGCTGGACTGGCGACGAGAACGGTACGCTGGATCCCTCGCGCAACTCGGGACGACAGTCGTTAGGCTAGTGCGACTTCACGCTCCGCACGATCAATCCCAGCCCGCCAGCCAGCAGCGCGAGAATGATCAGCGTGTTGAACAGCGTGGTGGGCCGGTAGTTGATCGTGAGGTTCGTGATGATCCCGAGCACGATCACGATCGAGCCGAACGCCGTGAGCACCCATCCGAGCTTCGACTTGCCATCGAAGAAGACCAGCGCGATCCCGATGAGCAACGGGATGAGCGAGATGCCGAACGCGTTGTAGCCCCACAGCTGCCAGAAGCCGGACGACACCGTCACCTGGTTCAGCAGCAGGTAGCCGCCACCGGCAGCCATTGCCAGACCGGCGAAGAACTCACCGAGCCCACCGGGCGTTCCGCCCGCGCCCTTCGGCTTCTCGCCGACGTTGCCCAGCCCCGTGTCATCGGTTGCCATCACGCATCCTCGTTGGGTGCGGACACATGATGGTGCGGTCGTCCCTGACTCGCCAGACGGCGAGTGCCTGGCTAGCCCCTCATCGGCCAAGGCAGGTCGACGCGTGTCGACTCGAGCAGGAACCCGACGACTTTGCGAGTTGCCAGACGGACCCGCTTCAGCCGGCGCCATAGACGCGAGCCAGGCGTCTGCCGTGCCGTCAATGCGGCGTGCAGCTCCCGCGCGTGGCGGAACCGATCCTCGGGCGACGGCATCAGGCAGCGCTCGATCGCCTCGACCAGGTCCCGCGGCGCCCAGGGAGCGATATCTCGCAACGGCCTATGGCGAGCTTCGGTCCGACGGTCGGAGATCTTCTGCACCGAGTCACCCGTGTACGGGAGCTGACCCGAGAGCATCAGGTATCCGAGCACGCCGAGCGAATAGATGTCGCTGCGGCCATCGATGTCGACTTCGCCGGCAGCCTGTTCCGGCGACATGAAGTGCGGCGTGCCGAAGCTGCGCCGCAGCTCGCCGGGTGGTGGGTCGTACGACGGCCGCATCGCCACACCGAAATCGGCAACCATGGGGCGCACCGAGTCCCCGCTGATCTCGAGGAGGATGTTCTCCGGCTTGAGGTCGCGGTGGACGATGCCTTCGCGATGCGCGTACTCGAGCGTCAGCGCGAGCTCCGCCAGGATGCGGCGCGCCTCTTCGGGATCGAGCCTCTTGAGCCTCCGAATGCGTGCGCCGAGCGACTCGCCGGGCACGTACCGCATCACCATGTACATGAGGTTCGGCGACTCGCCGAAGCTGTGGAGCGGAACGATGCTCGGATGCGTGAGCTGCCCGGTGGTCCGCGCCTCGCGGCGGAAGCGCTCGCAGTCATCGGTGCTTGCCGCGAGGTCCCAGCGAAGCACCTTCAATGCGACGACGCGGTGCAGGGCGAGATCGCGCGCCAGGTACACCGATCCCATGGCTCCGCGACCCAGCAGCCGGACGATCTGGAACTCGTGCACGAGCTCCCGCGCGACGAGCTCGGCGTCGAGGTCGCGCGCTTCGGCTACCTGCTCGTCCGCGACAGACTCGTATCCGGACGGCATGAACTGATTCGACGGGCGGGGCATTGTTCGGAACGTCTCCTACTGGCAATGCGAGCGGCGAAACGCCGCCGGGTGGAGCTGAATCGCCATACCACTTAGGGAAGTCCTGTGCCGCTGACTCCAGTGATCTAATAGAATGCAGGACAACTAGTTAGGTACGTCCATCCAGGCCTTCACGCCGATGACGACGTCCGATAATGGGACGCGCTGAACCGCAATCGACACGTCCACCTTCTTCGACACCGCCAACGCAGCGTGTGTTTCTGCGAGCCGAGTGGCGCGATCTCGTCATGCTCAACTACGAGGTCGGCCCAGAGCTGCTGGAATCGCTGGTACCCGCGGGAGTAGAAATGGATCGCTGGAGCGGTACGCTGTACATCAGCGTCGTTGGCTTTCTGTTCACGCAGACCCGCGTCCTCGGATTCGCCGTCCCGGGGCATCGGACCTTTCAGGAAGTGAACCTCCGCTTCTACGTCCGCCGTCACGTCGGGGGCGAGACGCGGCGCGGTGTGGTGTTCGTGCGGGAGCTCGTTCCGAGGCCGGCGATCGCGCTCGTCGCGCGGCTGATGTACAACGAGCCGTACCGCGCCCTGCCCATGCGGCACCGGATCGAGTGGAATGGGGACGAAGCGACGCGCGAATACGCCTGGCTCGCTGGCGGCGACTGGACTCGACTCTCGGCCCGTACGACAGGCCCGTCGCGTCCGCTCGAGCCAGAGTCCGAGGCCGAGTTCATCACCGAGCACTACTGGGGCTACACACGTCAGCGAGATGGCGGGACGGTAGAGTATCGCGTCGACCATCCGCGTTGGAACGTCTGGGATGCGACCGACGCTCGCCTCGACGGTAATCTCGGCGCGGTGTACGGCGAAGCGTTCGCACGTGCACTCGCCGGCGCATCACGCTCCGCGTTCGTCGCCGACGGCTCGGCCGTGACCGTCTACGCGCCGTCACGGATTCGTTAGGCGCGCGATCTGTCAGGTCGCGGGGGTCTCCGCCGATCCGCGGATGCCACGCAGTGCACGCTTCGCCGCTTTCCAGAGGCTGCGCACGAGCAGCATCAGGAGCACGAGCACGGCGAGCGCGATCCCGAGCGTGATGTAGGGGTGATTCCACACGGCGTACGCGATCGCGGCGACCGCGCTCAGCTCGGCGATGTTCGCAGCCCCGTTCGTGATGGGCTCCGGCGACGTGTCGATCGTGTATCGCAGGCCGAGCTTCGTCGTGTGCGTCGCGAAGCCGAGCGTTCCGCCGAGGAGCGCGGCAGCGGTGACGAGCGCGGGGTCGCCATGCCACGCGGTGAGCACCGCGAGCGCAGCCGCCGCGGGCGGGCGTATCGCGGTGTGCACCGTTTCCCATAACGAGGCCACGCCCGGGATCAGCGTCGCGAGAAACTCGATGACGGTCAGCACGGAAGCGAGCACGATCACGGCCGGGTGACTCACGGCGCCGAGCGCGCCGGGAAGCGCGTCGATCCAACCCATGCGGCTCGCGATGCCGGCGAGCGCGACCGTCGCGTACGGGCTGATCCCCGACGCATATGCGATTCCGAGCGATTGGACGAGCGTCGTGAGGGCGTTCACCATTGACCTCCGCCATCGTGGTGCCTCGCTCCATGCGAACACCGTGCTGGGCGCGCGCTCGAGCGTGTCATCCCAGCGATCTTGACACCGGTTCGAGCGAATATCTGGTTGTAGGCATCGCGGACCCGTGAACGATGTGGCTCGCCGCGATTTTCACCAGCGCCAGTGGCACCTCCGTCACGACCATGAACGACATCCTCCAGGACTTTCCGATTGCGGCGCCACCCGATCGGGTATTCGACGCCGTCAGCTTGCCCAAGGGACTCGACGAATGGTGGACTCTCCGCTCCAACGGCCGCCCCGAGGTCGGCGCGTCGTACGAACTGGACTTCGGTCCGGCGTATCAGTGGCGGGCCGAGGTGACGAAGGCTGTGCCCGGGAGCGCGTTCGAGCTGAAGATGACGCGCTCGGACAACGACTGGGACGGCACGGTTGTCGGCTTCGAGCTCGAGCCCAGCGCAAACGGAACGCAGGTGCGCTTCTACCACCGCGGCTGGCCGATCTCGAACGAGCATTACCGGACGTCGAACCATTGCTGGGCGATGTATCTCCGCATTCTGCGGCGGCACCTCGAGAACGGGGAGTCGGTGGCGTACGACCAGCGCCTCGCGGTGTAGTCGGCTCGCGGTGTAGTGGGACCACCGTGTAGACGTCGCGACGACGCGCGCTAGCTTTCGCGCATGCCGTTCTTCAAGAAGTCGATCTTCACGTCCGAGTGCGACCGCTGTCACATGCGCTTTCACATCGGTGCGGGCGGCGTGTGCGAGGAGTGCCGGAGGATCCTGTGCGACACGCACCTTCACGGGTCGTTCGTGCGTCGCGTGCAGGTCTCGTTCGGCGCGCCGAACATCTGCGTGTCTTGTCGATACAAGCGCGCCAAGTCGGCGACTGCGTCGAAAACCGCCTCGTGATGCCGCCGCCCGCGGTGCGCGGCGTTGCTCGCGTCGCCGTCACAATCGCGGTCATCGGCTCGCTCCTCTCGAGTGACGCGCCGAGTCGCGCCGGGGCCGTGCAGTCGCGTTCGAGATCGACCAGATCGGTAAGCGTCGAGTGATCGACTCGTTGCCCTGAGCTGCAACGACTTTCCAAAATCCGCCCCCGTCGTCCGCCCCGCATCGACGATTAGCCGCGTACGAATGGTCTGGAATTGAACAACGATCAAACCGATCAACGACAAAACGGCCGGATCGCTCCGTGCTATCGCGAACATTGTTCCACACAATGACGACGCAGTGGGAGGAGTTCCGATTTGCTATCGGAGCGATCCGGCCGTTTTGTCGTTGATCGGTTTTGATCGTTGTAGTTGTAGTTGCAGCGCCACCGTCTCGCGAGTCAGCGCCAGCCAACCCGGGAAGGTCTAGCGAAACTGACCTGACCACGTGAGCCCGACGCCACCTGGTGTCGGTGCCAGATTCAGCCCGTCGAGGAACGAGGCGCGGATCGGCTCGTTCTGCTGCTTCTTGCGTTCACGGCGGGATTCGCGCTTCGCATAACGCGCGGCGATCGATTTGCCCATCGCGTAGCCCGTCGCCATGCCGACCCACGTGTCGGACGCCCAGTGGCGCCGGTCGGCCATGCGTGACAGCGAGATGCCCAGCGCACCTGCGTAGAGAACCGGTTCGAGCACGCCCATCTTGAATCGCGTGTTCCAGAACACCGTACAGGCGACTGCGTTCGCCGCGTGGCCGCCAATGAACGAGTGCTGCTCCCATTCGCCACCCGGAGTGTCGATCAGGTATTGATCTCCCTTTGCCGTTGCAGGGCGCTCGCGCGAGATCGTCTCGTACAACAGCGTTCGCAGGGTACCGCTCGCCTGCCAGGCAGAGAGGCATCCCCAGCCCGCCTCGCGCAGCTTGCGGTTGTCGCTCACCATCCCCGACACGATCAGCGCGCCCGAGATCGGCAGGATCCGCTTGCCCGTCGACAGATCGCCCCATTCGGGATGCTCTTCGTTCCACGGATCGGTCATCCTGACGACGGCAGCGTTCGGGTGCCGCACGATCCACGAGTCGATCTGGTCGTCGACCGGGAGGAGCGCCGCGGTACCCGCAGCCACGCCTAACACGCCCAGCCAGTCTTTCCCGCTCGAATGGAAGGGCGAGATCCAGATGTGGGCGATGTCCTTCACCGCATCGCGCAGCTCGTTGCCGGTGGTCTTGAAGGTCACCTGGGCCGGCAGCACCGCGGCGCTGGTGAGTGTCAGAAGGAGAGCTCGAAGAATCGTGGGTCGCATGCTGGGTCTCCGATACGCGCTGCCAGGAACGGCCCCGGCTGCCTCGCGGCTGAAAAGGCAAGAGGCACGCCGAACCCGCAGCGCGCGCTGGATCGGTCGTCCTGACGGTGGCCTGGACCGGGGGCGCTGCTGGCGAGCCTCATCATTCGACCTCGACCGTGGACCATTGTTGCGGGTACATTCCCGCCAAAATCGTATTTCTCGGGAGGAGCCGTGAAGTTCAGCGCGTGGTCGTTGTTCACCGGCGTATCGTCATCGCTCGCGGTCGCAGCCCTCGCGAATCTCTCGCTGCTGCATGCTCAGCCACAGCAGCCCGCGACCGCCACGGTGGTACGCGCGGCGCGCCTCATCGATCCGCGAACCGGGAACGTCATGAACAATCCCGTCGTCGTGGTCAGCGGCGGGCGCATCGTGAGTGTCGGATCCGATGCCGCGATTCCCGCGGACGCCCGAGTCATCGACCTCGGGAACCTAACGTTGCTGCCGGGGCTGATCGACGCGCACACCCATTTGCTGCAGAACTACAGCGGTCAGCTCGGCGGCGACGACCCGAACATGTTGCTCACCGTCGCCACGATGAGCACCGCCAAGCGCGCGCTCCTCGGTGCGAAGACGGGACGGGAGGATCTCGAGGCTGGCATCACGACCGTTCGCGATCTCGGGAACTCCGGGTTCAGCGGCGACGTGGCGCTGCGCGACGCGATCAACGCGGGTTGGGTCGTCGGTCCCCGCATTCGGGCGTCGACGCGCGCGATCTCCGCCGCCGGTGGGCAGTTCGGTCCGGTGCAGCCCGAGACGCAGAAGCTCATCGAGCAGGAGTACGCGGTGGTGAGCTCGGTGGATGATGCTCGCCGCGCGGTGCGTCAGGCGTTCTACGACGGCGCTGATCTCATCAAGGTCATCGTCAACACCGGCCCACGCGTCGTGTCGCTCGACGAGATGCGCGCGATCGTGGAGGAGGCGCGTCGCGTCGACCGTACTGTCGCCGCGCACGCGATCGGCGACACTGCCACGCGCATTGCGGCCGAGGCGGGCGTGACGTCGATCGAGCACGCGTACAGTATCCCGGACGAGGTGCTGCGGATGATGGCGCAGAAGGGGATCTACCTCGTACCGACGGACTACCCGGCGGACTTCTATGTCTCCGCGTTAGGCCCGACCACCCTCACGCCGGCGCAGCAGCGGCAGCAGCGCGCGGGCGCGGCGCAGTTCGCCAAAGGCAACGGGGAGCGTCTGATGCGGGCGGTGCGCGCCGGCGTGAAGGTCGCGTTCGGCTCGGACGAGTACTACGACGTTCCTGGCAAGACGCGCGGTCAGGCGAGCCTCCTGACGCTCCAGGCCTACCAGGAGGCTGGCATGTCGCCGCTCGAGGTCCTGCGCACGGCCACGGTGAACGCCGCCGCGTTGTTGGGCTGGGGCGATCGCATTGGCGCGATCGAGCAGGGAAAGCTCGCCGATATCATCGCCGTCGACGGAGACCCCTTGAAGGACATCAAGGCCCTTCAAGGGGTACGGTTCGTCATGAAAGGGGGAGAGCTGATAAAGAACTGCAAGCTTGTCGCTGGCTGCTAGTGCTGGACGCACGACGGTCCAGCGACGAAGCAGCCTTCAACCGTTAGGCCTGAGTGCCCTTCCGCCAGCCGAGCTCGTTCGTTGCCCGTCCTGAAGCGCGATCTGTCCGTTGACGAAGACCACCTTGATCCCTTCCGGATACTGGAACGGTTCCTCGAACGTCGCCTTGTCCGCGACCGTTGCCGGGTCGAACACCACCACGTCCGCCGCGAGACGCGGAGCCAGCCGGCCGCGGTCGCCGAGGCGAATGCGTGAGGCCGGAAGGGCACTCATCTTTCGGACCGCCTGCTCCAGTGTGAGTGCCTTCCGCTCGCGCACGTAGCGACCCAGCACGCGCGGGAAGGTGCCGAGGCCGCGCGGGTGCGGGCTTCCGCGGCGGGATGCGCCATCGATCGCGAACCCGCCACCGTCGCTGCACACCATGCCGAGCGGATGCGCGAGGATCCGGTCGAGGTTCTCCTCGCTCATCGCGAAGCCGACCATGCCGACGCTCCCGTTGCTCTGCCGAAGCAGCGCGACGGTCGCGTCGTATGGGTCCGTGCCCTTCGCCTGCGCGAAGTTACCGAGTCGCTTGCCCTCGGCCGACGTGTCACCGTTCCGGCCGACGCCCGAGATCAGCACGTTGTTCCAGCCGCCGATGAGATCGACCTTGGCGAGCGTTTCCTGCTTGATGCGCGGTGCCGTCGATGGGTCGTCCAGTCGGCGGAAGAACGCCGGCGTGCCACCGTCGCGACTCCAGACGGGAAAGAGATTCGTTAGGCCCGTCTGATACGCGATGTACGGATAGCGGTCGAACATGACGTCCATGCCGCCCCGGCGCGCATCCTCGATGCGCTTGAAGACCTCGTCGAGCTTGCCCCAGTTGCGCGGGCCCTGCGTCTTGAGATGCGAGATCTGCAGGGGGCACTTTGCGAGCCGCGCCACTTCGATGGATTCGTCGATCGCGTCGAGCAGTCGGTCATCCTCATTGCGCATGTGCGTCGCATACGGCAAGCGAGCCGCGGCGAGGGGAGCGCAGAGAGCGGCGAGCTCGGCGCGGGAGGCGAACGCGCCCGGCGTGTACTCGAGACCCGAGGATGCACCGCAGGCGCCGGTCGCGACGGCGTCGCGCACCATGGCCGTCATGCGGGCGATCTCGTCAGGCGTCGCTGGCCGGTCGTCGGCGCCGACCACGATCCCCCGAATGCTCCCGAGACCGATCATCGACGCGACGTTCACCGAGCTTCCCAGCTTGTCGACGCCGGCCGCGAGCGCGGCGTACGAGCCGTAGGCGCCGTCGCTCTCCTCCGCGCGACGGGAAGGGAATCGGGAGCCTCCGTCCTGACCGACCACGATGGTCGTGACCCCCTGGCGGATCACCGACTCGCTGCGCGGATCGGAGAAGAGCGATCCGTCCGCATGCGAATGGATGTCGATGAACCCCGGTGCGACCGCCTGCCCACGGGCATCGATCTCGACGGTGCCCTTCTCGGCGATGCGACGCGCGACGGCGGCGATCCGGCCACCAGCGATGGCGACATCCATCTCGGTCGCGGCCGCACCGGTGCCGTCGATGACGTTCCCGCCGCGGATCACCAGATCGTGGGCGGCGCGGTTCGCGAGCAGGAGCGAGGGCGTCCCGATCAGGCCGGCAGCGGTGCCGGCGGCGGTGCTGAGGAAATCGCGACGGGTGGGCAGAGAAGGCTCTCGGTGAAGTTGGCGACGGGAACGTTACGCGAGGGCGCGAAGGTGCGCGAGCGGCCGCCGGCTCTGCCATTCGAGCGCGGATGTTGCAGCCACCCGCGGAACGCACGAGCTTCGCAATCGTTGGACGAACTACCCCTGGCCCGAGGGACGTCGATGTACTGGACCCCACGTGGTGCCCGCCGCGCAACCAGCGCGCTCCTCTGTCTGGCTGCTCTCGTCGCATGTGCAGATGACCCCGTCGTGCCGAACGCGCCGCAGCGTTCCCCGATCAGACCCGTTGCCGCCGTCACGCCGCCCCCGGGCGCGTCGGTATCGAGTGCGGTGATCGTCCCGCCCAGCATGCAGACATCGCCGTTCAACACCACGCGCCTGCTCACGATTCCACCGAGCTTCGCGATCTCGGTGTATGCCCGGGTGAGCGGCGCACGGTTCATGGCGGTGACTCCCGACGGGAATCTGCTGGTATCGCGCCCCGGTGCGGGCAGCGTGATGCTCGTCCGGCCGAACGGCACAGGCGATCCGCTCGTGACGACATACGTCAGCGGCCTCCGCAGACCGCACGACCTCGTCTTCCACGCGATCGGCACGACGACCTATGTGTACGTCGCCGAGACGAATCAGATCAACCGGTACGTGTATACGGCCGGAAGCCTAACGCCGGGCACTCGTCAGATCGTCGTGACCGGGCTGCCCGACGCGAGCTCGCCGGAGCTGAACGGCAGCTACGGGCACGAGCTCAAGAACATCGCGCTCGACGCGAACGACAAGCTGTACGTATCGATCGCCTCGACGTGCAACGTGTGTACGTCGGATACGCAGAGCAATCCCGTGCGCGCGTCGGTCTATGTCTACGATGCCGACGGAACGAACGGCCGCCTCTTCGCTCGGGGGCTTCGGAATGCCGAAGGGCTCGCGATGATTCCCGGGACCAGCACGCTCTGGGTCGTGGTGAACAACCGGGACGACATCCCGTATCCGTTCGACGACGCGAGTGGGAATTACGGGCGCGTGTTCTCCGGCTACGTCGACAACCATCCGCCTGACGAGTTCACCCGCGTCAGGGACGGCGGGAATTATGGGTGGCCGTTCTGCAATCCGAATCCGGATACGCCGGGCGGTCTGGTCGACATGCCGTTCGATCTCGACTACAACATGAACCGCACGGGTGCCGTCGACTGCGCCGCGATGGACCGTATCAATCGTGGCATCCAGGCACATTCGGCCCCGCTAGGCCTGACGTTCTTCCAGAACACGACCGCGCCGGAGCTCTATCGCGCCGGGGCGGGTGTGGCGCTGCACGGCTCGTGGAATCGCACGCAGAAGACCGGCTACAAGGTCGTTTTCTTCCCGTGGGATGCGTTGACCCAGCTCCCTGGTGATCAGGTCGATCTCGTGACGGGGTGGGCGGACGCATTCTCGAACTGGGGGCGGCCGGTGGACGTGGCCGTCGATCCTGCCGGCGCCATCCTCATCTCCGACGACCAGGCGGGCGCCATCTACAAGCTGACGTCCACGACCACGCCGCCGCCTCCACCGCCACCCGCGCAGGCCGTCGCGAGCTTCACCCTCATCAACGCCGAGACCGACCAGCCGATCGCGGGATACGATCCGATTCCGAGCGGCGCGAACATCAACCTCTTCACGTTGCCGACCCGCAACGTGAACATTCGCGCGAATACGAGCCCCGCGACGGTGGGCAGTGTGCAATTTGGCTGGGATGGGAACGCGACCTATCGGACCGACGACGCGGCGCCATATTCCGTTGGCGGGGACAACGCTGGCGATTACACGACCTGGGACCTGCCAACGGGTAACCACACGCTGACCGGAACGCCCTACGCCGGCGCCGGCGCGACCGGAGCCGCCGGGACGGCGCACACGTTGACCTTCAAGGTTACGGACAAGCGGCGAGGGAAACCGTAGCGCTTCGCGAGGAGCCGTGCGTGGTGCCGCGTTAGGTCGCGGCATCACGCGCGCGGTCGAGGCGGCCTGGCGCGTGACACCGCCCGCCTTGTGCTCCGCGCGATCGGACGTCAGTATCGGGGCGCCGAACCTCCGAACGAGACTCTCTCATGCGCACCCGCACCGTCGCCGTCGCCGCTGTCTCACTCGCCGCGGTCGCCCTGGTGTTCGCCGCGTGCTCCGAAACCGCGAGCCCGCCGAGCCCCGACAGCCTCTCACCGAGCTTCGCGAAAGGCGGGTCGGGAAAAGTGAGGTCGATTTCCGTATCGCCCACGAGCGCGACGGTGGAGGTCGGGGGTACGGTCTCGTTGACGGCGACGGTCGTTCCGACGAATTCGACGACGGTCGTTTGGTCGTCGAGCAACTCCGGGGTAGCCGCGGTGTCGCAATCGGGGCTGGTGACAGGCGTCGGCCCGGGCACTGCGACGGTCACCGCGTCGGCGGGGAACAAGACCGCGTCGTCCACCATCTCCGTCCCGCTTCCACCGCCGCCGCCATCGTCCCCGCAAACGCTCGTCGGCGCGGGTGACATCGCGAGCTGCTCATCGAGCGGTGACGCGCTGACCGCCGACGTGCTCGAGACCATTCCCGGCACGATCTTCACCACCGGCGACAACGCCTACCCGAATGGCTCGGCGACCGACTACGCGAACTGCTACGCCCCGAGCTGGGGACGCGAAGCCTTGAAGTCGCGCACGATGCCATCGCCCGGAAACCACGAATACCAGACGGCCGGCGCGGCCGGATACTTCAGCTACTTCGGCAGCAGCGCCGGCGACCCCGCCCGCGGGTACTACAGCTACAACCTGGGAGAGTGGCACATCGTCGTGCTGAACTCGAACTCGAGCTGCTCGACCATCAGCTGCGCAGCCGGGTCGGCGCAGGAGCAGTGGCTGCGCGCGGACCTCGCGGCGCACAAGAACTACGCATGCACGCTCGCGTATTGGCACCACCCGCGTTTCAACTCGGGGCAGGCGCACGGCAACAACACGAGCGTCACGCCGCTCTGGGATGCCCTGTACGAGCATGACGCGGATGTGATTCTGAACGGCCACGAGCACGTGTACGAGCGCTTCGCGCCGCAGACGCCTAACGGTGTGCTCGACAACGCGCGCGGAATCCGGCAGTTCACGATCGGGAGCGGCGGCAACGGCCACTATGCGTTCAAGCCGACGCTGGAGCCCAATAGCGAGGCTCGGAACAACACCGCGTACGGCGTGCTCAAGTTGACGCTCCGCACGGGCGGTTACGACTGGCAGTTCGTCGCGGCCGCAGGATCGTCGTATAGCGACACGGGCACGGGGAGTTGTCACTGAAGAACTAGCCATCAGCCATCAGCCGATGGCCGATGTGGCCATCACTCCCGCATTGCGAGCAGTGGATCGACCCTCGCCGCCCGGCGAGCCGGGATGTAGCAGGCTATCGCCGCGATCCCGGTGAGCAGCGCTGCGACCACGCCGAACGTGACCGCGTCACGCGACGTCACGCCGAAGAGCAGCTTGTCGAGCAGGTACGTCAGCCAGTACGCACCCAGTCCCCCCACGACGACGCCCGCGAGCGCCAGGGATACGCCCTGCTGCAGGACGAGCCGCGACACCTGACGGCCCGTCGCGCCGAGCGCGATGCGAATCCCGAGCTCGCGCGTGCGGAGGCTCACCGCGTACGAGATCACGCCGTAGATCCCCACGGCTGCGAGCACGAGCGCGATCGCCGCGAAGATACCGAGCAGCATCGTGTAGAAGCGCGGCCGTGACACCGACGATGACACCAGCTCCTGCAGCTGCCGCAGCTCGCTGACCGGCAGGTCGCGGTCGATTTCGCGCATCTGGGCCCGCACTGCCGACATCACACTCGACGGATCGGCCGTCGATCGCACCACGACCGAGAACGCCGCGAACGTCGGCTGCATGAACGACGCGTACGTCTCCGGGTACACTTCCTGGCTGAGCCCGCGTCGCCTCACGTTTGCGACCACGCCCACGATCTCGCCGCCGAGCGTCATGTTGCCTCCCGTTGCGGCGGTGTCCTGCTCCCAGCCGAGCTCGATGCGCTTGCCGATAGGGTTCTCGTTAGGGAAGTAGCGTCGCACGAACTCCTCGTTCACGATCGAGACGATCGGCGCACCGCTGCCGTCGCGCGCCGAGAAGTCGCGCCCGGCGACGATCGGGATCCCCATGGTCGCGAAATAGCCCGGCGTCGCCATGGCAACGTCGGTGATCTTCCGCTCGGACGGCTTGTCCGGCGGCGTCCCGACGATGTGCGCCCAAGTCCGCATCATCATGTTGCCGAGGGGCAACCCGGTGATGATCGCCGTCCCCTGCGAGCCTGGCACGCGCTTCATCCTCTCGACGAGATCTGCCGCGAGCGCTCGGCGCTGCGCGTACTCGCCGTACTTCGTGTCGGGCGCAACGACGTTGAACGTGACCACACGCTCGGCCCTGAATCCCGGGTCGACCGCGAGGAGCTTCGAGAAGCTGCGAATCAACAGCCCCGCGCCGACCAGCAGCACGACCGCCAACGCCACTTCGGCCGTCACGAGCGTGTTACGCGCGCGACGACTCGCGACGCCGCCGCTCGATCCGCGCATCGCGTCCTTGAGCATCCCGTTCACGTTCGCCCGCGCCGCGTGAACGGCCGGGAACGCGCCGAACAGCACGCCCGTGAGGGCGGTGACACCGGCCGTGAACAGAAGAACCGTTCCGCTCACGGAAACCTCCTCGAGCCGCGGCACACCTTGAGGCGCGATCGCCAGGAGAAGGTCGACCCCCCAGAGCGCCAGCAGTGTCCCGCCGACCCCACCGACGACGGCGAGCATTACACTCTCGGTCACCAGCTGCCTGACGATTCGCCACGAGCCCGCACCGAGCGCCGTACGAACGGCCATCTCCGACTCCCGCGACGCGGCGCGGACCAGCAGGAGGTTCGCCACGTTCGCGCACGCGATGAGCAGCACGAACGCGACCGCGCCGAACATCAGGTAGAGTGCCGGTCGAACGTCGCCGACCACATACTCCTGCAGTGGCAGGACATCGGCCGTGAGACCGGTGTTCGCATCCGGGTACAGCTGCTCCAGCCGCCGTGTGATTGTCACC
>Ga0075420_100003282_pt1 | contig 14130 bp, 10 predicted proteins | sample SoiMetdeltSBSDD4_FD_75296 | JGI IMG/M metagenome (GOLD analysis project Ga0075420, IMG submission 75296) | Bulk soil microbial communities from a Populus tree surrounding site in Tennessee, USA - Soil MetaG P. deltoides SBSDD4 | ecosystem: Environmental > Terrestrial > Soil > Tree plantation... | reverse complement strand
CATCCACGTCGCGCGCTGCTTTCGCCTCTTGTTCACGTCGCCTCCGTCGTGATTCCCCGAGCCGGAGAGGCAAGTGAAGTGCCGAGCTGAAGGGTCACTCAGCAGCGTCTTCCGCCTTGTCCAGTTTGGGATCCGCTGGCGGCCCCGAGTGCAGGGGCTCCCACGACGGTGGATCGCTCGCGGGAAAGCTTTCCTCCGACGCTTCCTCCACCGGATCGGTCCGCGCATCGTTTGCGGCGCGCGCGGGCTCATGGTCCTCGAAAACGGACGGATCGCGGTCGTCACTCATTGGGTCCCACCTCGAGGGAATCGCGGAGCGCTCTCCGCAAACATCTGATCGGAGGACATCGGGTTGCCCGCCGGGCATAGGACGTGCGCCGTTAGGCATGTCTTCCCATCGGAGATCGTCCGACCTCAGCCATACTCTTCCAATCGCTTGCATGGCGCTTCATCTGACTGATCGGAACGTAGCGCATCAAATCGCCGGACGCATCCGGACCCTCATCGCGCGTCAGGATGCCGGCGACGTCACCGCGGCCGCACGCCGCCTCGATCGTCCAATCGCCGACGTCTACTTGCCGGAGCGGGTGATCTCATCGGGCGACGATCCAGCCGCCATCGACTTTCTGGCGAGCGTCGCACAATGCTATGAAGCGGACGTCGTCTGGCTCATCACCGGATCCACCACGGGGAACCGCCCCTTTGTGACCAGCGAAGCGCGCGTCACGATCGTCGAAGTCCTCGGCGAGCTCGGAGATCACCTGCTGGACGAGGCACGAAAACAGGAGCCGCGCGTTCAGCTCGCGCCGATGAGCGCCGGCGCCATTCCCATCGCGTGATAGCCCTTGTCGACGTAGATCGTCGTGCCGGTGATCGCCGCGGCGAGCGGGCTCGCGAGAAACGCCGCGGTGAGACCGACGTCCATGGGAACGAGCTCGCTGGTGAGCGGCGAGTTCGCCTTGCAATAGTCGACCATCCGCTCGATGATGCCGATCGCGCTCGCGGCGCGTGAGGCAAGCGGTCCGGCGGAGATGGTGTTCACACGAACCCCCCATTTCCGTCCTGCCTCGTAGGCGAGCGTACGCGTGTCGCTCTCGAGTGCCGCCTTGGCCGACGACATCCCGCCGCCGTAGCCCGGGATCACGCGTTCGCTCGCCATGTACGTCAGCGACAGTACGGACGCATTCGGCCGCATGAGCGGACCAAGCCGGCTCACGAGAGAGATGAGCGAATAGGCACTGACGCTCAACGCGCCGAGGTAGCCTCCGCGTGATGTCTCGAGGAGCGGCTTCTTCACCTCGGCCGCGTTCGCGAGGGAGTGCACGACGATGTCGAGCGATGGCGAGCCGAAATCCGCGGTCAGCCGCGCGGCGAGGCCGTCGATCGAGAAGTCCCCGAGCTCCGCGTACCGTTTGTTGGTTCGCGTCTCTTCGGGAGCATCGGCGAGCGTATCGAACGCGGCGTCGAGCGGATAGATCCGCTCGAACTGCATCATCGTACCGTTCGAGAGCAGCCGCGACTCGTCGAGCTTTCCTCGGTCGAGGAGGTTCTGGAAGATCTTGAGTGCCGGCGGCCACGTGCCCACGCACACCGACGCCCCCGCCTCGGCCAGCGCTTTCGCGATGGCGAAACCGTACCCTGCATCGTCGGCAACGCCGGCGACGAGCGCGCGGCGGCCTGTGAGATCGATCGCTAGCATTGGCGTGATATCGCCACCCCGGTGTCGCCAGGCAAGTGGGCGGGCAGCGGCTCGCGTGTTATGCTTTGGTCGGTTCGGTGGGCCCGCTGTGGCTGGAGGAAAGATGCCAACCGTGCTTTACGTCGACGACGACCCTGCCGTCCGGATGGTCGTCCGCCGCCAACTCGAGTACAACGGACTTCAGGTGTACACCGCCGAGAGCGTTCGAGAGGCCAAGGAGCGTATCGAGCGGATGCCACCTGATGGCCTGTTCATCGACATCTGGCTCGGTGACGGCACGGCGTTCGAGCTGCACGCGTGGCTGCAGGAGCACCATCCGCTGCTGTCGAAGCACGTCGTGTTCGTGAGCGGTGACGTGCCTGGGGATGCGGCCGGCCCGACGCCAACCGCTCTCGGATGCCCGGTGCTCGGGAAGCCTCTCGACGTCCCCGCGATGGTCAGGTTGGCGCGCGACTGGGATGGGTAGCCAGCCCGAGCAGGCTGCGCGCCCGACATCGATCCTCGAACGGCTGGCGGCTGCTGCGCTGCCGCCAGTGATCGGCCGGCGAGCTCCCGCGGAGGAGCTGACCGGGACACCGTCGTTTGCCCGAGGCTTGTGGCGCATCGCGGCCGCCGACGTGTCGAGCGGAAATCGTGTCGTGCTGCTGCGGGACGGACCCGCGACGTTCACGACGATGCTCGAGATGATCGACGGGGCGGAGCGGTCGGTGAACCTGGAGGGGTACATCTTCCGGGACGATGAGGTGGGCCGACAGTTCGCGGCGTCGCTCATCGCGGCCGCGAAGCGCGGCGTTGCCGTGCGACTGCTGGTCGACTGGATCGGGCGCATGGGAACACCGCGCCGATTCTTCGCCGCGATGGCGCGCGAGGGCGTCGAAGTGCGGCTGTTCAATCCACCGGGCTTCCGGCCGTGGTTCGGGCTCGTGCCGCGGGATCATCGCAAGCTGCTCGTCGTCGATGACTGTGCGGGTGTGACGGGCGGGATCGGGATCGGGCGGGAGTGGAAGACGGGCGTGCTCAAGCAGCGGCGGGCGCCGTGGCGCGACACGGCCGTGTTCATTGCCGGTGACGCGGCGGGCGACATGATCCAGGCGTTCGACCGGATGTGGCGTCGCGTGGGCGGCAAGGAGCGCCGGGGGTCGCATCGTCACCTAACGCGACCTGCCCGGTCCACGCACCTCGACCCGAGCGTTCACCCGCCGGCGCTGGTGGGGATCATCGAGGGGGAGCCGGGCCGGTTTCGGATCTCGCGGGCGCTGCAGATCCAGGCGGTATCGGCCGAGAAGTCGATCTGGATCGCGAGCGCGTACTTCACGCCAAGTCCGTCGGAGGTGGAGGCGTTGACGGGGGCGGCGCGGGACGGGGTGGATGTGCGGATCCTGGTGCCGAGCCGGTACGACCATCCGTGGATTCGCATGGCGACCCGGCGCTTCTATCGCCGGCTGTTGCTGAACGACGTGCGGATCTGGGAGTGGCGGGGGGAGATGATGCACGCGAAGACGAGCGTGGTCGACAGCCGGTGGACGCGGGTGGGATCGACCGATTACAACCCGTTAGGCATCGCGATCAACTTCGAGCTCGATGCGGTGATCGAGGATCGGGAGCTGGGGTCGCAGGCGGCATCGATGTTCCTCCAGGATCTGGAGCAGTCGAAGGAGATCACGATACGATCGGCGGCGGCTCGTTAGGGCTGGCACTGCGGCCGGGTGCTGGGCGCGTTGCTGGATGCTGGGTGATGCTGGAGGAAAGCGAACGGCCCCGGCGTCAGGTCGCCGGGGCCGTTCGTTCGGGTACTAAGGTGCTTACTTCGCCTGAATGTTGATGCTACCACCGGCGATCGTCGTCGTTGGCATCGCTGTCTCGTCGGCAGCGATCTCGTTGTCGTAGACAATCGCATCTCCGTTGTTCTTATCCCAGATCTTGATGCGGAACTTGTCGATGTTGCCTCCGCCGTTGATCTGGCCGTCGACCGCGCTGAGTAGGAATCCGTAATTTCCTGATCCGTTGATCGTCCCGGTTCCCTTGAACTGCGCGCGCGCTCCCGCGACCACGAGCCACTCGTAAACACCGCTCTTGAAATTCACGCCGCCGGCGTGGAACTGGAACTCGGTGTTACCATCGGGCGTGGTAGCACCCTTCTTGTACTTGGAGACGAAGCCGAAGTTGGCCTTGCCCGAAAGTAGCTTGCACGCTTCGTTGAGCTGACAGGCGTTGACTGGAGAGTTGATCCAGCCGCCGCCAGTGACGAAGCCGGCGTTAGGATCATACACAGCGAGCAGCACGCATTCAGGTACGCTCGTGTTGTTCGCAGCGTCGGTGCCGCGCACGCACAGCACGTGAACGCCAGTGTCCGTGAACTTCGGTAGGGTGCCGGTGACGTCGATCTTGAAAGTTGTATTGAACGACCCGGCCATTGCCACCCACGTGCCACCGTCGATCGAGTACTCGGCCGATTTGATGTTGGAGTGCCCCGTCGTCTCGTCACTCACATTAGCAGTGACGGTTCCGGCAACGTTGATTGGCACCGGGTTAGCGAGCGTGTTCGTTACGATCGGCTTCGACTCATCGACGATCGTGAAGGTGCCCGGCTTGAATGTGATCGCGTAGTTCGCCGAGGTGTACCCGCTCGGTGTGATCATGGTTGCGCCAGCGAACGTCGACGCGTTGAACGTGCTGGCGGCTGGAGAGAACGCGAGCGTGCCGCCAAGCACGGCGACCGTCTCGCTGTTGACGAATCCTGTCGGCGTGATCGTGAACGCCGGCGGGAAATCGGCTGAGACGCCGAAGGTGGCAGACAACGGCGTGAACGCAATCTCGAGCGGCGCCTTCGTCACCGTGAGAGTGCCGGCACCGTTAGGCGACACGGCGTTGAAGTTCTCGTCGCCGGCGTAACTGTACGCGATCGGGTACGGCGAGCCGCTCACACCCAGCAGGTTCGTCGTGAACGAGGTCGAGAAGAGACCCGTTGCAGCCGCAATCGATCCCTGTTGTGTAACGCCGTTCAGCGTGATCGAGACGTCGCCGGTGGGGTACAGCGAGCCTGCAGCGACCTTGCCGCCAAGCGCTTGTGAGGGCGTACCGTAGACGATGCTTGGGGACGCCAGGTTGCTGAAGGCCGGTGTGGCCTTGGCGATTACAACCACCGCGGCGTTCGTGCTCGACGCCGGGTTGTAGTTGACGTCGCCCGCATACGAAGCGACGACGGCATACTCTCCCGCGTTGACGGGCACTGTCGCCGTCGGGACGCCACCCGGCTGCTTCGCGTACGTGAACGTCGCCGCCGGAACGGTCAGGAGCGTTCCGTTGATGCCCGTGATGGTTGCGGTCGCAGGGTGCGGCTGCGCGTTGTAGGTGGTGGACAGACCGGTCGCAACGAGTGTTGGCGTGAACTTCAACACGGTGATCGTGACAGTCGTTCCGAGCACGTTCGTATAGTTCGGGTCGGTCGACGCGAAGTCGGTCTTGAGGGTCTGATTCGGCCCGGCGCCAAGCAGCGTGCCCGCCGGGGGGTCATAGGTGAACGAGCCAGCGACGGCCGCACCGCCCACACCAGTCGCCGTAGCGTTGAGCTGAGTCGCACCGAGGAGCGTCCCGTAGACGATGTCCGCCGGGTTGGTCCAGGTGATCGTCGGCGTGGCCGGATCGATCTTGATGCTTGCCGTTCCGGTCGCCGTGTTGTAGTTGGCATTGCCCGCGTAGCTCGCAATCACTGCGTAGGTGCCCGCGTTTACCGGTTCCGTCGCTGAGCCGTTGTACGTGAACGTCGTAGCCGGTGAGTTAAGCAATGCGCCGCCAACACCAGTCACCGTTGCGGTCGCGGGCTTGGGGAGTCCGTCGTAGGTGAATGTACCGCCGGTTGCGATGACGGTCGGGGTGAACTTCGCGATCGCGAACGACTGACTCACCGCGACCGCGGCGTCGTAGTTGGTGTCGCCAGCTTGATTCGCAGTGATCTCGCAGCTGCCTGCGCCAGTGATTGTCACCTGCGTGCCGACGACCGAGCAGTTGCCGGTCGCGGTGAACGCCACCGTCAGTCCAGAGGTGGTGGTAGCCGAGACACTGAATGGCGCATCGCCGAACGTCTTGTCTCCGAGAGGACCGAACGTAATGGTCTGCGTAGCCTTCGCGACGTTCAGCGTACCCGTCGCGTTCGGGGCAGCGTAGTTCGCGTTCGTGAGCGTTGCCACGATCGCATACGAGCCCGCGTTTGTCGGCGGAGTCGCCGAGCCGTCGTACGTGATCCCCACCACGGTCAACCCAGCCGGATTGGTGGTCGCGGTGACGATGCGCGGCGCACCGGTATACGTCTGGCTTAGCGTCGCGGCGTCGATGGTGACGGTTGCCGCGGCTTTGTCGATGGTGAACGTACGGGGAACGTCAGCTGCCGCGTTGTAGTTCGCGTTGCCTGCCTGCGACGCGGTGACAGTGCACGTGCCGGCACCCGTGATCGTCACGGTGTTGACGGCGATGGTGCAATTGTCGGTTACCCCAACCGCGAAGGTGACGGCAAGCCCCGACGACGCGGTAGCCGTGACGGCGAATGGTGTGTCGCCGAATGTCTTGTTCGGCAGTGGGTCGAACGTGACGGTCTGATTCGCCTTGCCAATGGTAAACGATTGCGGGACGGATACGGCGGCGTTGTAGTTCGCGTCACCGGCCTGCGAGGCAGTAACCGTGCAGCTCCCGGCGCCGGTTAGCGTGACCTGGTTGCCGAGGATCGTGCAGTTGTCGGCGCCGCCGACGGCAAAGGCGACCGTGAGACCAGACGTGGCCGTCGCCGTGACGTTGAATGGTGCATCGCCGAAGTTCTTGTTAGGCAGAGCCGCGAAGCTGATAGTCTGATTGGCCTTCGCGATCGAGAACGTCTGGGGGACGTTGGCAGCTGCGTTATAGTTGCCGTTTCCGGCCTGCGACGCTGTGACGGTGCAACTGCCGGCACCGGTGATCGTGACCGTTGTCCCTGAGACGCTGCAATTGCCGCTCGCGGCGAAGGAAACGGGGAGCCCGGAGCTGGCAGTCGCCGAAACGGTAAACGGCGCATCGCCGAATGTTTTGTCCGCCAAGGCGCCAAACGTGATCGTCTGGTTCGCCTTGGTTACGCTGAGTGTTTGTGTCCCGCTAGCGCTCGACGCGTAAGATGTGCCGCCGATCGTCTGTGCGGCGGATGATGCCTGAACCGTGTGTGGCCCGACCGATAAAGATGACGGATTATACGTCGACAGCGTGGCTACTCCGCTACCGTCCGTGGTCGCGGTGCCTACGGAGGATCCGTCGACCGTGAAGTCAACGGCGGCCCCAGTGACCGCCGTCCCGCCGGTCGTGCGAGTCAGTGTCGTAGAAAACGCGACAAGCCCGGACGAGGCAAACGACACCGACGCTGGGAGAGGTGCCGAGAGGCTCAGGGAGGTAGAGACGACCGCAGGTGGACTAATCGACAACGTACCCGTTGCGGTAAGGTCGCCCGAGCCTTGACAGTTTGCACCTCGCGTCATTGTGACGACGAACTGATAAGGCAGGGCCGAAGTCATCGCCGCGGAAGTCGTCACGGCGAGCGCAACCGATACGTCGGCGTTGGTGATCGTAATCGGCGACGCGGGCGTGAACGAGAAGTACCCACCTGGCGGCGCAGCCGGCCACGCAGGCGATCCTGTTGGAGCAGCCGCGAAGCTGATCGTGCATGCGGTAGTGTTGCCACCAACAACCAGAGATATCGTGTAACTCGCGACAGAGCCTGCAGCGACCGGGTTGGGACTTTGCGTGCCGATGGCCAGCGTCTGCGGATTGCCGTCGGTGAACGTCGTCTGCGCGCGCCTTCCGCTTATTTGTCCAATCGCGGTTAGAACAAATCGAACGTCGATATCATAGTTTGCAGGCGCAAAGTCGGTATTGGAGATCTTGCCGTCGGAGGTTGCCGTGGCCGTAAGTTCGGTGTCCGCATCTCGAGTCGGGTCATGGTGCAGCACAAGCTTGACCGTCTCGCCTGGCTCCCACCCCGCGCCCGTGATGGCGACGGTCGTTCCCGGCGGATAGTCATCCTTATCGGTTTTGACCGTCGCGCCCGTGCTGTTCCCTGCCTCCATCGTCAGCAACACGACCTGCCCACCCACCGACGTGCCCGTCTGGCCAACCGCATCCAGGCTCACACCCGCGGCACCGTTAGGCACCTGGAACCCGTACGTCGCCATGTTCGTGTACGCGATCGGACCAGCACCCGACGTCAGGATCGCCGTCGCCCTCGGGTTCAGCGCGCGCACGCTGTTGTAGATCAGCAGGTTCGCATCCGCAGTGACCGCCAGCGGCGCGATCGCGCGCACCCAGTCGTACCGCGTCACCGCACTCGCCGACGCATCCAGCAGCGTCACGAGCCCGGGACCCTTCGCCGTCCCGTACGCCGCCGCGGCCCAGCCCGCCAGGTTCTGAATCAATGCATCCTTCATAGCGCGGTTCGTCGCGCCCTGGTCAGGCGTACCCGACCACATCGCGATCCGCCCGATCAGCGCCGCCTTGAGGTGCTCGACCACCTCCGGGTCCCGCAGCTTCGCATAGGGCTGCGATGCCGACCCGTCGGCCAGCGACGGCACGACGAACACCGCATACGAGAACAGGTCGACCGCCTTCAGGTCGACCGTCCCGCCGGTGCCGTCATATCCGCGGTCCACACCTAACGGGAACGCCGGGCCCGTCAGGGCGGTGACGATGGCGTTACAGCCGGTCGCGTCGACGTTGACCGGGCAGTAGACGAGTGCTTTCTGCGCATTGGCGGTCGCAGGCCGGGTCCCGAGGAGACCCACCACACCCGCGAGGACCAGCGCAGCGCGCTGGATGAGGAATCGCATCATTGATTGTTAGGCAGGAAGGAGCGTGCGAACGGGGCTCAGTTACACGTCTCTTTCACGAGCGCGTCGAGCGTCGTCACCCGGCGCTGCAGAAGCGTGTCGGCCGGCGCGGCATCGAGCGCCGTTTTCGCGACGTCATACTCGGTCGCATAGACCCGGCAGATCGTCGAACCGCTCGACGCGGCGGCCGCAGCCACCGACGCCGTCGGCGCGGCCACACTGGCCGCCGGGGCCGTCGGCACTGCGCTCGACGCCTTGGGTTCCTCGTCGCACGCCACGACGACGACCAACGCCAGCAAGAGAGGGATCGTGCGCTTCATTGTTGCTCCCACGACAATCAGGGTTGCCGACCGACCTCGTCGGCGAAGGCCCTTTCTTCGGCGGCCGGGCCGTCTCGCCTCACGCGAGACCCCTGGCTTTGCGGACCGGCCTCACGACCGGGGTGCCTTTGTCGAAAGGAACGAGCGTGGCTCGTCACAGCCTGAGGAGTGTAGATCGGTCGCCGTGACAGAACCGTGAAGCTTGTATGACGAGTTGTTCATGCTTCACCGCGTCACCCGGCGGCGTCGCTCGGGGCAGCAGTCGGTAGGAGCGAGGCAATCCGTACACCCGACACGGATCGCCTGGCACGCCGGGGAATGCGTTGGATTCCCAAGCGATTGGCGCACGTGGCGCCCTGCCTAACAGGACCCGTGGCACGCGCGACTGTAGGCGTCGCGCACATGAAAGCGTTGCCGGGGCGCTACAACCGCGCGGCGTTACGCCGTGTCAAACCCCGCCGGACGAGCTCTCGACGAGGTGCAATCCCTCGGGCCGATCTGTCCGAGTGGCCGCAGTCAGAATGACGGTGAAGACCGACCCGACACCCACCTCGCTCTGGACCTCGAGCCCATAGCCGAGCACGTCGCATAACGATTTCGTCACCGCCAGTCCGAGCCCGGTCCCACCGAACTGGCGCGCGGTGCTGCTGTCGACCTGCTCGAACGCCTCGAAGATGACCCGCTGGCGGTCAGCGGGAATGCCGATCCCCGTATCGGCCACCTCGATCCGCTGCGGACGATGCGCCACCGGATCCGCCACCACCCGCACCACGACCCGCCCGCGCTCCGTGAACTTCACCGCGTTCCCGATCAGGTTCGTCAGCACCTGCAGCAGCTTGGCCGGATCCGTCATGATCGGCGACAGCTGCCCGGGAACGTCGGGCTCGAGCACGATCGGCCGGTCGCGCGTCTGCCCCTCGAACGACGCGATGATGTCCTCCACCAGCGCACCTAACGCGACCGGGGCGCGATCGACGCGCATCCGACCCGCCTCGATCTTCGACAGGTCGAGCACTTCGTTGATCAGCGAGAGCAGATGCTGCCCGCCCGCCCGGATCCGCCGCAGGTAGACGAGGTCGCGCTCGCGCATGTTCCCCGCCCGGTTCCGCAGCAGCACGTTCGAGAAACCGATCACCGAGTTGAGCGGCGTCCGGAGCTCGTGCGACATCATCGCCAGAAACTCGCTCTTCGCCTTGCTCGCGGCCTCCGCGACCTCCTTCGCCTTCCGCGCCTCCTCCTCCGCACGCAGCCGCCGCTCGATGTCACGCCCCACGAACAGCGCCGCCGCGAGGCCCAACACCACTGCGACGAAGAAGCTCACGCCGATGAGCGTCGTGGCACGGCGAAGACTCGCCCGCTCCTGCGCCGAGCGCGCACGCATGCGCTCGGTCTCCTCGGCGGACATCGCGCCGACGACGAGGCGAATCGAGTCCATCACGACCCGACCGATACCCGATCCCGTGATCGACGCCGCATTCGCGAACCCCTCGGTCGCGCGAAGGCGAATGGTCTCGTCGAGGATCGAGAAGCGCCTCGCGACGAGCGGCTTCAGCGCGTTGAGGCGACCTCGCTGGCTCGGGTTGTCCGCCAGCAGTATCTCGAGCGTGCGCAGCCGCGCGACGGCCTTCTGCTCGGCGTCCCGATAGGGCGCGAGGTACTCAGCGTCACCCGTGATGACGTAGCCCCGCGAGCCCGTCTCGGCACCGGTGACGAGCGAGAACGTCTCCTCCAGGGCGCGGAGAATCACGTAGGTATGCTCGGCGCGCGCGGTGGCCTCGGCGAATCCACGCACGTTCGTGTACGCGACCGACCCGACGATGGCGAGGTACACGACGCCGACCATGAACGCGACGGCGACCTTCTCCGCCAGTGTCAGCGTCGTCTTCACGGCTCGGATCCCGTGGCCAACAGCCGCTCCACAATGTCGATCAGCACCTGCTCGTCGACGATCGGCTTCGCGACGTACGCATCGAATCCCGCCTCGAGGTACCGATCTCGATCACCGATCATCGCATGCGCGGTCACTGCCACCACCGGAACCGCTCGCAGCGCCGCATGTGCGCGCATGCGCTCGAGCACCGCGAGGCCATCCATGCCCGGGAGCGAGACGTCGAGCAGCACGAGATCGGGTGGCCGCACGGCCATCGCGGCGAGCGCGTCGGCGCCTGTGACGTATTCCTCCAGCGCGTACGACTCGCCGAGCACCGCGTCGATCAACAGCCGGTTGTCGGCGTTGTCCTCGATGACCGCGACGCGTGGCGCCCCCTGGGGAGAGCGAGCGCGCTCGACCGCGGAGACAGCTCGGTCACGCTCCGATTCGGCGCCGACGTGCGCCGACAACCATTCGCCGAACGAGCTGGCTTCGCGGTCGACGTCGACCATCCGTAACGCCGCCCGGTCGAGATCACCGCGCTCGGCGGCATCCTCGACGTCGTCACAAGCCGTCGTAAGCGACTCGGCGCCCAGCTGAGCGCTGCTCGAGCGGAGTGCGTGCGCGGCCTTCGCGAGCGCGAGAGGGTCGCGTGCATCGAGGGCATCGCGAGCGCGGGCGATGCGACCAGGCAGGTCCTCGAGATAGAGCGCGGCAAGCTCGATCACGAGCGACGCACCACCGACGCGGCTCATCCGCTCGAGAGCGGCCCGCTCGCGCTCGCGCATGCCCGGGGCCTTCAGCGTAGCGGCGTCATGGTGTATCCACTAGGCCGTTTCCTGGCCTTTGGCCGCCGGCGCCGCGAGCACGAACCCGACCCCGCGCACGGTGTCCAGATTCACGCCGGCGTTCGCCAGACGCAGCTTCGCCCGCAGACGAGCGACGTGAACATCCACCACGTTCGATCCCGGATCGAAGTGAAAATCCCACACCTTCTCCAGGAGCTCGCTGCGCGACACGACTTCGTCGACCTTCATCATGAGATACTCGAGCAGCGCGAACTCCTTCGGCGTCATGCGCAACGGCAACCCCTCCACCGACGCCAGACGCTTGCGCCGATCGAGAACGACGCCGCCGATCGACAGCTGTTCGCTCCGACGTCCGTTGCCGCCGCGCCGAACGAGCGCACGAATGCGAGCCTTCAGCTCATCGAGATCGAACGGCTTCGTGAGATAGTCGTCGGCGCCGATGTCGAGCCCGCGGACGATGTCCTGCTTGGCGCGCCGGCCGGTGAGAATGAGGATCGGCGTCAGGCGGCCTTCGCGCCGAAACTGCTGAAGGAACTGGAGCCCGGATTTCCCGGGCAGGACGAGATCGAGCACGATCCCATCGTAGTCGTTGATGAACGCCACGGCCTCCGCCTGCTCCGCATCGGCGACGAGTTCGACCGAGAACCCGTCTTCGGTGAGCGCACGGCGGATGAGCGCCGACAGCATTCGATCGTCTTCGACAACCAGCAGCTTCATTGAAGGCAGCGGTGCGGCGACCTGACGCAGTCCTCCGCCGGCCAGTCGAACGGTCCGGCGTCGCCCCGTCATCGGCGGCGGAGCGCTCGACCAATCAACTGGCGGGGACTACCGGGCGGTAGCCCCCGCCGGCGGACGCACCGTCACTATGGGCAAAGGGTTTGCCACGGCGTCAGCTCTGCAGCGCCTTCGTAGGCTCGACGCGGGTCGCCCGTCTGGCAGGGATCACGCTCGCCGCGAACGCCACCGCGGCCAGAACCCCTGGAACGAGCACGAACGTCACCGGGTCCCTCGTTCCTATACCGTAGACGAGGCTCGCGAGGAGCCGGCTCGCTATACCGGCCAGCACGCCCCCAACCACGATCCCGAGCACCACGGGACGCATCCCCTGCCCCACGACCAGCCGCACCACGCGACTCGGCGTCGCGCCAAGCGCCATGCGGAGGCCGATCTCGCCGGTTCGCTGCGTGACGAAGTAGGCCACGACGCCGTAGATCCCGACCGCGGCCAGCAGCAACCCGATAGCTCCGAGCGCCGTGAGCAGGATGGTGTTGAACTCACCGGTCGCCAGCGATTCCTCCAGCCGCTCGTCCATCGACCGGATGTTGAACAGTGGGAGCACGGGATCCACCCGAGCGACGGCGTTCTGCAGCTGCTTCGCCATCGTCCCCGGCTCCGCCGTCGTCCGGGCGATCAGGAACATCGACCGCTGCATCGCGTTCCAGAGCGTCGCCGGCGTCTGCGCGGCGGCGAAGTAGAGCTGGGGGCGCACGGCCTCACGGAGACCGTCGTCGTGCGCGTCACCGACGATGCCGACGACGCCGCACGGAACTCGCTTCCCGTCCGGACCACGCATGCCAGGAATGCGCTTGCCGAGCGCCGATTCGTTAGGCCACGCCTTCTTCGCCGCGGCCTCGTTGACGATGATCGCACAGGGGGCCGCCGCGACATCGCGGTCGTCGAAGTCGCGTCCCTGCTTGATCGGAATCCCGAGGGTCTTGAACACGCCCGGCGTCGCGATCCGGAAGTTGAACGAGATCGACTGACTGGGATCCTCGCCTCGGCCCTCGGGGATGAAGCTCGCCTGAGCCGACATCCCTATCATGGGAATGACAGTCACGCCGGCAGCGGATTCGACGCCGGGTACGGCACGAACCTCCGTCATGATGCGATCGTATGTCTGCCGCACGCTCTCGACGCTCTCGTACTGAGCCGGCGGCAGTGCAATCCACGCCGAGAAGACCCGGTTCGTCACGAAGCCGGGCTCGACGCGCTGCAGAAGGATCGCGCTGCGAATGAGCAGCCCCGCGCCCACGAGCAGCATGAGCGAGAGCGACACCTCCGCCGCCACCAATAGTTGACGAACGCGGTCGCGGGTGACCGCTCCCGATCCACGCCCGCCCTCGCGGAGGGAGCCCTGCAGGTCGGGACGCGCCGTTCGGAGCGCCGGGACGATGCCGAAGACGATGCTGCTGAGGAGTGTCGCACCTAACGCGAACGCGAGTGTCGGCCAGTCGAGCGCCGCTTGCTCCAGCCGCGGCACACCGTCGGGAGCCGCGACCTTGAGCAGGCGAACGCTCCAGAACGCGAGCCCGAGCCCGATGGCGCCCCCCACGCCCGCGAGGACCATGCTTTCAGTGAACAGCTGGCGCAGCACCCGGCCGCGGCCGGCCCCCAGCGCGGCGCGAATCGCGATCTCCTTGCCGCGCGCGGCGCCGCGAGCGAGGAGCAGGTTCGCGACGTTCACGCACGCGATGAGCAGCACGAAGCCGACGGCGCCGAGGAGAATGAAGAGACGCGACTTGTAGGTGCCGACGAAGACTTCGGTGAGCGACGCGATGCGCACGCCGTTCTCGCGGTTCTCCTCGAGCTCCGTCTC
>Ga0075420_100003281_pt1 | contig 14130 bp, 13 predicted proteins | sample SoiMetdeltSBSDD4_FD_75296 | JGI IMG/M metagenome (GOLD analysis project Ga0075420, IMG submission 75296) | Bulk soil microbial communities from a Populus tree surrounding site in Tennessee, USA - Soil MetaG P. deltoides SBSDD4 | ecosystem: Environmental > Terrestrial > Soil > Tree plantation... | reverse complement strand
TGTTTTCCACAATGTTTTCCACAGTTGTGGAAATCTTGGGGGAGGAACCGAACACCCTTCGCCATACCTCAGACCGGTGAACCCGCGACTGTAGCACAGAGTTCACATCTGCCTGCGAATCCTTTGACACTCTGCGCGAGCGACGGCTACTATTGAGGTTTCGTCCTGTTTCCAGTGATAGCGACATTCAGCATATAGGCGAGCATGAAGGGAAAGCGCACATTTCAGCCCAATACCCGGCGACGGAAGAAGACGCACGGCTTCAGGGTGCGTATGGCGACGAAGAACGGCCGCATCGTCCTCAAGCGGCGGCGCGCCAAGGGACGCAAGCGCCTGACCGTTTCCGACGAGCAATAGCCGTGGTGCCACCGCTCGGGCTCTCGCAAACCGAGCGGGTTCGGCGACGGTCGGATTTTGAGCGAGCGTACTCGACCGGCGTTCGAATATCCGGGCGCTTCATGACGCTGTTCATTGCCGCGAACGGCGGGACGGTGCCCCGGTTGGGCATCGCGGCGAGCCGGAAGTTCGGTGCCGCGGTCGAGCGAAATCGCGCCAAGCGGCTCGCTCGAGAGATCTTCAGGCGTCATAAGATCACGGCCGGCCTGGACGTCATCATCGTGCCACGCCGCGAAATGCTTGATGCGCCCTTTGCCAGCCTCGAGATTGACTATGCAAACGCCCTTGACCGACGCCATCGAGGGCAACCGGCCGACTCACGATGGAGTCGGCGCCAGAATCGTACTCGGCCTTCTAAAAGGCTATAAAATACTTATTTCACCGTTGTTTACGGGGTCATGTCGGTTTCAGCCCTCGTGTGCTGACTACATGGCGGAGGCCGTCAGTCTTTACGGTGCTCGGCGCGGTGTCTGGCTTGGCATGGTCCGGCTGACGCGCTGCAGGCCCTTCGGGGGACACGGGTACGACCCGGTCCCTCGCTCGTAGATCCACAACATGGAACGCAGGGTTTTTGTCGCCATCTTGTTGTCGTTCGCTGTGCTCTACGGTTATCAGGCGCTGTTCGTGCCGCCGCAGAAACCCGCGATCGACGTCGTCGAGCCCAAGGAAAAGCCGGCTCAAACCGCACCGGAAGCGACGCCGCGCGTGGTAGAGACCCCGCCGCCTTCAGAAACAGAGCCAGCCGCACAGATCTCTGAATCAGCGGAGCGCGAGATTGTCGTCGAGACGGCGACGTCAGAAGTCGTGCTCACCAATCGGGGTGGGCTGATCCTGCACTGGGGACTGAAGGACTATCGCGATGCGCAGGGCAAGCCAGTCGACCTTGTGCCGTCGGATGTGCCGGCGGATCAGGCCAAGCCATTCACGTTGGTCGTTGACGACCCGGCTCTGACGCGTCGCCTGAACACAGTGATTTTTCGAGTCAGCGGCGACAGCGGCGGCCGCATCAACGCGTCACAGCAAGCCGCCACAGTGACATTCGAGTATGTGGATGCCGCGGGGCTGCGTGTGCGTAAAGACTTCCGGTTCGACCCGAAGAATTACGTCGTTGCCTTCTCAGCCGACGTCATGAACGGCGACCGCGCACTGAATCCAACGATTGCCTGGGGCCCAGGGCTTGGCGACGCAGGCGCGACTGCCGGAGGCGGCAGCTTCTTCACCGGCAACTACGTTCAACCGCCTCAGGCGATCTACGAGCTGAATGGCGACGTCGAGCGCATCAACGCGTCGAAGGTCGTCGAACAACCCGCCCACGAGGGTAGCTTCCGGTTTGCCGGCGTTGACGATCACTACTTCCTCGCGGCCGCGGTGAATCCGGGCAATGCACGCCTGGAGTACAAGCCCGTCACGCTGCCAGGTCCCGAGAAGACGCAGCGCCAACTGCTCGCGCAGACGATCCGCTTGCCTCAATCGCCGAAGAACGTGCGCTTCTTCGTCGGCCCGAAGCAGTTCGATGTCCTGCAATCAGTCGATCAGCAACTTGTGTGGGCCATTTCGTTCGGCACGTTCCGATTCCTCGCCGTGCCACTGCTCACCTCGCTGAAATGGGTGCACAGCTTCCTGGGCAACTACGGCTGGTCGATCATTCTCCTCACGATCATCATCAACCTGTTGATCTTCCCGCTGCGACACAAGAGTCTCGTCTCGATGCGGAAGATGCAGGCGCTGCAACCGCAGCTGAAAGCGATTCAGGATCGGTACGCGGGACTCAAGATGACGGATCCGGGCCGACAGAAGATGCAGACCGAGATCATGGGTCTGTACAAGGAGAAAGGCGTGAACCCGGCGAGCGGGTGCATTCCGATGCTGCTCACGCTGCCGGTGTTGTTTGCGTTCTACTCGCTGCTGTCGCAGGCGATCGAGCTGCGCGGCGCAAGCTTCGGATGGTGGATTAAGGATCTGTCCGAACACGATCCGCTGTACATCACCCCCGTCCTCATGGGTTTGACGATGTTCTGGCAGCAGAAGGTGACGCCGTCAACCGCAGATCCCGCGCAGCAGCGCGTCATGATGATGATGCCGCTGATGTTCGGCTTCATGTTCCTGTGGGCGCCGAGCGGCCTGGTGCTCTACTGGTTCGTCGGCAACCTGTTCGCCATCGGCCAGCAGTACTTCACGAATTGGTGGATCGGGCCGCCGCAGGTCGCCACAGTACGGCCGCCCGCCGAGCGTCGTTTGAAGAACGCCGGTTCGGGACGTACGGCGGGGGCAGAGAACAAGAACTAGAATCACTGACGACTGGTCGTGGACACGAATCGAGAGAAACGCAGCGTGAATGAGACTTTGAGCACTCAAATCGCGACGTTCGTACAAAACGTGATTGACGCCATGGGCGTCGACCTCAAGGCGCAGGTCGAGGAAACGCCGGAAGCGACGCGCATCAATCTCGACGGGGAGGACGGCGGCCCACTGATTCGCCGCGGCGGCGAAGGCCTGCAGGCATTGCAGCACCTCGTGGCAACCACGTTCCGTCGCCAGCTAGGCGATGACCACCGCATCGTCGTCGATTGCAACGGCTTCCGCAGAGAGAAGGACGCGGAAATCCGGCAGATGGCGAAATTCATCGCAGAGAAGGCACGATCGAGCGGCGCGCCTCAGGAGATGGGCCCGTTGAATCCGTACGAGCGACGCATTGTTCACCTCGCGATTGCCGAAGACCCGTCGGTCAGCTCCGAAAGCATTGGCGATGCATTCATGAAGACGGTGATTATCTCGGCTCGGCGTTAACGGTTAGAGCTCCACAGAGGGCACGCGCGGCCCCGCACAACGAGCGGCATGTTTTCTCCCGACGACACCATCGTCGCGATCGCCACGCCTGCCGGCCGGGGCAGTCTTGGCGTTGTCCGCATCAGTGGAGCCGATGCATGCGATGTCGCCGGTCGCATTGTCAGTCGCAGCGAGCCGTTGCTGCCGCGTCACGCGACGTTCACACGAGTACGGTCCTCGACCTCGGGTTCGTTGCGCACGGTGGACGAGGTCATCGCCACCTGGTTTCCTGCCCCGCACTCCTACACGGGTGAACATGTCGTTGAGTTGAGTACGCACGGCAGCCCTGTAATTCTTCACGACGTTCTGCAGAGCGCAATTGGAGCAGGTGCACGACTGGCGCGGCCTGGGGAATTCACCTTTCGCGCATTTCTCAACGGCAAGCTCGATTTGGTCCAGGCGGAAGCGGTTGCCGACCTGATTGACGCAGTCACACCGCTGCAGGCGCAGGTGGCTTTCGATCAGCTCGAAGGCACACTCACCACGAAGATCGCTGCGCTCGACGCCCGATTGCTGGACCTTGTCGCACGCCTCGAGGCATCGTTGGATTTTCCAGACGAGGGATATCACTTCATCGAGCCAGAGGCGATCGCAGACCGCGTGTCTGGCGTGATTGTCGAGCTGAATGCACTGCTGAAGGCGGCTGCGCGCGGTCGCCTCATACGCGAGGGTGCGACGGTCGTGATCGCGGGCCGGCCGAACGTTGGCAAGTCGAGTCTCTTCAACGTGCTGCTCGGTCACGCGCGTGCGATCGTCACCGAGACCGCGGGCACCACGCGGGATCTTGTCACCGAGACATGCGACGTCCAGGGTTTGCGAGTCACGCTCGTCGACACCGCTGGCATTCGCGAGACCGGAGATCCGATCGAGCTCGAGGGCGTGTCGCGCGGCACGCGTGCACGTGACGTGGCCGATGTGATTGTCGTCGTTCTCGACGGGTCTGAGCCGTTGATGCCCGACGATCAGCGACTGTTGGACGAAAGCGCGAACCGCGTGCGCGTTGTCGTCGCGAACAAGAACGATCGACCGGCGGTGTGGCAGCGCCACGATGCGATGCGCGTGTCAGCTTCAACAGGGGATGGGATAGAAAGGCTTCGTCGCACGCTTGTTGAGGCGATGAGCGGCGGTGAAGCGCTGCGTGATTCAACGGCGATCTCGAACATACGTCACACAGCGCTTCTCGAGCACGCGCGAACACATCTCGCACAGGCGCGTCGCGCCGCCTTGCAAGACGGCGCACCCGAAGAGTTCGTGCTCGCAGACCTCCATGCAGCGCGCGCGAAACTTGGTGAGATCATCGGCGCGTCCACGAGCGAGGATGTGTTGCGGCACATCTTCGAGCGGTTCTGCATCGGCAAATGAGTACGGCGATGACCTTCGATGTGATCGTCGTGGGGGCCGGGCATGCGGGTGTCGAAGCCGCATTCGCGGCCGCGCGCATGGGCTGTCACGTCGGTGTGTGCACGCTGTCGCTCGAGACGGTGGCGCACATGCCGTGCAATCCGGCGATCGGAGGGACGGCAAAAGGTCATTTGGTTCGCGAGGTGGATGCACTCGGCGGTCTCATGGGCCGCGCGATTGACGCGACTGGCATTCAGTTCAAGCTGCTCAATCGAAGTCGAGGTCCAGCGGTGTGGTCCCCGCGCGCCCAGGCTGACAAGCAGCTCTACTCCAAATGGGTATCGACGACGATCGGGCAAGAGCCCAATATTAAATGGATCTTCCAACGGGCTGGCCGAATTCTGCTGAAAGGCAATCGCGTAGTTGGTCTCGCGATGGAAGACGGCGATGTCGTGACATGCCGCGCGCTCGTCGTCACGACCGGCACGTTCCTGAACGGACTAGTGCATGTCGGCGACGAGCAGCGACCTGCAGGGCGACGTGGTGAGCCGCCATCGCGAGAGCTTGCCGAATCGATTCGCTCTCTGGGTTTCGCGATGGGCCGCCTCAAGACGGGAACGCCACCGCGACTGCATCGGAGCAGCATCGATTTCGACGCGGGCGCGAACGCTGGACACTTCGTTGAGGAGCCGGGCGATGATCGCCCCGTTCCGTTCTCGTTCGAGACGACGAACGCACTTCGCAATCGCGCGCGATGCTGGTTGCTCTACACGAACGATCGCGTTAACGAACTCGTGCGCGCGAGCATCGACAGGAGTCCGCTCTACAACGGACAGATTCGAGGAATCGGTCCGCGTTACTGTCCGTCGCTCGAAGACAAGATCATGCGGTTCCCACAGCGCGAGCGTCACCAGCTCTATCTGGAGCCTGAGGGTCTCGACGTCGATGAGATTTATGTGAACGGCTTCTCGATGTCGCTGCCGCGCGACGTGCAGGAGTCGCTCGTGCATTCACTGCCTGGACTCGAGAAGGCCGTGATCCTGCGGCCGGGATACGCCGTCGAGTACGACTTCGTACAGCCGACGGAGTTGAAGTCCACGCTCGAGACTCATCGAATCGACGGGTTGTTCTTCGCCGGGCAGATCAACGGCACATCCGGGTACGAGGAGGCTGCAGCGCAAGGAATCGTTGCGGGCATCAACGCTGCGCAGCGAGTTCACGAGAAGGCGCCGTTTGTGATCGGGCGAGATCAGGGATACATCGGCGTGCTCATCGACGACCTTGTCACGCGCGGATGCCTCGAACCATACCGCATGTTCACGTCGCGCGCCGAGCATAGGCTTCTCCTACGAATCGACAACGCCGACCTCAGGCTCACACCGTCGGGACACGCGCTTGGTCTGGTTGATGACGAGCGTTGGGCCAGGTTTGAGGCGCGCCGCGCACGTTTCGAGCGCAATGCTGCGACTCTCGATAACACGCTGGTGAGAAGCTCGTCCGGCGATCGCGTCAGCGCTTCACAGCTCTTAAAGCAACCGAAGGTCCGCATAAAAGACCTGATAGAGGCAGGTTCGGTGACGCTGACGATTGATGCGAACACTCCCGACCTGGATCTCGCGAGCATCGAGACGTCCGTTAAGTACGAGGGTTATCTTCGCCAAGCCATGGCGCAGGCAGAGCGCTCGAAAAAGAATGAGCGCCGCCGAATTCCGAACTCGTTTCCTTTCGCCCGTGTACCGGGTCTATCAGCAGAGGCCGTCCACCGGCTCTCTCAGGTGCGCCCTGAGACGCTCGGTCAAGCGTCGCGTATTCCCGGTGTCACGCCAGCCGCGATCGCCGTACTAGGTGCGTATCTCGGAAGACTACCGGCCGAAACGGTCTCCGAGCGGTGAGCAGTCGCGAGTTTCAGGCCCGTCTGGACCGCCGAGCCCGACGTGCGGGTGTCACTCTGTCGCCGGCGTTGGCGGCGAAGCTCGAGGTGTATTTCAAGCTGCTGTCGGCCTGGAACGAGAAGATGAATCTCACCGGGCTCGACTTGTCTGAGCAGGGCCCAGCGGCGATCGATCGCTTGCTCGTGGAGCCGCTGGTCGCGGCGAAACACGTAACGCAACCCATCACCAGGATGATCGATATCGGAAGCGGCGGTGGATCTCCCGCCATTCCGCTGGCCTTGGCGCTCTCGTCGCCGCACGTTGTTTTTGTTGAAGCGAAGACACGAAAATCCGTGTTTCTTCGAGAGGCCCTGAGAGCCTTGGGGATGGCCGATGCCGAGGTTGCCACCTCCCGCTTCGAGGAACTTCTCTCAAGACCACCGCTGCACGAGGCCCATGAGCTGTTGACACTGCGGGCGGTGCGAGTCGAAGGTGCAGTTCTGATGAATCTTCAGGCGTTCGTAAAACCTGGGGGCGAGCTGTTCTTATTCAGGGCCGCGTCGGGAGCCGGTTCTCCTGGCTCCCTCATGCCCCCGCTTTCCTGGAAGGCGACGTTCCCATTGCTCGAAAGCCAAGGGAGTCGCCTTGTAGTTCTGAGCAAGCGCGCCGAAGGTCGCGCGCATCGTTCCACGTGAAACAGACTATCGCCGAATTTTCGCTACCCGTTCCACGTGAAACACTTTCGCTTGACGATCGATCACGATAGTACTAGATTTGTTCTGTCCCAACGCCGTACATAGCCACTATTCTGTGTAATGCCAGAAAACAACAGTTCAAAGGGTCGAATTGTCGCGGTTGCGAACCAGAAGGGTGGCGTCGGCAAGACCACGACCGCTATCAATCTCGCGACATCGCTCGCCATGGCAGGGCCAAAGGTCCTCCTGGTGGACGCTGATCCGCAAGGGAACCTGACCAGCGGCGTCGGATCGAAGTCGCAGCGTTCCGAAGCGGGCACTGTCTATGAGGCGCTGCTCACTGACAATGCGCCTCCCTCCGCTTACGTGCTGTCAACCCGCGTCGCCAATCTGTCGCTCCTGCCCGCCGACGGCAACCTCACCGGCGCAGAGATCGAAATGGTCATGCTCCCAGAGCGAGAGCATCGGTTGAAGCGCGTGCTCGATCCGCTCCGCGCCGACTTCGATCACATTCTCATCGACTGCCCGCCGTCGCTTGGTCTGCTCACACTGAACGCACTCGTGGCTGCCGACGCCGTACTGATTCCGCTCCACTGCGAGTACTTCGCGCTCGAGGGCCTCGCCGATCTCGTCGGCACGATGCGGCGCGTACGCAGTGGGCTGAACCCCGCGCTCGACATTGAGGGTGTGCTGCTCACGATGTACGACGATCGCACCAATCTCGGTCAATCAGTTGCTCGTGACGTGCGCGATTTCTTCAAAGAGAAGGTCTTCAACACGATCATCCCGCGGAATGTCAGGCTCGGTGAGGCGCCGAGCCACGGAATTCCCGGCGTGTTGTACGACTCGAAATCGCGCGGAGCGGCCGCATACGTCGCGCTCGCAAAGGAACTGCTCGCTCGTCGCGCTGCATAGAGGGAGAACGACATGCTCGAACGACGTCCCGCACTCGGAAAAGGTCTCAGCGCGCTGATTCCCGATGTCCCCGTGCCCGCTCGCCCTGGACCAATCGAGGTCGACATCGATCTGCTGGCGCCGAATCAGCAGCAGCCGCGCCTCAACATGGACAATGCGAAGCTGGAGGAGTTGGCCGCATCGATTAAGGCCAACGGCATCATTCAGCCGATCCTCGTGCGTCGCACTGGCAACACCTATCGAATCATCGCGGGTGAGCGCCGCTGGCGCGCGGCGCAGAAGGCAGGCCTTCAGCGGGTCCCGGTCGTCGTCCGAGACGTGGCCGACGGCGATAAGCAGTTGCTCGAGCTCGCTCTCATCGAGAACCTTCAGCGCGAAGGTCTCAATCCAATCGACGAGGCGCTGGCGTATCAGCGGCTCGCTGACGAGTTCTCGCTGACGCAGGAGCAGATTGCGGCAGCCGTCGGCAAGGATCGCAGCTCGGTCGCCAACTTCATGCGCCTGCTGAAGCTGCCAGAGGAAGTGCGTGCCGATCTGGCGTCAGGGGCGCTCTCGACGGGGCACGCGCGTGCGCTGCTCGCGCTTCCTGATGCAGCGGCGCAGCGGCATGGCGCCCGCGAGACGATCGCCCGTCATCTTTCGGTCCGTGAGACCGAAGCGCTCGTGAAGAAGCTCTCCACGCCGAAGGCGTCGGGAACCACGACGACCGCAGCCCCCTCAGGAGGTGGAGATGTGCACACCCGCGCTGCCGAGGACCGCATGCGCTTCGCCTTAGGTACGAAAGTCCGTATCGTCAGGCGCGGAACAAGCGGGCGAATCGAGATCGATTTCGGATCCGAAGACGAATTGAACCGGATATACGAGGCTCTTACCAGTCGCGGCTGATCCACCGTGATGGCGCCTTCTGCCCGACAGAAGGGGCCTCTTTCCGTGGTATAAATAGACGCTTGTGCCTTTCAGGTACAAGCTCGTTAACTGTCAGAAGACCCTATGAGCATACGGGCCTCCGCAGCGCGGTACGCGAGAGCGCTGCTCGACGTTGCCATCAAAGAGTCCGATCCCGACCGCGCCGAACGCGAGCTCGCGGCGTTTGTCGAACTCGTTCAGCAGAGTCCCGATCTCCAGCGTACCTTCGCGAACCCGGTTGTTTCGGCCGCTGATAAACGCGCGGTCGTGCAACAGATCCTGGATCGTCTGAAGCCAGCCACGCCGGCGGGAAAGCTCATCGTGCTGCTCGCGTCACGGGGACGGCTCGCGTTGCTGCCGGATGTTCTCGACGTCTACCGTCAGCGGTTGATGGAACATCGGAACGTGCTGCAGGCTGAGGTGACGACCGCGATTCCGCTGTCGCCCGAGCGCACGTCGCAGTTGCAACAGCGACTGGCGGCCGCGACTGGCCGCGTCGTGACGATGACAACGAAGGTCGACTCATCCCTCATTGGTGGCGTGGTCACACGAATCGGCAGCACGGTCTACGACGGCAGCATGGCAACACAGCTCGCTAAGTTCCGGGATCGGCTCGAACAGCGATAGCGGGAGCGACGCGGAGGCCGCGACGCCTTCGACAGGAATCGTATGGATATCAGAGCAGAAGAAATCTCCAAGATCATTCGCGACCAAATCGGCAGTCATGCCGTGCAGGTCGATGTCGCTGAAGTGGGAAGCGTGATCTCGCTCGGTGACGGTATCGCGCGCGTACACGGCATCGAGCGCGCGATGGCCGGCGAGATGCTCGAGTTTTCACACGGCGTGTTTGGCATCGCGCTCAACCTCGAAGAGGACAGCGTCGGCGCGGTGCTGCTCGGTGACTACAAGGAGATTAAGGAAGGCGACACGGTCAAGCGCACGGCGCGCATCATCTCGGTGCCGGTCGGCGACGCCATGCTCGGACGTGTCGTGAACGCGCTCGGCCAGCCAATCGACGGCAAGGGTCCGATTCAAACGAAAGAGTTTCTGCCGATTGAGCGGCTGGCGCCAGGCGTCGTCGATCGACAGCCGGTGAAGGAACCACTGCAGACCGGCTTGAAGGCGATCGACGGCATGGTGCCGATCGGTCGTGGCCAGCGCGAGCTGATTATTGGCGACCGGCAGACCGGTAAGACGGCCGTCGCGGTCGACACCATCATCAATCAGCGCGGCAAAGGCGTCGTCTGCATCTACAACGCCATCGGTCAGAAGCAATCGACGATCGCCCAAGTGGTGCGCACGCTCGAAGAGTACGACGCGATGAGCTACACGATCGTTGTCGCGGCAGCAGCGTCCGACCCGGCGCCGATGCTCTACATCAGCCCGTACTCGGCGTGCGCGATTGGTGAGTACTTCCGCGACAGCGGCCGGCATGCGCTGGTCGTCTACGACGACTTGTCGAAGCACGCGCAGGCCTATCGCGAGATCTCGCTGCTGCTTCGGCGGCCGCCCGGTCGCGAGGCGTATCCCGGCGACGTGTTCTACCTGCACTCACGGTTGCTGGAACGCGCCGCAAAGATGAATGCGTCGCACGGTGGCGGCTCGTTGACGGCGCTGCCAATCATCGAAACGCAGGCAGGCGACTTGTCCGCGTACATCCCGACCAACGTGATCTCGATCACCGACGGTCAGATCTTCCTGGAGAGCGATCTGTTCCACCAGGGTGTCCGACCGGCCATCAACGTCGGCAACTCGGTTTCGCGCGTCGGCGGATCCGCGCAGATTCGCGCGATGCGCCAGGTCGCCGGCTCGCTCCGTCTCGACCTGGCGCAGTACCGCGAGCTCGCGGCCTTCGCGCAGTTCGGCAGCGATCTCGACAAGGCGACACAGGCGCAGTTGAATCGCGGCCGGCGTCTCGTCGAGATTCTGAAGCAGCCGCAGTATCAACCGCTCGCTGTCGAGAAGCAGGTGGCCATCATCTATTCGGCGACCAAGGGTTTCCTGGACTCCGTGGCAATCGAGGACGTGCGGCGATACGAAGAGGATCTGTACCGCTTCCTCGAAACGCGGCATCCCGGAGTGCTGAGTGGCATCGCCGAGAAGAAGATTCTCGACGATGACCTGAGAGGCGCGTTGGAAAACGCGATCAAGGAATTCGCGCAGCAGTTCGGCGCCGTTCGGGCTGGCGCCGGAGCTGCTGCCTAAATCGGTCGAGCGTTCATGCCGTCACTTATCGATCTCCGCCGCCGGATCCGCGCCGTCAAGTCGACGCAGCAGATCACCAAGGCGATGAAGATGATTGCCGCGTCGCGCCTGCGGCGTGCTCAGGAGCGCGTCATCTCGGCGCGGCCCTTCGCGCAGCGCATGCTGAAGGTGCTGAACGGCCTGGTCTCTCGTGTCGATCAGGACTCGCACCCGCTGCTGCGGACGATGGCCCCGCCGGGATCCAAGCCGCTGCTCATCGTCATCACCGCCGACCGCGGGCTGTGCGGCAGCTTCAACTCGAACATCATCAAGGCTGCCGGGCAGTTCATCCGGAAAGAAGGAGAACAGCACGAGATCGCGCTCGGTCTGATCGGACGCAAGGGCCGGGACTTTTTCCGCCGACGTGGTTACGAGGTCCGGTATGAAGCCGCGGGCATCTTCCAGCGGCTATCGTTTGCCGACGCGGCGGCGCTCGCCGACGCGGCAATCGAGGAATTCACGTCGGGACGGGCTTCAAGCGTCTATCTCGTCTACAACGAGTTCAAGTCGGTGATTTCGCAGCGGATTGTCGTCGAGCGGTTGTTGCCGATTCCTCGTCTCGAGGGTGAACAGGCGGGCCCGACGACGGAATACCTGTACGAGCCGTCGCCGGCGGAGATCTTCAAGGACCTGCTGCCGCGGCATGTGCAGGTGCAGGTGTATCGGGCGCTGCTCGAATCGAACGCGGCGTTCTTCGCCGCGCAGATGACGGCGATGGACGCCGCGACGCGCAACTCGGCGGAGATGCTGGAGAACCTGACGCTCTACATGAATAAGGTCAGGCAGGCGGCAATCACGCGCGAGATTATCGAGGTCGTGTCCGGCGCGGCCGCGACATAACAGAGTTACAGCCTGGTCCGGCTGAAGCCGGACACTACGATGGCGCAACGCAGGTAGAAGCGATGGCACAGACAGCAACGGCACAACGCACGGGCACGGTCGTTCAGGTGATCGGCCCGGTGATCGACATCGAGTTCGGCAGCGGGTTGCCCGAGATCTACAACGCCGTACGGATCGTCTCCGAGGGCGGACCGGGCGTCGAGAAGATTGACGTCGTGGCGGAAGTCGAGCAGCACCTGGGCGAGAACAGAGTTCGAGCGGTGGCAATGAAGCCGACCGACGGTATGACGCGCGGAATGACGGTGATCGATACCGGCGCGCCGATCTCCGTGCCGGTTGGTCCCGAAACGCTCGGCCGTGTGCTGAACGTGCTGGGTGAACCGGTGGACTTCCCGGACCGTCCGGTGGCGGCGAAGGATCGCTGGCCGATTCATCGTCATGCGCCGACGCTCGAGGACCAGTCGACCGAACTGCGCATGTTCGAGACCGGCATCAAGGTCATCGATCTCCTCGAGCCCTATCTGCAGGGCGGAAAGATCGGGCTGTTCGGCGGCGCTGGCGTTGGCAAGACCGTCATCATCATGGAGCTGATCAACAACATCGCCATGAAGCACGGCGGCGTGTCCGTGTTCGGCGGCGTTGGTGAACGCACGCGTGAGGGCAACGACCTCTGGCTCGAGTTCCAGGAGTCGGGCGTGATCGACATGAAGGACATGTCGAAGTCGCGCGCGGCCCTCGTCTACGGCCAGATGACGGAGCCGCCGGGCGCGCGCCTGCGCGTCGGACTCTCTGCGCTGACGGTTGCTGAGTACTTCAGAGACGCCGAGAACAAAGACGTGCTGCTCTTCATCGACAACATCTTCCGCTTCACGCAGGCCGGCTCGGAAGTGTCGGCGCTGCTTGGACGCATGCCGTCAGCCGTCGGGTATCAGCCCACGTTGCTGACCGAAATGGGCGAGCTGCAGGAACGGATCACGTCGACCAAGAAGGGCTCGATCACGTCGGTACAGGCGATCTACGTGCCTGCCGACGACTACACCGACCCAGCGCCGGCAACGACATTTGCGCACCTCGACGCGACGACGAACCTCTCGCGGCAGATTGCGGAGCTCGGGATCTACCCGGCGGTCGATCCGCTGGCGTCCACGTCGCGCATTCTCGATCCGCGCGTACTGGGTGAGGAGCACTACACCGTCGCACGGTCGGTCAAACAGATTCTCCAGCGCTACAAGGATCTCCAGGACATCATCGCGATTCTCGGCATCGACGAGCTCTCGGAAGACGACAAGCTGACCGTCGCGCGGGCGCGGAAGATTCAGCGGTTCCTGTCGCAGCCGTTCTTCGTCGCCGAGCAGTTCACCGGGTTCAAGGGCAAGTACGTGCCCATCGCCGAGACGGTGAAAGGCTTCAAGGAAATCGCCGAGGGCAAGCATGACGATCTGCCCGAACAAGCCTTCTACATGGTGGGCACGATCGAGGAAGCGCAGGAGAAGGCGCAAACGATGAAGGCGGCCTGAAGGTCGGGACATCATGGCAGACATCCCGACGAAGCTGACGCTCGAAATCGTAACGCCGGACCGGGCGCTCGTCACCGAGCAGGTGGATGAAGTGGAGCTCCCGGGCGCCGACGGGTACTTTGGTGTGCTGCCCGGGCACACGCCGCTTCTGGCGAGCCTCAAGGTCGGCGAGCTGTGGTACCGGATCGGGCAGGAGAAGTTCTATCTCGCGGTCGCGTTCGGATTCGTCGAGGTTCTCCCTGACCATGTGACGGTCCTCGCGCAGATCGCTGAGCGCGCCCATGACATCGATGTGGCGCGGGCCGAGGCGGCGAAGAAACGCGCGGAGGAGCGCATCGCTCGCCCGCAGGCTGACATCGACTTCGAACGCGCCCGGGTCGCGTTGATGAAGGCGTTAATCCGCCTGCAGGTCGCTTCCCGCGCACGCACCCGCGTTTAACGGGTATAAATGGGGACGCGGGACCGGCTCTGCGGGCCGGCCCATTCCCGATTGCTGCACAGCCTCCGGCAACTCCTTCGCCATCGCGCTCTCGTCCAGAGCCTGGTTGCGCGCGAATTGAAGGCGCGCTACCGAGGCTC
>Ga0075420_100003280_pt1 | contig 14130 bp, 18 predicted proteins | sample SoiMetdeltSBSDD4_FD_75296 | JGI IMG/M metagenome (GOLD analysis project Ga0075420, IMG submission 75296) | Bulk soil microbial communities from a Populus tree surrounding site in Tennessee, USA - Soil MetaG P. deltoides SBSDD4 | ecosystem: Environmental > Terrestrial > Soil > Tree plantation... | reverse complement strand
TCACATCTTCATAGACTTTCGTGATTTATACCCCTCGCAAGACACCTAGGGAAGTAGAATTTGAACCCTAGAAGACTAGGGCAGTTACCACTGGCGACTGATCGGCCTGTGTGTCAAATGAACCCTTGGAGGCATCATTTCTATGACACTAGAGCTGTATGCGCATCTACTCGACGCACAAGGTTCGTCCATTGATAGTCATCGCTAGACATGCGTTGCATTGCACGACTCAGGGGGGATCGCTCTCGCCGGCCATTGTGTCGCAAACAAGGATCGGACCTTGAACCGATCGCATGGCGTTTTGCGCTGATCAAGTCGCGCGTTGTCAGTAATGCATTCACTTTTCGAATGATGTTCAGTATAGTTGCAATCAGTATTGCAATCAGGTAGGGGATGGAGTCCCCCGTATAACCGCCTTGCTCAGGCTGATGACTCCTACGCTACAGATCGTTGTAGCCGTGGGGGTTGTCATTGATGTGCATGACAACCGCTGCAAAGCGGTTTTTTTGTGTCTGGATCAAGGCTTGAAACACGGGAGGATTTCATATGGAACAGTTCTTTGCCGTCGCGACCCTCTGGCTCGCCTTAGCCGTTCTCTCCGCGCTGATCGCATCTCATCTCCGGATCTCAGTCGCGCTCGTGGAAATCTGCGTGGGAGTAGCTGCTGCTGCTGCCAGTACGTGGCTCGGCCAGGGCAATATCCTACATGCTGATTCCGAATGGCTGCGCTTCCTTGCGTCTTCCGGAGCAGTCCTGTTGACCTTTCTAGCGGGGGCTGAACTCGACCCTGTTGTCATTCGAACCAAACTGACGGAAGTGAGTGTCGTTGGATTGATTGGGTTTCTTGCACCATTTCTCGGGTGCACGGCCTTGGCCTATTACGTCCTGGGATGGGATCTGCAAGCCAGCTGGTTATGTGGTATTGCGTTGTCCACTACTTCGATGGCCGTGGTTTATGCCGTCATGCTGGAAACGGGTCTCAATCAGACTGAATACGGGAAGGGTATCCTCGCGTCCTGCTTTGTGAATGATCTCGGCACCGTGATCGCTCTCGGTCTGATGTTTGCCCCCTTCACTCAGAAGACCATCCTGTTTCTCGCCACCGGGGCGGCGGTCCTGGTCACATTGCCTGCAATGACTTCACGGATGACTCGACTATATGCATACCGGACTGCCGCTATCCGGACCAAGTGGATTCTATTGATATTGTTCGGGCTTGGTGCGCTGGCTTTGTGGTCCGGGAGTGAAGCCGTTCTTCCGGCGTACATAGCCGGGATGGCGCTGGCGGGCAGTGCTGCGAAGGATGCCCAGTGGATTCGTCGGTTACGGACGCTGACGGTCGGTTTTCTCACTCCGTTTTACTTTATCCGCGCGGGGACGTTGGTCTCTCTACCGGCGCTGTTGTCGGCTCCACTGATGTTTGTCTTGTTACTCACCGGGAAGGTGGTGTCGAAGGTCTTCGGGCTCTACCCCGTTATCGGGCTCTTCCGTCGCGAACCCAACGAGCGGTGGTACTATACCTTGTTGATGTCCACAGGGCTTACGTTCGGCACCATTTCATCGCTCTATGGGCTCGCCCATGGCATTGTGACGTCCGAGCAATACTCTTTTCTCGTCGCTGCGGTTATTGCGAGTGCTGTGGTGCCGACTGTCATTGCGAGCGTCGTCTTTCTGCCATGGCATCTACTGCCTACGAAATCGCGGCGGCGTTTAGTTACGCGACAGAGCCACGGGTTGGGCGATGAGGGATAGGTGAGGGAAAAATTTGCGAGTGGGACAAATATGGCTACCTGACCCGCTGCGGCAATGTCGGCGCATTGGCGAACGGGCCATGAATACTCAACCACAATAGGAAGGCGAGGCGCCGCTTGGCTCAATCCCGGCGCGCGGGTCGGCATGTTTCCAACAGGATGCGAGGGACAGGCACGTCGAAACCGGTTCCTTCTTGAGTTGACCGCACGTTGCTCGGGATGAGCTTGCGGTTCCGATTGTACTTGCGACGGGTTCGGATATCGGCAGGATCTGTTTCACCTACGGCGTAGTCGAGGCGGTCCGCAGGGATTTGGCCAGGCCCATTTTGGAGAGCGTGTAGATGACCCATTTGGATGGATCAAAATTATACCAGTAGGACCCGTTTCGATAATCACTCGGGTAGGCATGATGATAGTTGTGATAACCCTCTCCGAAAGTGACCAACGAAACCCACCAGCTATTGCGGCTGGAATCTGATGCGCCATGGGGCTGAGTGCCCCATAGATGGCAGATCGAGTTAATGCAAAACGTAGAATTAAGGACCGCAAAGGTCCGTCCGACGCCAGCAAGGAGGAAACAACTCATTCCACCCATGAATCCATGGGCGAGGAATCCAATGAGAAAGGGAAGGGCGAGGCCCGAGACCACGATCAGTATATAGTTGCGTGATTGCCACATCACAATTCGATCTTGCCGTAGGCGCGAGGCATACTTTTCATCTGCATAGAGATCCCTTGTGAAAAGCCATCCGCAGTGACTATGCCAAAAGCCAAGTTGAGCGTTGTAAGGGTCCGCCTCGTGATCACATTGCGAGTGGTGGCGAAGATGATCCGCCGCCCATTTGAGCACACTGTTCTGCAGTGCCCATCCTCCTGCAATGAGGAGCAGAACCTTGACCCAGTCAGGACAGTCGAAACTTCTATGTGCGGCAAGACGATGATATCCCACGGTGATGCCCAAGCCGGTTACTAAATACAGGATGAAGAACAAGACCCAATCAAGAGTCGTGTAGCCATAGAGATAGCCGAAGGCCGGGACCAAAATCATGGCGCTCACTGCGATGAGACCGAAGAGAAGTATTGTCCAGAACTTATGGTGAATGCGGGTAATGGGAACGACTTGCGGCGCGCGTGGGGACACTATGACTCCGCTTCAAGGTGTGCAACAAGGGGGGCGCTTGCCAGTGCAAACGCCCCCCTATACTGACGTTCTAAGCGAACGATTTAGAAACGGCCCCGTCCGCGGCTATCACCGCCACGACCGCCTCCACCACCGCCTCCACCGAATCGTCCTCCGCCCGAACGAGGTTCCTGAGGTTTCGCCTCGTTCACTGTCAGCGTGCGACCGTCCATTTGCGTACCGTTCACGGCTGAAATTGCCGCTTGGGCCTCTTCTGAACTGGACATCTCGACGAAGCCGAAGCCACGCGACTGTCCGGTGAATTTGTCAGTGATGATACGCGCAGACTCTACCGTGCCGTGCGTGGCAAACAAGTCGTTCAACTGTGACTCGGTAGCAGAGTACGGTAGCCCGCCAACATACAACTTTGAACCCATGGGGTTCCTCCTTAGTGAATGATGATATTGTCTCAGACGCGAGAAAAAGGACGACAGGAAGAAGCGGGCCGAAGACGCGAACAGAAATGAGCGACTTTGGTCTGGCTTCCGATCACATTCCCGGACCAAACAACATCGGTGACAGACCTGATTATCTGAGCCTCCACCACGAGGTCTTGCATGATGAAGTGGGCGAATCGTAACAGATATTGCAAGGGAAGGCAATGAGGCATACCCGCGACCGGAGAGATGATTGACGGGAGCCTACATATCAGCTAGTCTGTGGCGGCGTATTGAACAACGCTGCCCATCCGATTCCTCCGCGCGTCGGTGTTCCTTCCTTGCGCGTTTGTCAGGCCATCGTGATTCTTCGGGCTCAATTGTCCAACGCGCTTGCATAGCTAATTCATGTCACGGTTTTTTGTAGCAGGGGGTGCCATTTGACAACGAACAAAAAACAGGAAGAACCTGAGAAGAAGAAGGGTTGGGTGAGAATTCCTGATGGGACGAAGGTCAGGCATCGCCTTGACGGTGATGAGGGGTTCATTGACGGCTTGACGGAGATTCTCACCGGGCCACAACGGAACCCCGACGGTCGAACTCAATATCGGGTGAATGTGGGAGGCGACCAGCGGAGGCTAGCGGCCGAAGATGAGCTTCTCATCCTAACGGATGAGAATGGTATAGTTCTCATGCTCAAGAAACAAACGATCGAATACCGGAACTTCGTCAGTCAGCAGCTGCAGGGTAATCTGGGATCCGATCGATTCGTAAAACCTGCCTGATGTGAATCCATTTGCTGCCAAGCAGTGGCATTTGAGGCCGGAACTAGAAAAGGGGAGCCTGAGGCCCCCAGCGCAAACCCTCCAAATCAGGATCCTCTCCCTCTGAGGTCGGCAGACGCGTAGATTTCTCCGCCTTGCGTTGAACGCGACGCGCTTCTTTCTCACGCTGCTTCACTTGTTTTGCTTTTTCGCGATCGCGCTTTGCGACCGTTGTTTTGCTTGCTCTTCCGATAACAACCTCCCTGTATTGTGCAAGTAAAATATTCTTAGATCGTGCGCGGCGGTGGAGTGATGTTTTTCTGCCTCTCAGCGCGCTTCGCCCTCTGTTCGCCCCTCTTGCGGTGGCTCAGGCCATCGAGGGAAGCACCCTGTTTAGCCGATCTAGCACGGGTATCTGCCCCGATCCCCCGGCTTGCGAGTGCCGTAACTTGTAAGCGAATTTCCTCGATAGAGGTAGGGGCTTGAGCGTCGAGAGAACCTACAAAGCCCAGCTGATCCCAACGGATTTTCGGTTTATGTGCCACGCGCACCGGTTTACGAGTTTTCTTATTACCTCGCCAGGCCATAGTCATCTTCATGGGAATGTTTTCCTTTCGCGGCCCTCGCCTGTTGCGTAACACAAGGCCGTCCGGAGGTTTGGTAGACAACGATACGCGAACCAATACCTATAAGAACGGCCAATCTTCCAGAGGACACTCAGAACAACGACCGGCCGGTATCAGAGGGCCGATCGAACAAGAGCTGCACTCACCGACAGGGGAGCGCGAGGCAGGGGGACATTCATCGCGATTGAGTTCGTGCAGGGTACCATTCCACATTTGCAATGTCAAACCATCCGGAGCCCGTATGTATAGCGTAAACACTCTATACATACCGCATATAGGCCTAAACCACCGACCAGAAGCGGAAGATTGGGCCGCGCCGTTGGCTTAAGAGGGTGATTCCCATTTTCTTGGGTTAAATCGAGCTAATTTCCATTAATATTTGACCTCTTGCACGCTAGACCCAGACGATCTCCGGCATTATGGGTCGGGACTATCGTCATGAGTCGTCTATTCCTGCTGTGAGCAAAGGGGTCTGGGGCACACATGGCTTCATGCGACAGAATATGTTCCGCCTGGCGGCCGGTTGTCTGAATCCATGCCGCCCCGAAGGTAAAGTCCGATTACTCTCGGAGTCATTGGCCCGTGCTTTTCACGATGCTACGTTCACAGAGTGGGCCCTCTTCGCCCTAGCACGAACCGGAAATCCAGAGAAGTGGTCTGCGGCCCAACTCCATCCATGCGAACAGCACCGTCATCAATCAGCACACGGTGTTTTGGTAGAGACAACATTCGCTCTCGAGCAGTAGATTGGGTTATGCTGGCGCTGATTCATTCTAGAGAAGGAGCGACATGACTTCGAGGCAAGCCAGCGTGAGCGACCGATGGTCCCTGCCCAAACACGATTACTGGTCTACACCGTTTGCCGAAGCGTTGCTGCGACACCTTGATCTGTTTCCGGGAGCCTCCATTCTGGATCTGGCCTGCGGGCACGGCATCCCAGCGTTCTATTTGGCGGAGCAGGTTGGTCCGGACGGGCATGTGCTTGCGATTGATTGGAACGAGCATCAAGTCACAAGCGCGAGATTGCTCCAAGGTTCTGATCTGCCCTGGCTGCAATTCGAATGTCACGATATGCGTGCGTTACCGACGAGCCTGCCCCGGTTCGATCGCATTACCGGAAATCTATCGGTGATGTTCCTTCGTCCGAACAGGTTCGAAGCGGTGCGGGCGCTGGTAGAGTTGCTCAAACCCACCGGCCAGCTAGTTCTCACCTTTCCTTCGCTGGGTACGTTCGATTCGCTGTGGGCCCGGATTGATCAGGAAATGGCTCGATATGGGCTGCTGACGGAGCGCTGGCGCCTGGAGACCTACATTACGGAACGCCCCTCGGCGGAACAGGGCCGCGGGTGGCTGGAGGAGTCGGGTCTCGAACGCGTCGAGGTCAGCGAATGGCCCTTGGAAGTGACAACCGGTCCAGGCATGCAATTCCTCCACCATCCACTGTTGCGGGGCGGCTTCCTCGACGATGCGTATGAATGTTTTGACGATCAGCAGTTGGCAAATGAACTCATGATACGCGTCTCGGAAGATCTGCCCAGCTTTCTTCCTCTGATCGCACAGCGTTGCGTCTTATCGGGCTGGAAAGGGAATGAACGGGATGGTATTGCCTAAAGGGTCCCTCGTGAGCGTGCAACTGTGAAGTTACCGTCCTACCTGGAAAGAACGCAAACGAGAGACACTAATGACTCTGCTGATACGCAATCCGATAGATCACTCCGGCCAAATCATCGGATACCAGAAGTGAGCCGTCCGCCATGGCTAGGACATCGGCCGGTCGACCCCATGCATCTGATCCCTGCAACCATCCTTGGGCGAAGGTAGAGTACCGCAGGTGTCCTTTTTCATCTTGTGATGCGAGCGAAATCCGGTAGCCGATCTTTTCGCTTCGATTCCAGGAGCCGTGCTCGGCGATAAAGATCTGTCCTCGGTATTCCTGAGGAAACATCGTGCCGTTGTAAAATCGCATGCCCAAGGCTGCGACATGGGGCCCAAGATTAAGGGCGGGTGCCGTGAATTTGCTGCATGGCTGGTCTTTTCCGTATTTCGGGTCGGCGATGGAGCCGCCATGACAATAGGGAAACCCGAAATGCATGCCATCGGACGGGGCGTGATTCAGTTCATCCGGCGGCTGATTGTCGCCAAGCCAGTCCCGGCCATTATCGGTGAACCATAAGTGATGGGTCTGTGGATCCCAGTCGAATCCTACGGAATTCCTGATGCCGCGAGCGACAATTTCATATCCGCTGCCGTCCGCATTCATTCGGGCGATGAGCCCAAAGCGATCGGGTTCAGGATCGCAGATATTGCAGGGGACACCGATGGCGACATACAGCTTTTTGTCTGGTCCGAATGCGAGATATTTCCATCCATGCGATGTTTCTTTGCTGAGGCGGTTGGTGACGACAACCGGTACCGGAGGGTCGGCAAGATGTTGCTCAATCTCGTCGAATCGAAGTATGCGATCGACGGAAGAGACGTAGAGGGAGCCATCCTTATAGGCGACCCCGACCGGCATCTGTAGATTCTTTGCTAGGACATACACGCGATCCGCCTGATGATCGCCGTCCTCGTCCACGACCGCATATAGGCGGCCGTCTTGTTTACTGCCGACGAAGAGTGTGCCATTCTTGCCGACCGCCATCCCTCGAGCGTTGGAAACTCCATTCGCATACAAGCTGATTGAAAAGCCTGGCGGGAGACTGATCCTTTCCAAGGGAAGTGATTCGGCGCACGCAGCGGTTGGCAAGAACAGCATTGCGGTGCATGCAGCCAGCGCACATGTGCTGAGTTTGGCCATGGAACCCCCCAACTTCGCTTCAGAATTCAAATGAGACGGACGCGAGCATCAATAAGTTCGTTTGCCATTTGTCATGACCGGAAAAACTGCTGCAGGCCGGGGCATCGCGTTCTTTACCATTTGCGATTGAACAGGTCGAACAGCCACTGGCCGATCCAGCCGAGTGCCGGAGGCAACAACAGCCCTGGAACAAGCCGCGCAAAGGTCATGGGCCAGCCTAGCAAGGGCGCCTCATAACTAAACACTCGGATCGGGCTCAGCAGTACCTTGGTAGTGATGAGGGCAATGAGGGGACCGGGCGCTGCTCCCTGACGGAGCAGATTGGCGACGATCGGGAAAATGAGGTATGGTCCGCCAGGAAGCAGTAGCCCGATGCCCCACCCGGCGAGGATGCCGAAGGCAAGATTCTGTCCACCGAGCCACTCCACCATCTTTCCTTCTGGAATCAGCACCTCCAAAAGGCCGGCCAGAATGAAGCCGAGTACGAGCTCCGGCCAGACGCCTCCGATCAGCTTTCCAGAATTCTGGAGAGCTTGCCCCAATAAGGGGGGATGTTTGAAGTACACAAGTCCCCCGATCAGTACCGTGACCGACAGGAGAATCCATAGATTCACATCCATCGTGCGTTTCATGGAACCTGCGTCAGTTGGCGATAACGCAATGGCGGCGATCCCTCAATCGATTGTGCCTCGGCTCTCGCCCGTAGAATAAGATCATGCGTGGGCGCGAGGACACAGGTCGGATCGGTTACTGCCGGATTGCCCGTCAGAGCGAAGGCCTGACAGCGGCACCCTCCAAAATCGAGAGTTCGCCGGTCGCATGTCCGGCAGGGGAGCGGCATCCACTCTTCTCCGCGAAAACGCTGAAATAACTCCGACGACTCCCAGATCTTGCGTAGCGGCTGCTCGACGGCGGAAGCAGGTCGGGCATCAGGCACCGTATGGGCCGCATGGCAGGGAAGCACAAGACCATCGGGCGTCACGACGATATACCGACGTCCCCAACCGTCCATGCAGGTCTTCGGGAAATCCGAGTAGTAGTCCGGCAGCACAAACACGATGTCCATACGATCCGACAGCCGGGCCTTTGCTGCTCGTGCGGCGGATCGTGCCCGTTCAAGTTGGTCTGGAGTCGGAAGCAGAGCCCGCCGATTCAACAAGGCCCACCCGATATATTGCGCGGTGGCCAATTCCAGGCGATCCGCCTCAAACTGCTCTGCCAAGCCGATGATATCGTCAATGGCGTCGAGGTTCCGTCGATGCATCACCACATTGATCGTCAAGGGCAAGCCTAGTTCTTTTACCCAGCGCGCAACCTCGCACTTCCGCTTAAAGGAGAGAACACCGGCGATGAGATCCGAGGCCTGTGCAGTCGCTCCTTGGATGGAAAGTTGAACGCTGTTCAAACCGCGCTCGACAAGTTTGACGAATCGACGCTGTTCGAGCGGAACACCGCTAGTAATGAGATTGGTGTAGAGGTCGAGCTGATGCGCTTCTGAAATCAATTGCTCCAAATCATCGCGCAAGAGAGGTTCTCCGCCTGTGAGATGAAGTTGGACGACACCGAGTTGCTCTGCCTCGCGGAATAGGCGCACCCACGTCGAGGTGCCCAAGGCGGGCGATTGTGCATAAGCGGTGGGATTGGAACAATACGCGCAACGGAGAGGACAGCGATAGGTCAATTCGGCGATCAGTGTGTACGGCCGCTCGTGAGTTATCATACCTGCTCGCGAATCAACCCCAGATCGGCCAGTTCGTGAAGAAAGTCGTGGATGTCTCTGGCCAGCGATGCGTGTAACACATCGCAATGCATGGTGGCGAGCTGATCAACAATCATGCCGACGGTATGTGCTCCGGTGCATAACTGCAGAATGTCGCGAGCGGTTGAATTCAGTATCAGGCCTCGTTCCGGATAGAGCAACAGAAACCTACGCGAGATCCGATCGAACCGCAGGCGTGCTTCCGGCGTCAGCGTTGGATAGCTGTTCGCAGTCATGGTCTGCTCCCTTACCAGAGGTGGTAGGCACATAGGCGGTATACAGACTATCCAGCAGGCGCCAGAGAATCGTGGTTTTGCGAATGAGTGCTGCGACACACCGCGTCTGAAGCTCGTAACTGTCCGCGTGAGACACGACAAAAACAAGCGCTGCTTCCGAGTCACGTCTGGCCCGAGGAATTCTCGAGCGGAAGTACTCAAGAGCGGAATGATCGACCCAGGGATAATGTTGAGTCCAGGCCGCCACACGCTGAGACATGACATCCGGGGCGAAGAGCTCAGTCAGAGAGGTAGCGACGGCTTCCACGATCGACACGTTTCGCACGAATGTCACATAGTCGTCGCAGGCGAGTCGGACTCCCGGCAAAACCGACTCTAAGGAGAGCATCTCTTTTTCGTCTAGTCCCACGCCACGCGCAAGTTGTCTCCAGAGTGCCAGCCCGCCATCGCCGTCCTCTGCCCCATCATGATCGTGGATGCGGTGGATCCACGCCCGGCGAAACGTCGGGTCCTCCGACTTAGAGAGGATCAATGCGTCTTTGATCGGAATGCGGGTCTGATAATAGTAGCGGTTGAGTACCCATCGCTGCAGCTGATAGCGGCTCAGTCGTCCTTGATGCATCATTTGATGGAAGGGATGTTGGTCGTGATAGCGTCTCACCCCTTCGTTTCGGAGCCACTCAATGAATTGTAGCTCGTTAAGACGAGGTTGCTCGCCACATTCGTTCATAGCGCGAGCTCCATGCCGTCATAGGCGACCTTGATGCCCACGGCTTCGATCAATCGGCGTTCGGGGGACTGCTCGTTCAGAATGGGATTCGTGTTGTTGATATGGATAAGAATGCGCTCTTGGCGTCTCAGGCTTGAGAGCATGTGCAGGCTCCCAGTCGGTCCGCTCAAGGGCCAATGAGCCATTTGTTGTGCTCGCTGATCGGCGAGTCCTAGCGCGATCAATTCGTCATCGGTCCAGAAGGTGCCGTCGAAAATGACACAATCGGCCTTCTCGATCGTCTCCACAAGAATGGAACTCTCCCCACCCACGCACGGCAGGTATGCCAAGGTTTTTCTCGAAGCGACGTCGTGAAGGAGAAGCCCGATGTTGTCTTGTGGGTCAGGAGGCACGGTTCCGGCGAGATGAAGCGGGAGTTTTCCGGGAATGGGAAGCGCGACGATGGTCAGACCGCTTGGCGCGCCGTCCGGTAGCAGCAGTGGTTCGTCCTCCGCGTGAAGTTTCAAGGGATGCCATGTCATCTGACCGGGTGTTCGGGTGAGCGTGCGATATAGGATATTCCCCTGTGTAAACCCTTCTCGAACGCGGTCAGTTGCATAAAGATGTAAGGGTTGGGATTCCCGTAGCGAGAGCAATCCGAGGCACTGATCGAGATCTCCATTGGTCAGAAAAATGCCGGCGATCGGTGTGTCACGTCCGTTACGAGGATGCAACGGCGGGAAGTGTTCGATCTGCGTACGAATGTCCGGCGAGGCATGAACGAGAAACCAATTGTGCCGGTCAGCGCTGAAGGTGACGGAGGTCTGCGTACGTGCGCGGGCCTTGATGGTTCCCGACCGCTGGCCCTGGCAATTCGGGCATCCGCAGTTCCATTGAGGAAAGCCACCGCCCGCTGCGGAGCCTAGAATCCGCATCCACATGGGGACGGCCTACGTCCTGGGTGGGGCTGGGTGGGAAACTTGACCGGACTGTTCAACCAGCAGTCGGGCTTGCGCGACATCGCCCGCTTTACGCTCATCGAACTCATCCTGGTATGCGCCGATCTCAGAATTCATATTCACCTGGACAAATGATGGTTTTTCCCAAGGCATGTGGACCTCCTATCTGGCTTCACGATGACAGAGGACAATGGGATGACCTGTTACCATGATGGTGAAGCGACAGAATACAGTCAAGACACATATGCATGACCCGGCAGCTAAGACTCAGGCGGTGAAAGCCTGCAGAACTATGTTGTAAACAAAACAAAGGCGAGTGGGTTGCGAAGACACTATCTGAAAAGAGTTGTGTTTGTACACGAGGACGTCATGGACGGAAAGAGGCGCCCCGGCCAATTCTCATATGGTAGTTAATTTCCATTTCTTCGGGAATTTCAACTCCTGATGGTCGCGGCAGACACTTGGAGTCTTGCTTCAATGGGTGTTTTGCTGCAGAAAACAAAGGCAAGAACACCATTTAGCGGCTTGACATGTTAGCGGCTTGACATGAATCTAATACTCATGATATTGATAACTAGTATCAATACTGGCGAGAGAAGATCTGAATGATGAGCTGCGCGAGAAGGGTGCAGTGCATGCCGTGGTCACGAAGTGATTGAGAAGGACTTCGGGGTGCGTAGCAAGTTGAAGTTTCACAAGTAATATAGGGGATGCGGAATATGTGTGGAGTCGCTGCATCTTCACTAGACGAAAGGAACTGTCCAATGAAGCCAACACCCATGATTCTTGTAGAGGAATTCCTATGTGTTCCCTTGGCGGATCAGCCTCACGATAATCTTGAGGCAGAGGCGACGTGGATGGAAGTCCGCGTCGGCAGACCTGTGCCTCGAGTACGTCTTAACGCGATCATCAAAGGCGAGTACACCGTGATGGATCCAGAGACCATCACCCACCGCTGGCTGGCCTTATGTTTTCTGCCGCTCTTGCAGGCAGCCGATGTCAGTTGCCTTAATAGGCAGGCCGCGAGTTTCGCTCGTGAGGGAGCCACGCTGCTGGCATTACTACCCGATGAGATCCTGCTGAATTCGGCGCAACATCGGCAATTTGAGAAATTGACGATTCCTCTGGTGACCGATCCGTTGAACCGGCTTCACCGGGCGTATGGAATACCGCGGCATCCGCTGTCTCTCAAAGCGAAAACGTTTTTGATCGACCCCGAGCGAATCTTGAGACATCACGTTGTGCACGATCTCAATATGTGGAGCATGGACTCGCTGCGCGGGCTCGTGAATCTCAAGCAGGAGGTTGCCAATCTCAACAGCGCACGTCACCTCAAGGAGGGAACCAGGAATGTCGTACGCGCATCATGACGGACAAACCGCACTGGCCATATGTGGATGCGGCAGGCTGCATCTCACATATGGACCGATTACGTTGAATTTTCAGCGAGACGAATTCGTCAAATTCGCCCGTGATGTGGACCGATTGGCCGCCTACCTTACTGATAAACTGGTGGCGGCCAGAATTGCCAGTCATGGGACTGCGGGGTGCCACTGAACGCGCCTGGAGAAGTTTTTGTTCCCAAAGTTCGTGCGGGCCGGAGCAATGCGTGTCAGGATCGCGGGGGAAACCTCAGAAAGAAATGAGTAAGGTATGAAAATACGACAGTGTCCACGATGCCAGCAGCAGATGTTGATATCCACCGGCGCTTTCTGGACCTGTTACGCATGCAGCTATGCGATCACAGGACATGCGTTGAGCGTGGATCTCGGCCATTCACCCGATGGTGCACAAAAAAGCAAAGGGTCACGATCACAATAACCGGACTATCGTCGATGAAGGTGTCCCGATCATGGAGCGTTCGCCGCAGCACATGAGGGATGAATATCCGGTGATCATCAGTCTGGCGATATCTTTGGGTTCCATCATTGTTGCGATCGTCGGTTGGTGGTTATTGCGGACATGAGTTGTGCTTGCGGGGTACAATCCTCCCATGCAAAGAAAGTGGATTGTTCATAGAATGCATACCAGGACGGCGCATAAGGCAGACGGGTGAATGAGCCAGGAGTCCAGCAGAGAGCCGCAGTATAGGTTTCTCGCGGTCACAGTCGACGCGATGAGCATGGGCCACGCAATATGGCCTCCAGTGCCTGCACCACGCCGACGGACAGACCTTTGATCGCCGAGAGTATTCAAATCGTCATCCTCCGTTATCCACCACCACCGGTCCGCATCCAAGAAACCACCTGCCCCATTCGGACGTTCTTCCACGGCTGCGAGACCTAGCCTACCGCGAAGTTTCTCGCAAGCAAGCGACGTCAGAGACGTGCCGCATGTTCCGACCAAAACAAGTGGAGACCATGGGAGCCGTCCGTCTTCATGTTCAGCGCAAGGTCGGCGAGCGCCGACCGCGACGGATCGATCCGGATCAGGTACCGGCCGCTGGATACGTGTGGCACGCTGGACAATGGCCTGGTCCGGAATCACCAACGGCTTGCCGTCCGCAGCACTGTTCCGCCATAAGTGTCCAGGAACTCCTGCAAATCTTCCGCATTCTTTGCATGGTACATCGCTTCATTCACGACAAACTCACTCTTGCGACCGGTCGGCCAAATGAGTGCTGCCACCTGGCGCGGCGGCCCGCCGTTCAGTCCTGGTAATTCAGGCTGCGATGGCGCGATGGCCGCATCGATCATGTTAGGGTAGGGCGCTCGGCCGGTATGTGTGATCGACATGATCACAGTCATGGGGTAGCAGACGAATGAACGAGGTGAGAAACAGACATGATGATCGCTCCTGTTTTCGGTCAAGGCGGGCGACGATGGTCAATAAGCAGAAGGCGATCGGGCGGTTTCTTCAACGTACGCGTGACTTCACCGAGACGGAGAGAATGTTGTTCTACGTAGTCGTCCGGCCGCAAGATTTTTTATGCGAAACATGCCTCAGGACGTGGAGGGACTTAGGGACGGGAG